>MWWF01000052.1_pt1 | contig 18784 bp, 18 predicted proteins | sample 1047351 | NCBI WGS metagenome assembly MWWF01 (sample SAMN06349970, study PRJNA376086) | soil metagenome | isolation source: MGM-3 sample Antarctic (ecotone) soil | place: Antarctica
AAATCATTGAGCGGCGAAAGAAATATGTATCTCTCTTTGGGCTTTATGGGCGGATTGGTGCAACGCAGTATTGACCGCAGCAAAATAAAAACAACAAGCTCTTATCAAACAGGAATTGATGGTGAAACTGCTCTCGTTCCGCAATACAAATATTTTGATGGCAGCGCTGGCATCAGCTTCAATACGCAGTTGGGTCAAAGTGAAGAGAACAATTTAGTGTTAGGCGCCGCATATCATCATTTTGCCAAACCATCCAATTCTTTTTTTAATGATAACAATATTGTTGTCAGTCCGAAATGGGTTTACTCCGCTGATGTGAAACTTGCAGTGAATGAACAATCCTTTGTTACGATTCATAATGATCATGTTCGCCAGGGAACTTATACTGAAACCATCAGCGGCATGTTATATGGATTAAAGATTGGTGGTTATTCTGACGAACCTGATTACATTTTGCAGGCTGGTGCTTTTTTGCGATGGGATGATGCGGTGATACCAACAGTGCAATTAGATTATCATCCTTTTTCTGTAGCGTTGAGTTATGATGTGAATATTTCAAGGCTGGCACAAACAACAAAAGGACGTGGTGGTTATGAGCTCTCTTTAAAGTATGTTGGATTTTTAGATAGAGGTAATTCAAGCAGCAATGCAGTGAGGTGCCCGAGATTTTAATGAAACGCTTTGTGCTTGCTAAAAATAATTTTGGCAAAATAAAAGACCCGCATTACAGCAGATCTTTTTATTTAGAGTATGATCTAAGTTTACAAAGGCTTAAGTTCTGTATAAGCTGTTTTCTTTCTTTTTGAATATTGCAAAAACCAGGTAATGGTAAATGTTGGAATGATATCAGTTCCGGGAAGCAGCTCTTCCAAAAAATTTAATCCGCCGCCAAAAAATCCTTTAACGCCACCGAATGTTCTCCAGTAAATGATAGCTGAAATTGGCGCCCAGATAAGATCAAAGAATTCTCCGAAAAAAGGAACAGCAAATGTGGCGCAGCCCAATAAATCCATCACAACGCAAAATGCAAGCGATGGTAAAGGCTTTTGCTGAACAGGATAGTATTTTGTTGTGCTTTTGAAAAATAAATTCTTCACATCTCAATCATTGCGGTTTTTTCCGCAACAGTTATAATGACGAAGTGTTTTTCTTAATCGTTGTATGTGATGCTTCTTTAAGAAAATATTCTGAAAATGAAACTGGAGGTCTGGTTATAGCAACTTTATTAACTGGTACTATGATTTCTGTAAAAAATAAAAGGCAATGAAAACTCACTGCCTTTTATTCATTGAAAGTGTTTTATTAAAGGTCATCATCTTCGTCCTCTTCATCGTCTGTATCAATCACCAAATCGTCATCATCCAAATCCTTTAGATCAACTTCATCTTCCAGTTCCACTTCAAATTCCTCTTCGTCGCCTGTTGGTTCATCATCTCCTAAAACCAAATCTTCTTCTTTATCATCAGCTTCCTCGTCATCATCTTCATCTGGGGTATAGGTACCGTCCACAGGGTTTACATCCGAAAATGGCCTTTCAATAAACACATTGCTGTCGTTATCAACTGTCCCTGCGGTTGGTATGTTTTCAGGGGTTTCATTTTTTGTATCAATCAAGCCTTTATCCTTTGTAACTCTTAACATAACCGTTCTTTACATCAATGAATAAAAAGACGTGCCAAAATTTACCGCCTGATAAAATCTGCTATTTCAATAAATTATGAATAAGGATAAAAGCAGGCTCTTACATAATTGAGGATTTTTTTGCCAACAAAAGATCGCTGTAAGAGTCTGCTATGTATTCTTCTTCTTTTATTTCAAACAGTTTTGCATATTCAGCACATTGTTCTTTTAATTTTTTAATGCCAATGCTGCCATTTTTATCAATGGCTTCCACCTCTATAAAAAATCCAAGCGCTGCCACTTCATCAAAATGAAATTTTACATTGTCAATAAAATAGATCTTCCGTTTTTTATCTACCACTGTTTTAATACCTAATGCTTTTGTCAGCGCCTCTTTTAATGAAGCCTTTGGACTATGCTGATATAGTGTTACATCGGATTGTTTGGCGCCTGCTGTATTCGTTCTTTGGTAATGGATTAATGAATTTTCAATATTGCCTTCTCTTAATTTAAGCCTTCCATTTGGCACATTGAAATAAGTATCTCTTTGGTGATCTTCTCCAATAAATAATGGCATCTTTTGGAGCAAAATATTTTCCAGTTTATCTATGTCAGTGCAGCTTGCTTTGAACTCGTAGTTAATATGCATGAGCAAATTTTTATGCAAATAACGTAACTGGTGGCATAATTTTTAGGTCTATCCACGAAACTCTTTTATATGAAAAGGCTTCAAAGCATTTTTATCTTTTTGTCAACTGTTGTTTTACTGACTTCCTGCATCTCCCAAAAAAAATACCAGGCTTCTTTAGACAGGGAGCAAAGCATGATGGCTAAGAATAATGAACTGGCCAACGACATTACACAACTGAAAGGACAAATTGAAGGACTGCAAACAGATAATGCAAAACTGGTGAAGCAGATTGATGACGCCATGAAACGCATGACGGATGCAACAGGCAGGGCGAATATGACGCAACAACAATTGGAAGCAGAACAAAAAAGATTGTGGGATTTGCGTAAGCTTTTAGATGAACAAAAACAGGCCGTAGAAAACCTACGCAAGAAAATGGCTGATGCACTTACCGGTTTTAATTCAAATGAATTGCAGGTGTTTGTAAAAAACGGAAGAGTGTATGTAAGCCTGCAGGAAACGCTTTTATTTCCATCAGGCAGCGCTGTGGTAAATCCAAAAGGAAAGGAAGCATTGGGTACATTGGCGCAAGTATTGAATATTAATCCAGATATTAATGTAGTGGTAGAAGGACATACGGATTCAATTCCAATTAAAGGAAAATACGAAGACAACTGGGCATTAAGTGTTGCAAGATCAACCGCTATTGTAAGAATACTAACCGTAACATACAAGGTTGATCCAACAAGGGTAACAGCCAGCGGCAGAAGTAAGTATGAACCCGTTGATGAAAACACAACTCCCGAAGGAAGACAACGCAATAGAAGAACAGAAATTATTTTAGCGCCGAAGTTGGATGAACTGTTGCAGTTGTTACAAAAGCCTGTGGAAGAAACGGGAAGCTGATTTAATTGACAATTAGCAATGCTGCAATTTTGGATATAAAATTTAAAAAGTGGAAGATCTTTTTTCAACAAACATAACTGTCAATAACCAGAATTTTAATTACCAGGTTGGGTTTGAAAAGGACCAATATGTTTTTAGTTCTGAAACAAATAATGAGGGGTTTTCTTCTTTTTCATTTATAAGAGAACATGATGAATGGCATGAACAAAATGTATTACCAGAAGAAATAAAAAAGCAAGCTGTAGATGCTTTAGAGGTGTATTTGATGAAGCAGCATTGAGAGAGGTTTACTGTACACTTTCATATTACATGTATCAATTTTTATGCTGCAATCAGGAGATTAAATAAAAACAGGATTGAAAACAATACTACACTTCGCAAATACTGAATAGAATTACAGAACGTACAATTGAGTGACACAACAGAAGTTGATAGCAGCACTGCGGCTTAGTACAAAATAATCCTTTAATAATTCACCACCTGCTCCTCAATCATCTCCGGTATCTCTCTCCACTCGTATTGCTGGTTGCGCAACTGCGGTTCAAAGCCTGCTTCTTTAATGGCGTCCTGTATGGTTTTATAAGTAAAGCGGTGTGGTGCACCTGCTGCACTTACCACATTTTCTTCAATCATGATGGAGCCAAAATCGTTGGCGCCGGCATGTAGGCAAAGTTGTGCAGTTTGTTTACCAACGGTAAGCCATGAGGCTTGTATGTTTTTAATATTGGGCAACATGATGCGGCTGATGGCGATCATGCGAATGTATTCTTCGGGAGTGGTGAGATTATGTACGCCACGAATTTTTGTAAGCAGTGTATCCACATCCTGGAAAGTCCATGGAATAAAAGCAAGAAAGCCCTTTGCGCCGGCCGGTTTTTTTGCCTGCACTTCACGGAGCTTCACCAAATGTTCAAAGCGTTCCTGTATTGTTTCCACATGGCCAAACATCATGGTGGCAGATGTGGTGATGCTTAATTTATGTGCTTCGTGCATGATGGCCAACCATTCGTCGGCGCCGCATTTTCCTTTGGAAATGAGGCGGCGAACCCTGTCAACCAAAATCTCTGCTCCTGCACCGGGCAATGAATCCATGCCTGCATCTTTCAATGCTTTCAACACTTCGTAATGCGTAGATTTTTCAAGCTTGGTAATGTGCGCCACCTCCGGCGGACCAAGTGTATGCAATTTGATGTTTGGGTATTCTGCTTTTATCTGGCGAAATGTTTTTGTATAAAATTCCAATCCCAATTGGGGGTGATGTCCGCCTTGCAACAATAATTGATCACCGCCATATTTTACGGTCTCTTCAATCTTTTTCCTATAAGTTGGCATGTCCGTAATGTATGCCTCGGGATGGCCGGGAATACGGTAAAAATTGCAGAATTTACAATTGGCAATACATACGTTTGTTGTATTCACATTACGGTCTATCTGCCAGGTTACTTTTCCATGCGGTACTTGTTTTTTTCTTAACTCATCGGCTACATACATCAAATCTGTAAGCGGTGCATTTTCAAAAAGGAATATGCCTTCTTCTATTGTAAGAAAATCAAAACGAAGGGCTTTATCATAAAGAGTGGGTAACTGCATAGCGGCGCAAAAATACAAAGGAAAAAGGTGGAAGGATTAAGGCATAAGGTTAAAGATGCAAGGCTTATAAAATAATGAAAGGATATGGTAGGAATGAACAAGCCTTATGCCCTATACCCTTTACCTTTAACATCAACGCAACATTTAAACCATTGCTGTTGTCTATGTACAGCTTCAAGAATGAAACGATTTTTTTATACCATACTGCTTATTATTTGTTTTCAATCTTCCTTTGCACAGGAAGAATTTATTGAACCCTCAAAATTTATTACCAAGTTTCATTTCAGGCAATTAACCGGCGGCGTTATTATTTTTGAAGGAAGGTTTGAACCTTTTGCTGACACACTGAATTTTATTTTAGATTCCGGCAGTGGGGGTATTTCTCTCGATTCAATGACAGCGCTTTATTTTGGATTGAAGCCTGTGCCATCTGATAGAATTATACGTGGTATTGCCGGCGTACGCAACGTAAGTTTTTTAAACAACAGAAAACTGCATTTGCCTGGATTAACCATTGACAGTTTAAATTTTCACATAAACGATTACTCCATTTTGCAAGCCGTATATGGAGAAAGAATTGACGGCATTATTGGCTACTCTGTTTTAAGCAGGTATATATTGAAGATAGATTATGACAGCCTGAAAATAGAGTTCTGGACTAAGGGAAATATGAAGTATCCAAGAGGCGGTTATTTATTCAAACCCATTATCAACACCATACCTGTTCAAAGCTTGAGAGTAAAAGATGGCCAAATGATTGGTGCCCGTTTTTTATGGGATATGGGAGCAGGTCTTAATATGATGTTGTCAACAGATTTTTTAAAAGACAGCGCTTTGCTTGGCAAAAAAAGAAAGCTCTATGCAAAAGAGGCAGAAGGATTGGGTGGCAAAATTGATATGCAAATGACAGTTATCAAAGAAGTGAAATTAGGGCCTTATAAATTTCGAAATGTGCCCGTGTATGTTTTTGATGATGCTTATAATATCACTTCTTATCCTTACCTCGGTGGCATTTTGGGCAATGATTTGCTGCGGCGTTTTAATGTAATATTGAACTACGATAAAAGAGATATTTATCTTACACCTAACACGCATTTCCAGGACTCATTTGATTATTCTTACAGCGGTATTGAGTTGTACCAGATTGATGGAAAAATAATTATTGGCGACGTGGCAAAAAACTCTCCCGCTGAAGCCATCGGTTTAAAAGAAGGAGATGTGGTAATTGCTGTTAACAAAAATTTTACTCAAAATCTCCAGCTATATAAAATCTCTATTCAAAACACTAATGAAAAACTGAAAATTATTGTTCAGCGCAATGGAGAATTGAAAGAGTTTGACCTCAAAGTAAAAAGCATCCTTTAATCACGATCTGGAATTTATTTTTGGATTGCACAAATGGATTCAGCAAATTTAACCTAACAAATTGTTTCACATTTCAATTTAGTAGTTTCAAACTATTTTTACAGGCAGTAAAAAAATTGCTTGAATTAAGAATCAGTGAAATCATTTTAAATCATTTAATCAGTGGTCAAATTTGAACGTTTTATTTTATCAAACGGATTAAGAGTAATTGTGCATCAGGATATATCAACACCAATGGCAGTGGTGAATGTTATGTATGATGTAGGCGCAAGAGATGAGGATCCCTCAAAAACAGGATTTGCACATTTGTTTGAGCATCTCATGTTTGGCGGCTCCGTAAATATTCCGGTGTATGATGAGCCATTGCAAATGGCAGGCGGAGAAAATAATGCTTACACAACAAATGATCTTACTAATTATTATATACAGCTTCCTTCGGAGAATTTGGAAACAGCATTTTGGTTGGAAAGCGACAGAATGCTATCGCTTGCTTTTACCGACAATAGTTTGGAAGTGCAGCGTAAAGTTGTTTGCGAAGAATTTAAAGAACACTATTTAAATAAACCTTACGGCGATGTGTGGCTGAAGCTGCGCAACCTTGCTTACGATGTGCATCCATATAAATGGATGACGATTGGAAAAGAATTATCGCATATTGAAAATGCAAGCCTGCAGGATGTAAAAAACTTTTTCTTCAAACATTACACACCTGCCAATGCCATACTTGTTGTTGCAGGAAATGTAACTGTTGAACATGTAAAAACGTTGGCCGAAAAATGGTTTGGCCCTATTGAAGCCGGAGAAAAATACAACCGTCAATTACCGCAGGAACCAAAACAAACTGTTGCTAAAAAATTGGAAGTGGTTGCTGATGTGCCTTTGGATGCTTTATACAAATGCTGGCATATTTATGCAAGAACAGACTCACGTTATTACACTGCCGATCTTATTACAGAGGTATTAAGCGGCGGCGGTTCTTCCAGGTTATTTCAATCTTTGGTGAAAGAACAAAAACTGTTCAGCAATATTGAATGTTACCATTTTGGAACAACCGATGCAGGCTTACTAAACATTGAAGGCAAACTGGTGAAAGGCGTAAAAATGGAAGATGCTGAAAAGGCAATTGAAAAGGAGTTAGAGAAATTAAAAAATGAAAAAATTACAGAAGATGAATTACAAAAAGTAAAAAACAAAACAGAAAGCATGATGGCTTTTGAAGACATGAGTGTAATGAACCGTGCCACCAGTTTAGCACATTACGAACTACTTGGCGATGCATCATTGATGAATACTGAATTAGACCGTTATAACAAAGTAACAGTTGAGGAAATACAGCAGTTAAGCAATGAAATTTTCAGAGAGAAAAACAGCAGTACGCTTTGGTACAGTTCAAAGAATTAATTTTCTGGAAGAAGAATTGTAATGTTTAGTTTAAAGATTTATTGTAAAGAATTATGTTAACAAGATCAAGTCCGCCAAAAATAAAAGACGCTGTAGAATTTGACCTCAAATTAAAACCTTACGAAAAGCATGTGCTTAATAATGGCGTAGAAGTATATGCAGTAAATGCAGGCGCCGAAGAAGTATTGCAGCTTGAATGGGTTTTTTATGCAGGCAACTGGTTTGAAAAAAAGAATTTGATTGCTGCCAGCGCCAATTTTTTACTCAAGAATGGAACAAGTACAAAAACTGCATTTCAAGTGAATGAACATTTTGAATACTTTGGTTCTTACATAAACAGAAGTTGCGCTAACGAAACAGCAACCATTACACTTCACTGCCTGGCAAAACATTTGGAAGTTCTATTGCCTGTTGTCAGGGAAATGATTGTTGATTCTGTTTTTCCTGAAGAAGAAATGATAACCTACAAACAAAACATGAAGCAAAGACTGAATGTTAATTTGAAGAAATGCGATTTTGTTGCAGGCCGCTTAATTGATGCCTATCTGTATGGGAATGAACATCCGTACGGACGCTATACAAGTTTTCCTGATTTTGATGCAGTAACAAGAGAAGAAATTGTTGACTTCTACAAACAATTTTATCAAAATGGAAAGCTGGTGATGTTTGTTGCAGGCGTGATACCTTCTACTCTTAATCAATTATTGAATCATTATTTTGGCGATTTGAATAATAAACCGGTTGAAGTTTTCCCAATAACTGCAAACTGCGCAAAAGAAAAAAAATACCGCATCATCAACGATCCGCAAGGTGTGCAAGGCGCCATAAGAATGGGAGCAAAATTTCCTAACCGTCATCATCCGGATTTTGCAAAATCACAGGTATTGAATAATATTTTTGGTGGGTTTTTTGGCTCAAGATTAATGAGCAACATTCGCGAAGAGAAGGGCTACACCTATGGCATTCACAGCTATCTTGAAAACCATGTTCAACAAAGTGCCTGGGTAATAAGCACAGAAGCCGGAAGAGATGTTTGCGAAGCAACGATTACTGAAGTGTATAAAGAAATGGAAATACTTAGAAATGAAGAAGTGGACGATGAAGAATTGTTATTGGTTCAAAATTATATGATGGGTTCTATTCTTGGTGATCTCGATGGACCGTTTCATATCATCAATAGATGGAAAACAATTATTTTGAATGATCTTGATAAAGATTATTTCTATAAGCAAATTGACACTATTAAAAAAGTAAGTGCAAAAGAATTGCAGGATTTAGCCAATAAATATTTACTGCCAGAAAATTTTTATGAATTGGTTGTTGTATAATTACAATCTCCATTAAAAAAAACTTCGTCAATCCTACTATAAAAAATTATACGACCTAAGTCTCCCACCAGTCAAACAGGGAAAGAAAAAAGCCCAACCATAGGGTACGGCGGGCTTTTCATTCATCCTTGTTTGCGTCCAAAATCAGCCGTTTAATATTCTTGACCCGTGCTGGTAGCTCTGAGACGGATGATAGACAAACAAACAAGTACCATTTTTAATTATATTAATGACTTTAAGAGATTGTGATTGCGGAACTGCAGGACATCCAAAACTGCGACCCATATACGCTGCATCTGCACGATTTTCGCCAATATACTTTGCGCCATGAACTACAACTGCCCTGCTTTCTGCATTATCATTAAAGCCTTTATCCTGACCGGATAATTTTAACGATAAACCATGCTTGCCCAAATAAGTTTGCGTAGTAACATAAAAGCCAAGGCTGCTTTGCAATGATTCAGGCTTGTTAGAAAATTTTTCTGCAAAATCTACTCCTGAATTTTTTCCATGAGCTACATAAGTGTTCAATAAAACCTTGAAATTTTTTACATCAATAATATACATGCGTTTGCTGGTTGATGGCTGACTAAAATCACAAACAGTTAAGATATCCGGATTAGTTAGCTGGCCTTTCTTAATAAGATTTTGTTGGCCTTTATAAGCAAATTCCATTGCTTCCTTAGATAAACCAAGCTCATCTAAATTCAGACTATCATAAATTTTATTGCCAGCATACTCAACAGTATTTGTTACCGCCAAATTAGTAACAACAGTAGGAGCTAAACTTATAGTAGGACTTCCTGCTTTTACAACAGGCAAAAGTAAAAAGAACATTAAAAGACATAAAATGGATACTGGCAAAAAATTTTTTCTCATGTCTTCGGTGTTTTTGTGGTTATGGAACGCCAACTGTGTGAAAATATTATGCCGTATTGATAGTTTCAAGCAAACTCTAAGAAAACTTTATGATTAAATGCTTTTAAAATAGAAATCGCCAAGAAGTACGTTGGATTTTTAGTAAAACTCCTACTATTTTACTCTTTTAGCTTCTCTTTTTTTAATAAAAAATTCAGAAGAGTAAATCCGCAAGAGCAAAAGAAATATAGAAATTAATACGGGGCCAAATACAAGACCTATAAATCCAAATAATTGAATACCCACAATAACACCAAAAATGGTGACCAGCGGATGAATGTTGCCAAGCTTTCGGTTTAACATGAAGCGAAATAAGTTATCAACTAATCCTATTACCAAAAAACCCCATAATGCTAATGCGATACCTTGTCCTGTATGGCCTTGTGCAAAAAGTGTAATAGTCAGTGGCACATAAATTAATGCTGCGCCAACTACAGGCATCATTGCCGCAATACTGGTTGCCACAAACCAAAGCCATGGTTCTTTCACGCCAATAATTAAATACCCAATTAAACCTACAATACCCTGCAATATTGCGATCAAAGGAATACCTACTGTGTTTGAGATGATGAGTATCTTTAATTCGTTTCCAATCAACTCCACATTTCCGTCTTTCAATGGTGTGTATTCGTATAGACCTTGTTCCATTTTTCTTGCATTCACCAGCATAAAATATAAAATGAAGTACATGCTACCGATCAATGTTATTATATTCAGTGTTTGCCCAAGCACTTTTGGAAGCAGGTCTGTAATTATTGTACCTAAACGGTTAATAAAGTTTGGCGTTATAACTTCATAACCAATTTTTTCTTTAACCTGTGCAGCAGCTTTTTTCAATGATTCAATATTCTCGCCTGAATGTGTAACAATATTGCTGACCTTGGCATAAAGAATATTTCCCAACACACCAATTGGCACCAGTATTACAAAAAAACTAAGCAACATTAAAACCCATGCTGCAGCAGCCGGTTTCCATCCCTTTTTTTCGGTGAGGTAAAACATGCGTTCCCGCATGATAACATAAAAAGTAACAGCACCTAAAAATGCAGAAGCAAAAAACCAAAGCTCACGAAACAATACAATTCCCAAAAACAAGATCACTGCAATAAAAAAAATCTGTCGAAGCAAGTTGGTATTAATGGTATCGTTGGTCATAATTTCAATCTGAAATGAAATTACTTAATCATCGTTTACAAATAATAAATGTGGAAGACAAAATTGATCTCAGCATTATTATTAAAATCAAACCTTCACGGTTTTCCATTTCCCTTTTTTAAAAATTAGGTAAGCTGCAATGGCAATGGCTGTTTCAGCAACGGGAATTGAAATAAAAGAACCAGTTGCGCCGAGGCTTGTTCCTTCTGCCAAAAAAATTGCCAATGGAATTTGAAAGAACCAAAAACCAAACAGGTTGATCAGTGTTGGTGTTTTTGTATCGCCAGCTCCATTCAATGCCTGTATCATTACCATACCAATTCCATAAAAAATATAGCCTGTACCAATGATCTGTAATGCTGTTGTTCCAATGCGGTGAACACCGGCATCTTTTGTAAAAATGCTGATAATTGGCGATGCAAAAAACACGAACAATAACATAACAGCACTCATAAAAATGGCATTGTATTTTGCTGTAAGCAATACGCTTTTTTCTGCACGTTGTGGTTGTTGAGCTCCTAAGTTTTGTCCTACTAAAGTTGCAGCAGCATTGCTTAATCCCCATGCCGGCAAAATAAAAAATACCACATTTCTTATAGCAATCTGGTAACCTGCAGATGCAGTTGTGCCTCCTGTATGCGCCACTAATATTGCCAACACAATCCAACTGCCCGATGCAATGATGAATTGAAATGTGGCAGGCCAGGCAATTGCCAAAATGTTTTTCATTAATGGAAAGTCGAGCTTGAAATGTTTGGCTTTTATATGAATGCTGCTGGTTCCTTTTAATAAATGATAACATTGATAAATAACACCAATACCACGTCCGATAGTTGTTGCAATGGCAGCGCCTTTTAAACCAAAGCCTTGCCACGAGCCAAGACCATAAATAAACAAAGGACACAAAATAATATTACAAAAGCTTGCCAGCCACAAACTTTTCATAGCAATGGCTGCATTGCCAGCGCCACGAAAAATTCCATTGATTAAAAAAAGTAAAATAATAACAACGCTTCCGCCAAGCATAATGCGGGTGAATGATGCTCCTTCTTTTACAACTTCTGGTTTTGCACCCATGATGCGTAAAATGTCGGGAGCGAAAATGATTCCGGCGATGCTTATAATAACTGTTACACCTAATGAAATAATTAAAGCCTGCATACCTGCGTGTGCTGCATCTTCTTCATTTTTTTCACCAATTCGCCTCGCCACCATTGCTGTTGCAGCAGTGCTCAATCCAATGGCAACAGAATAAACAATAGTGATGACAGATTCAGTTAAGCCAACAGTTGCAATGGCATTTTCTCCAAGCTTGCCAACAAAAAACATATCAACAACTGCAAACACAGATTCAAGGCTTAACTCCAAAACCATAGGTATGGCAAGCAATATAATGGCTTGCTTAATGCTGCCTTGTGTATAATCGTAATGACCTCCGCGAAGAGATTTCTTAATAAGAGATAATAGCAAATAAAATTTATTATTTGTGGTTAACTGCGGCATGAGTAAAAATTAAAAATAAAAAATAAGAAAACGTTTGGTCAATTGAAGACCATCAAACAATATTGCATTTATGAGTTGGCCTTAAAGCGTAGGTTGGCCGCAGATGATTTTCATATTCTTTACTTAAAGAGAAAGCAAAAATAAAAGGAATGACTGGAAAGAAAAAATTGCAAAAAAAATCCCGCTTCATCAGCGGGATAAAAAAATTTATTGAAACCTAAACGCTTTGTAGTTCTTTTATTTTTTCACGAATCTTAAGCTCCAGTTCATCAGCCAAAGCGCTGTTATCGTGAAGTAAAGTTTTCACTTGCTCACGGCCTTGTCCAAGTTTATCGCCATTGTAACTGAACCAGCTTCCGCTTTTTTGAACGATAGCCATTTCAACACCCATGTCCAATATCTCACCAATTTTAGAAATGCCTTCTCCAAACACAAGATCAAATTCTGCAGTGCGAAACGGAGGTGCAACTTTATTTTTAACCACTTTTACTTTTACACGATTGCCTACTGCTTCATCGCCATCTTTTATCTGCGCCATGCGGCGAATATCCAAACGAACAGACGCATAAAATTTTAAAGCATTACCACCGGTTGTTGTTTCCGGGTTACCGAACATCACACCAATTTTTTCACGCATCTGGTTAATGAAAATGCAAATGGTATTTGTCTTGGAAATTGTAGCTGTTAGCTTACGTAAAGCCTGCGACATTAATCTTGCATGCAAGCCCATTTTGCTATCACCCATTTCGCCTTCCAATTCACTTTTTGGAACAAGAGCAGCAACTGAATCAATAACCACAACATCCAATGCCCCGGAAAGAATTAAACGATCAGCAATTTCCAAAGCCTGCTCGCCATAATCAGGTTGAGAGATCAATAAATTATCAATATCAACACCAAGTTTTTGAGCATATGCGCTGTCAAAAGCATGTTCCGCATCAATGAAAGCACACATGCCTCCTTTCTTTTGCGCTTCGGCAATAACGTGTGTTGCAATGGTAGTTTTACCAGAGCTTTCCGGTCCGTAAATTTCTATTACCCGTCCCCTTGGCAAGCCACCAATTCCCAATGCAGTATCCAATCCGATAGAGCCTGTGGAAATAACTTCCTGTGGTTCCTGAGAACGTTCATTCATCATCATTACGCTACCCTTGCCAAAGTCTTTATCTATCTTATCCATAGTAAGCTTCAGCGCCTTTAATTTTTCTGAATTTGACATATTTATTAATTGAAAATGTTAGAAGAACGATGGCTCAATTTAGGATTTAATGCGCATCTGTCCGTGAATTATTATTTGTAGCGAAGCTAATGAATTTAGCAAAACAAAGGAAGAAAAATATCTTTGTTTTGATTAAAAAACTGTGAAAGAAATTTTTATAAATCCTAAAATCTGCGGCTATATTTGCCTTCTAATAAAATCAACAAAATGAAAAAGATATTCTTTGCTGCCATCATCTTATTTGCGTTTGCAGCCAATGCACAGGAAACTGTTGATAAAGAAAAAGTACAAGCTGCAAAAGGCGTTGTGTATGGTAAAGTTTCTAAAGAAAAGACTGTGGTGCCGGTTGATGAATTAAAAGCAAAATTGGTAGATGATAAGTTTGACGGACAAGTAACAGGTAAAGTTGTGGAAGTTTGCCAGGCAGAAGGTTGCTGGCTTAAAATTCAAAGAGCTGATGGCACGTCCATGATGGTAAGAGCAAAAGACCATGCTTTTTTAATGCCTTCAAATATTGTTGGCAAAACAGTGTTGATTGAAGGTTTTGCTACGGTAAAAGAAATAACCGAAGAAATGCGTAAGCATTATGCAGAAGATGGTGGCAAAACGAAAGAAGAAATTGCTAAAATAAAAGGCACTGAGAAAGATATCCAGTTTTCTGCCAAAGGTGTAAAGGTTTTAGACTAAATAACTCCCCATAATTTTTAGAAGCCCTGCGCATTGCGGGGCTTTTTTGTTTAAATAAACTGGCATAGGATTTTTAATGCTGCTAATGTGATAAAATCATTTTTATATTTTAGCCTGTTGCTGATTACAGCCTGTCAACTGCCTGCAGAAAAGGAAGCTGAGAAAGCTGCAAAAATCAGGGACACATTTAAAATGCAAACAAGCGACAGCAATACTGCTGCAATAATAAAAGAGGAGGAAGTGCCTGTTCTCATTCAACAAAAAGTTAAAAACCCTCAAGGAATTTACAGGGCAAATTTGCCGGCTGAAAATGGAGTTGAACATACTGTTGCTTTCTATCCTAATCATACCTTTCAATTACAAGAAGAACATGCAAAAGACAGTGTTGTTATCATCGAAGGCAACTGGCTTCCATCTAACGGCTATATCTGGCTGTACAAAGACCAGGTTGTAAGGGCACGATACAGTTGGAATGGAGACCAGTTGCAATACTTCAATCCATCAGCTAAAAAAAATTTTAGTATGCAGCATTTAAAAGATGCTATGCAAAATAAAACCTGGAGCAATAAAAAAGAAGAAGGAATTGTTTTTTTTGGAATTGGCAATGAGCCCTTCTGGAGCATAGAAGTAAATAATACCGATTCAATATCTTTTCAATTGTCTGAGTGGCAAAAGCCAGTAACAATGAAGATCACTTCATCTCAAAATATAAAAGACAGTATTGTTTATTCCGGGCAAAGTGATTCTTCCTCTCTACGGCTTACAGTTTTGCCTTATTTCTGCAGCGATGGCATGAGCGATTATGTGTACAGGAATAAAGTAAGTGTGCTGTACAACAATCATATTTATAATGGCTGCGGTATGTTGTATCAATAATATAAATTGCCAGTTTATAGTTTTTTATAAAAGACTGTAAAATTCTTTCTCCTTCTGTACTAAAAGAAATTACTCAAATTGTGTTGATGCTGCTAACCGCAAACTGATTACTGCAACTGCTGATAACTTATCTATTCTCTTTCGGTCAGTGTTTCTTTCCGCTGCTGTTCCAGGTCTGCTTCTTCACCTTCCACATTGGTTGTACTTTTCAGATCTTTTGTGCTTTTTTCATTAAATGCACTGGAACGTTGTTTTTGTTCATCTTTATTTGATCTGTCATTTTGCAACTGCTGATCGTTATTTTGATCTCTGTCCTTATTCATAAAATCGTTTTTTATTAAAGCAATAAAAATGAAGCCAATTTATTCAATTATTTGATGTGCTGATCAAAGTTTTTGCCTGATGCGAATCACTAAAAAGTTATGCACCCAACCATCCAATCTGATGCAGCCGTTTATCAAAAATTCTTATCTTCCTTTTTCATTTATCAATACAAAACATCAAAATGAAAAAGCTAACTGTAGGCTCATTTCTCATTATGGCGGTTCTAATTCAATTCTGTTCGCCTGCTAAAAAAGCCCAAAATCAACAACCTAAAATCAATTACGAAGCCAATGTGCAACCATTAATTGTGGCGAATTGTTCTCCATGTCATATTCCTCCAAAAGGAAATAAAGAGCCGCTGAATACTTATGCAGCAGCAAAAGAAAATATTGATGATGCTATTTCCCGGATAAAATTAAATCCTGGCGATAAAGGTTTTATGCCCTTCAAGCATTCTAAACTTTCAGATTCTACCATCCGTATTTTTGAACAATGGAAAGCAGATGGTCTTTTGGAGAAATAAAAAGATTCAGATCATTATAAAAAAAATCCCCTCCAAAAGAGGGGATAATTTTTTTATAAGGCGTTGTGATTTTTAAATTTTTGTTTCATCGGACAACGGACGCCTTAGCTTTTCAAAGGATTGGTAGTGTTTTCAATTAGGATATTCGGATTCAAACGGGCTTTAAAAGGATTCAGATTCTGTTTGCTTTCAAAAGGATAAAAGAAGAAGTTGACTGATATTGGATTTAATTGGTTTTTTTCTTAGGATTGGATAAAGAACTTTGGTTTTTTTGGACATTGGACGATTGATATTGTATCAATCAACTTCTGGTACAAACATACAATGTAAAAGCAGGCCCGTCAATCGCAGTTAAACCCTATTTTTTTCTTATGGTTTTTACTTAACGCTTAGTAGATCAACGAAGATTTATTGGAGAGTATACGTGAAGCTTAGAATATAGAAATGTGTTGGGAAGTCTATAAAAAGAAAAAGGGCCGGAATAGAAATTCAGCCCTGTTTAAAATCCAATATCCTATGAAAAACCGAGACGAAAATACAGGCTGAAACCTTCCCGTGCAATAGGAAAACTACGATTTTAAGAAAATGTGGAAAAGATCATTGCTTTGTTTTCTTTCAACTATTGAATACTGTCATTAAGTTAAACAGAACAACAGGTATATGAATACTCTCGTCATATACATTGGCAGCATCCTGGTTTTCAATGAATCGTTTAACATCACCTCACCCCTTTCGCTGCGTGAAATTTCTTATACGCATTATCATAACATACTCTTCATCATGACATACTCTTAGTGGCACATTTACTGCAAGCTTAACTTTGTACCATCATCAACCCACAAAATGAAAATAACATTACTCATTCTTTCCTTAATTTATGCACAGTTATCAATGTCCCAAACCACTGATACTGTTTTTATCATTAACCCGGCTTTAAATGATACAATAGTTGATTCAATTTCTTTTAAAAACACCCATAATAAGTACGGCGATCTTTTAAATGATGATCCTTTATACAATCCTAGAAAGCCCTGGTACGCAGTATCTGCAAAAGTGCTTTCTTCCAATCTATTTAATTGGGCATTGAACCGCTATTTTTTTAAAGTTGACTGGACAAGCTCCGGCATTAAAGACTGGAAGAATAATTTTAAAAAAGGACCTGTATGGGATGAAGACGGATTTGGCACAAACTTCATTGGGCATCCACATACGGGCAGTTATTATTTTAATGCTGCCCGTTCCAATGGCTACACTTATTGGAGTTCATTGCCATTTGCTTTGCAGGGAAGTCTTACATGGGAATTTCTTGGAGAGAATGAAAGGCCATCATGGAATGACATGATCAACACACCGGTAAGCGGTTTGTTTTTAGGTGAAGTATTTTACAGGGTTAGCTCAAATATTTTAGATGATCAATCAAGAGGCAGGCAAAGAGTGTGGCGTGAATTATTAGCCGGTGTTATTAATCCAACAAGAGCCATCAACAGGCTTACTTCAGGTAAAATGTTTTGTGTTACCGGCAAAGAAGTATATCAGAAAGAACCAATGAATATTACTTTGTCAACTGGCATTCACAAAGTAAACAACAGGGTTGGAAGAGACAATCGTTTTGGTACAGGAAGCACCAATGCCATGCTTAACATGCAGCTTGATTATGGCGATCCTTTTGAAACAAGACATCGAAAACCTTTTGATCTTTTCAGGTTTAGAATTGAATTAGGTTACGGCTCAGACAAGCGTCTTCTTGATCATATCAATGGCTACGGAATTCTTGTAGGAAAAAACATAAAAGTAAAAAGATTGCTTGGTGGTATTTTTCAGCATTATGATTATTGGCGCAACAATATTTTTGAAGTGGCGACTATTGGTTTTGGCGGCGGCCTTCTTTCAAGAATAGCAGTTGGCAATCATTCGAATATTTATTCTAACGTGCACTTAGCGGTAGTTCCGCTTGCAGGCAACAATAACCCAGGCTTGCCGGATACTTCTGCATTCAGAACCTATAATTTTGGAGGAGGCATGCAAGCAAAATTGGAGGAAACATTTAATCTTAACAATTGGGCTACCATTTCTTTTAATGGTTATTTTTATTGGCTGCACACTTACAGCGGATTGAAAGGAAACAGTTTAGTGTATATTTTAAAACCACAAGTAACCGTTAAGTTGTACAAGAATTTGCGCATTGGTTTCGAGCATCACATTTATCACAACGACAGGCTACAGCAAAAAGAAGCGCCGCATTTACACTTAACAAGAACAGAGCAAAAACTTTTTCTGCAATTTTTATTTGAAGATCCGAAGAGAAAAGGATTGTATCATTAACCTGTGAAGCTGAAGTTACAAATGGAGATAAATTAATTTTTGCTTGAAATAAGCAATTGATTTACTGGTGGTGTTCTTATCAATTCTTCCAAATGCTGTTCATTGCTGTATTTTCTTTTTCCCAAATTTGAGTTGATGATTGTCCGGGTTTTACCGAACGAACAAGTATGACAGTCTTTTGAACAATCTTCCTTCTTCTTCTTTCATTTTTTTCTGAATGCAATTCCATAATTCTATGTTTTTATTATTGTTTTGGAAAATCATGCCAAATTTTATTTGGATGTTGATTAATCAAACTAAAAAGAGTTTTAAATATTTATTAATGAAAAAGCAGGATACCTTTTTCTAACTCTCACAAAAAAAATCCCCTAATAAAGGGGATCAATTTTTTAATGCAGTTTAATTTTCATTTGGTT
>MWWF01000053.1_pt1 | contig 18776 bp, 20 predicted proteins | sample 1047351 | NCBI WGS metagenome assembly MWWF01 (sample SAMN06349970, study PRJNA376086) | soil metagenome | isolation source: MGM-3 sample Antarctic (ecotone) soil | place: Antarctica
CAAGGTGGACGAATTGGTGAAGGCTCTCGGGATGGAGGGCATCTCCAAGAGCCGGGTCTCAGAGCTGTGCGAAGAGCTCGATGAAGAGGTCGAGCGCTTCAGGGGCCGGCGGTTGGAAGGTTCCTACCCCTACGTGTGGGTCGACGCCACCTACCTCAAGGCCCGCCAGGACGGACGGGTGGCCTCGGTTGCGGTGGTCATAGCCGTCGGGGTGAAGGCGCAGACCGGAGAGCGGGAGGTTCTGGGCTTCGACGTGGGTCCCAGCGAGGACGGCGCCTTCTGGAGCGCCTTCTTGCGTTCGTTGGTCGCCCGAGGGCTCTCTGGGGTGAGGCTTGTAACCAGTGACGCTCACCGGGGTTTGAAGAGCGCCGTTGCGGCGGTCCTGGTAGGAGCCTCCTGGCAGAGGTGCCGGGTTCACTTCATGAGGAATGCCCTCTCTTTGGTGCCCAAGGCGGCCCAGCAGATGGTGGGGGCGACCATCCGCACCGTCTTCGCCCAGCCCGACGCTCGGAGCGCCCGCGAGCAATGGCGCAGGGTCGCAGAGGGCTTCCGACATCGGTTTGCGAGGCTCGCCGAGTTGATGGAGGAGGCCGAGGAGGACGTGCTCTCCTATGCCGCCTTCCCTCAAGAGCACTGGCAGAAGATCTGGTCCAACAACCCCCTAGAGCGAGTCAACAAGGAGATCAAGAGAAGAACGAACGTGGTCGGGATCTTCCCGACTGAGGGATCGGTGATAAGGCTTGTGGGCTCGGTCTTGAGTGAGCAGCACGACGAGTGGCAGGTCTCAAAACGTTACTTCAGCGCCGGGTCCTTGGCGAAGCTGGATCGAAGGGAGGAACAGATGGCCGAACAGCCGCAACTGGTGGCGAGCTAACGAGTGGTGAGGAGTGGAGCTGCACGCGACTTTTACACACTTGACAGGACGCATACTCCCGCCTTGTACCGCTTCTCCACAATTATGGCAATTCGTCATTACTGTTTGTTCCTTACTACCCCCCCTCGCCTCCTCCCCGGCATAATAGCAATAGGTCTAAATTCGCGCACCTCACCGAACTTACTAAAAGGGTAGTCTTCTCGGAAACTCGCATTCAGCCGGTCGCATCTTTAAGCGGCGATATACGCTTTTTCCCGCTCTGGGCTGGTCCGATAGCCTAAGCCCTCCCCAGACACACTCCTCTACTACCTTTCGATAATACTTTGCGAGCACCCTCTTCCCCGGTTCTATAGGGGTACCGGACCGGCTGAAAGCCGAGTGCACCCTCAATAGCATAACGGGTTTCTCTATTCACCCAATTGCCTAGAAGGTTTCTGTCCGGAAACCGGGCAGCCCTGGTTATGCAGCGCCCTGCATGAGTATTCGGTCCACGTTACAAGCGGCAGCAAGCCCAAGTGACAGGAGTACCGATCTAGCCGGCCAGAGGGCAAAGTAGTCCTGGGGCAGTACGTCGAGAGGCTGAGGCAGCAGCCGTACCCGCCGAACACGCCCTTTTTTATGCAGGAAGGTGAATTACCGACAAACCTAATTCTCGGAAACTAAGACTCTTGCCACTCGAAGAGCAGCTCGTTAGAGAGGGGCTGCTCTTCTTGGCCGAGGTCTATGGCTGGAGCAGCAGTTTCTATGAGCCGCCGAAAATCCTTGTCGAACTCGTCTTGGGAGGCGGCTATCTCGCGCAGCGTGCGCTGGGGATCATCCGTCTCCCAGTACACTACTATCGCGTATCCTATGGGCGTCCTCTGAACCCACACCTTCTCTTCGCTGATTCCCAGTCTTTCCCTGGACGCTTCGTACTCTTCTCGTAACTCTCCCGAACCCGAGACCGCCTCCCCCATGCTCCTTATGGTTTCCTCCTGTCCCGGCAGGATGGGCAACGTAAAAGCAAATGCTGCCATTTTTGCTACTCCCTTTTCCTTATGCTCCAAAACCGTTGGTGCCTTCTCGTCTTTCCCGGTTCGTTAGGAGTCTTTGGACACTAGTTCGACCTCCACATGCTTGACGCCATCCTCTTGGTCTCGGCGCTCGTGTTCGGGAAGATCAAGATGCCGAAGAAGCTCCAGCATACGCGTGTTCTTGCCCATCACCATCGCGTAGAAGAACCGAACCCCTTTGTCTCGCGCTTCGTCGACCAGTCGGCGGGTCAGGTCTATTCCCACCCCGTGGTCCTGCCAGCGGTCCTCAACGAGGGCCGCGTACTCGGCCCTCTCGCTACCCGGTTCGCGGTCGTAGCGCACGAGCGCGATGATCTCGTCCGGATCGTCGGGATCCAGCGCGACAAAAGCGAGGTGGTCTACGCCGTCGACTTGAGCGAAGAACCGGGCCTTCTCATTGGGAAGCTCCTCCAACGAACCGAAGAAGCGCAAATAGATCGACCGCTCGCTGAGCCGACCGTGGAAGCGCTGCAGGGCGGGCACGTCGTCGGGGCGGATAAGGCGAAAAGGCACATCGCCTCCGCCGCCGGGGAGGCTAAGCGTTCCGTCTTTGTTCGGGCACATTATCCTGTTCAGTACCCGGAACCACCGTCGTTTACACGAGCTTCTTGTTGAGTGGCCGATGTAGCGATCGCTTCTAGCTTTGTTTTGCTAGAAGCCCTGGAGCCTCTCCTCCTGGTCTCCTGGGCGGCCTAGTTGGCAACTTTTTCTCTGCCCTGCGCCACCGGTTGCCCCGCCTGGCTGGCGGCCTCCATCGCCTGCTGGGTCGCCTGTGCTGCCTGCTGCATGTTCCCCTGCGCCACCTGAGAAGCTGTGCTCAACGCCTCCTGGTAGAACGACAACGCAGAGTTGAGGAACTCAGAGTAGGCGTTGGTCCCCTCCTGGGAGAGCGTCTCGACGGCCTCCCGCTGGCGCTGTCCCTGCTCCTGGAGATTCTGGGTAGCCTCGCGGGTGACCTGGGCCTGGTTGTGCACCTGCTCTACCCAGTTCTGGAAGAAGTTCTGGGTGAGCCTCAGGTTGCTCTCCTGCAACGAAACTGTCCTGTCCGCCAGCGTCTGAAAGGACTGACGGGTAGCATCAGTTAGCCGCTGCACAGCAGCGCCGGGCTGCTGCTGCTCGGCCTCCTCGTCGGCCTGGCGCTGCTCTGCCTCTTCGCGACGCCTGGCCCCCGCCTGTTTGGACGTTTCCAAGGTGTCGGTGTACTGCTTCTCCGCCCCGGCGTACTGGTCTTCAGCCTCGTTGTGCTGCCTTTCCGCCTCGGCGTACAGCTTTTCCGCCTCGGTGTGCTTCTCTCCCGCCTCGCTATACTGCTCTTCCGCCTCGGTGGTCTCCCGCTTCTCCTGTTCGTCCATCTCCGCCTCGGTGGTCTCCCGCCGCTCCTGTTCGTCCATCATGTTTACGCTCCTCGCTTCGCTTACTCGTTTACGAAAGGATCACTACCCTGTGTGACAAGCTCTTACACCGAAGAGCAGTGCTGTGCTGATTCTGTGCTGATTAGTAGGGGCAACAGCAGCCCCTTATCCACCCAACTGCCGAGTGGGGTAGTTACCGTAGCGGGGAGTAAACAGTCCTATCCGCCTTGAGACGACCCAGATACTGCCGCGTAGTAGATCGCTTAGAGGAGCCCGTTTTACGAAGCGGCGTTTATCCTGCGGTCGATCTGCTTTAGGAGGGTTACTCGGTTCTTATTCCGCTGCTCATAGGCGCGAACCCGCTGCAACTCCTCGGCAGAGAAGTTGTCCAGCCGCTCGGCGACCTCACCGACGTTCAACTCGTCGTAGCCCTCGATCTGTACTCCAGTGATTGCCCTCTGATCCGCTCGCGCACCTTCGTGTCCTTCCTGGGCGAACTCCGCGCCTTGCCGCCCAACCTGGCTGCCGGCCTGCTCACCCTCCCCCTCCTCTGCATCTTCATGCATCTCCCTGACGTAGGTGCCAGGAGCGTCCTCTATGGGCGGGTACTGCTCGCTTCCTACCTCCTGGGGCGGTTCGGTCTGCTCCCCGGAGCGCTGCTCGAGCCACTCTCTCCAGTCCTCCCACCAGGTGCCCTCGTGTTCCTCGGCGTTCTCGCGCCACTCCTCGGCGGTCTCGTAGTTTTGGCCCTCTTCGCCGGTCCAGTAGCCCTTGCCCTTCTCCGGTGGGGCGATCATGCCGGCTATGTGTCCGCTGCCGGCGAGGGTAAAGTGGGTGCTGTTGGTGTTGGCGAGGACCTTGCTGATCTTCCACGCCGACTCCCAGGGCACGATGTGGTCCTTCTCCGCGCCCACGGCGTAGACGTCGCTCGTTATGAGCCCGAGGTCTATGGGGCGGCCCATGAGCTCCACCTTGCCCGGCTTCATGAGGTTGTTCTCCAGGTAGGTGTTCCTTATGTAGAATTTGTGGGCGTCGCGGGCCATACGCGCGCCGTCGGAGTTCCAAAAAAGCATGTCGAGGGCGGGCGGCTTCTGGCCGAGCAGGTAGTTGTTGATCACGTTTGCCCAGATCAGATCGCTCGAGCGCAAGAGGTTGAACATGTTCGCCATCTTGCGGTCATCGAGGTAGCCCCGCTCCATCATCTGCATCTCCATTGCCTCAAACTGAGGCTCGTCCATAAAGGTCTCGGTGCTCCCTACCTCCGAGTAGTCCTGGAGCGAGACCATGAAGGTGGGATCGCCGAACTTCTGCTTCTCTTCCTCGTCGTCACCGGCCGCGAGCCAGGCCAGCGTCATCGCCAGGAGTGCGCCGCCGATGCAGTACCCGACGGGGTTGACCTTCTCGCTGCCCGTGATCTCGCGTATTACGTCAACGGCCTTCAAGGGACCCAGGGTCATGTAGTCATCGAACTTGGTCTCCGCCATCGAGGAGTCGGGGTTCTTCCAGCTGGTCATGAACACCGTGAAGCCCTGATCCACGAGATACTTGACGAAGCTATTCTTCTCACTCAAATCGAGGATGTAGTACTTGTTGATCCAGGGCGGGAGGAAAAGTAGCGGCACCTCGTGTACCCGCTCGGTCTTAGGCTCGTACTGGATGAGCTCGATGAGCTCGTTGCGGTAGACGACCTTGCCGGGCGTAATCGCAAGGTTCTCGCCCACCTCGAAGGCGTCGGCGTCGACCATGCTCAGACGCCCCTCTTCGAGGTCCGAGGCGAGGTTGCGGGCGCCGTCAACGAGGCTCATCCCCCCTGTCTCTATCGCGCGCCTGATGGCGGCGGGGTTGGTGAGGAAGAAGTTGACGGGGGCCATCGCGTCCACGAACTGCTTGAGGTTGAACTCGAAGCTCTGCTGTTCCTCGGGGTCCTCCTGGCCGTCGTCGGTCTTTTCGGCTTCCTCGAGGAGGTACTCCGAAGTCAGCAGGTACGTCTCTTTGAGCATCTTGTAGTAGGGGTTGGACTCCCACTCAGGGGCAGAGAAGCGCTTGTCGGGCTTGCCCTCCTTCTCCTCTGCCTCCTCTGCCTTCTCCTGCCGGGGCAGGCCCCAGAAGCGGGATGCGGCGTCGCTCCACACCTTCGTCGTCATCTCAAAGAGGCGTTGGTTGTAGTCCGTGGCCACCTGCATCGTTCGCTGCGGATCGGACATCTGGCGCTCGTGGAGTGTCTGCAGCGACTTGGAGATCTCCATCCAGTCGAGCGGTATGATGTTGCTCATGGGGTTGTCCGGCAGCTTCCCCATGGCCGACATCAACGGATCGCTGGCTGTTGCCCCTTCGGGCTTCGCCCCCGCCTCCTCCTCGCCGCTGAACCCCGGGGGCGCGCTCATGTTGCCCAAGTTGTTCCTGAGCCACTCCGACCACGCCTCGAAAGGCGCGAAGACCGCCGAATCCGAGTTCGGGCCGCCCGTTTCTCCGGCGTTTCCTCCGGAATCCGTCATAAATCGTTCCGTCCCTTCCACCGAGGGGCTCTGGTGTTACATGTTACATATCACCGTGGTTGGGTATTTTACCGCGAACCCGTCCAGGATAAGCTCGGTAAGCGCTCTGTGGCCTCGTCGATACTCGCAGGTGTTTAGCGTGACCCTATTAAAGGTAAGTAAGGTTGGTTTTGGGAAAGCCAGACAGGAAAGGTGGCTTGAGCGTTATGGATGAACAGAAACAGCAGAAAATCAACGAGGCGGCCGAGAGGTTCTCCGAAGCCGTAAGAGAGTCTTACCAGACGGTCTCCACTCGCGGTAAATCGGCTCAGGAGCTTAACGCCGAGATGGCGCAGCAGTTCTTCAGCAGCGTCAACGAGCAGCTACGCACCCACGCAGAGGCCAATCAGGAGATGACCCAGGAGTTGGTGGAAAAGCTGCAGCGCCAGCAGGAGGCTGGGCAGGAGCTCGTGCAGGAGTCAGTAGGCGCCTACATGGAGTTCGTAAGCTCCCTGGTCGCCGTCCCTCAGGGGGCTGCGCAGGAAGGCGCCGAGGCGCAGGAAGGCGACAAGACACAGGAAGGCGACAAGAAAAACAAGAAGTAACCTAAAGAACGATCTAACCTAAAGAACGATCGCTACGGAAGGCCGGGGTCCTAATCGGGGCTCCGGCCCTACTTATTAGCCATAGCGTCTAAACGAGAGGGCCAGCATTGTTCTGGCCCTCTTCTATGAAACGACAAAGAATACTCAAGCGAACCTGTTTCAAACCCATACCAAGAACAAAGTCTCACAACTGAGCATCTCTTTTGAGTTCTGAGATCCTATAGAGAGAGTAACCAGCCCTTATTCACCCACCTTCCGAGAGGGTTAGTCTACTCGGAAACTCGGAACCTTTGGAGGCATGAGAAGAGGGTCGGGGCTGCTAGAGCCCAGTCTGGCTTGGTAGTTAATGCTTCGCCTACTTGAAGAGGTTCTTTAGTTTGCCCTTCATCTCTCCGAACTTGCCCTTCCTCTGGTCCGAGCGCCCCTCGCGCTTCTGTGCCTTGTTCCCGCTTAGGGAGCCAACGGCTTCCTTCATGCGGCCCTTGGCCTTGTCCATCGCCCCCTCGCGCCTGTCTTGCCCGCTGCTCCTCCTCCTGCCCATGTGCTTCTCCTTTCGTGCTCTGTTCTTCCAAGGTCTAGCCTCAGTGCAATTATTGTAGCAAACGACAGAAGAAGTCTATAGCTGCTATCTAGAGCTAGGGGCTGCCGTTGCCTATATTCACCGGGTTGCCGCTAAGGTATTTTCTCGGAAACCAGGAAAGAGATAGCCCCGATCCGACGCCTATGAGACCGGGGGAGAGGGAAGCGGCGGTAGGGTATTACGCGGCGATGTTTTGAGGCGGGTTAGGAAGGATAGTCTCTGTTTCCGGAGGAGGCCCAGCTGGGGGGCGGGTTATTGCCCGCGGAGGTTCGAATCCTTCCCCCTCCGCTCTTATATCTCCGCTTGACGCTACCCTGCCTCTATTCACTAGATTGCCGAGGGGAACCCTTCTCGGAAACCCATTAGGCGAGTCAGGGCAACAAAAAGGGACCAGGGCTTCTATGCCCCAGTCCCTTGCGCTCGTCAGCCTCGTTCTTAGGCTCTGCCTATCTCGTCCTTACTTCCTACCGAACGCGCTCGCTGCCTGGTCGACCTGCTGGTCGCTCGTCGTCGAGTTCTCGGGGCTCACCTCGATGGAGGCGCCGCTATCCTCGAAGTCAAAGTCGTCCGCGTCCGAACCAATCTGGGTGATACCGATCTGGTTCTGAGCGTTGCCGGTGTTGGCTACTCCCTGGAGCCCCACAGTCTGGTTGGAGTTGTCTCCCCCGCCGGTCACGTCGAAGGACTGGTCTATGTCACCGCTGTCGGCATCCTGCTCGAAGTCACCGAAGCCGTTGTTAAAGCCGAACCGATCGAATCCGCAGTTATCGAAGAAGAAATCGTCGCAGAAGTTGTTATTGTTGCAGTCGAAGAAGAAGTCGTCGCAGAAGTCATTCCGGTCGAAGTCGTCCGCCATGGCAGGAGTGGCGGCCAGCATCAGGGCCATGATTGCCGTCATCGCCGCTAATAAGACTGTCTTTCTCATCTTTCGTACCTCCTATTAAGGGTATCTGTCCCTACTCAGTAGTAGTACGATCCGTATACGAGATCGTTTCTAAGATAGATCATACGCGCGAAGCGCGATTCGACCATGGGTAAATCGTCCTAGCCAGCTCCGGGACAATGTCCCAAAGCGGCGCATCGAGCTATACACGAGCTGCCGAGAAGGTGTGTTTTCTCGGAAACTCAGAGAGTCCAAGGGCAGAGAAGAGGGCCGAGGTTGAAAGTCTCAGCCCTTCCCACCACTCTCGCTATGAGGCTACCGCTCTACCCCGGCGCAGGAACTGCTCCAATCTGGCGCATCACTCCCAGCAGGTCGTATTCGGGCCACTCCTCCACCATCTTGCCATCTTCGAAGCGGTCAATGCTGATCCCCGACATCGTGATTCGCTTGCCGGTACCGGCGACGCCGAAGAACTCTCCCTGGTGGGTGCCACTTACCGTATAGCGGGTTACCACCTTGTCGCCTTCGGCCATCTGGTCCTCGATGGTGTAAGTGAGGTCGGGGACAGCGTTGCGGAAATACTCGATCTCAGCTTTTATGGTCTCTGATCCCCTGACCTCACCGGACTCGCTGTTTGGATCGTAGCAGACGAAGTCGGGGTTAAGTACCACGTCGACCACGTCGGTGTTGCCCTGGCTGAAGCCCTCCTCAAACAAGCGGCGCGCCTTGGCCTTGTTCTCGTCCGACATAGGGCTGCTCCTTCCTCCCGCTTTTCCCGGCGGGGTAACTTTTCCCACCGCTATGATGCCACCCAGCGAAGCTCGGCGCACTTTTTGTAGAGCTTGCTCCAAGCAAGGAGGCGGGGTGCCTCTATTCACCAGATTGCCGAGAGGGGTAGTCTTCTCGGAAACCCATATCCACGATCCTGCATAGATCAGCTCTCATGAGGTTACGGCCGGTCCTATGAGGCGATCTGTGGTTGAGAGCCGATCACAATATCTTGTACCTCCGCATAAAGATGCGGGATCCCGCATGGCGAGAACACCGATTATCGGAAATTCGTTTCTTCCCCTTTGCAGGGCTTTGAGGCAAGCGGTAGCATTCCACACCCGATAGCTACTAACAGGCTGTAGCAAGCGGCGTTGCGACAAAGTAGCAAGCGCCGCGCTGTCTCTTCAGGTTCCTACTCAGATGTGCCCAAAGCATTAACGTCTACTAAAGGGTGATAATACATGCCGGAGAGCAGTAAGAACCTTTAAGGTAAGCCAAGTTGACGTTGTTTACGCCTAGTATGTGTGTAATCTTGTCCTATAGAGGGGCCGGGCCACCGCACATCTGGTACATGTTCCGGTCTGGTAGCTAATCCATTGCCTCGCCCGGCCCTTTTCTTTCAAGGCACCACTATAAGCGAAGCGCCGCCGCCCCGCATGGTCCAAACGGACTATTTTTCATTAAAGAGATCAAGCCTAACTCGCAGCCGGTCCGCTCCCAGCACCCTCTATTTCGGCTCTGCCCCGGTCCGATAGGGTATGCCCCTCTCCGCCTACCCCCTCGTACTTACCGATAATACTCGTAAGACCTCTCTTCTCTATGGGGCAGCCGGTCGCATAGGACCGGGGCTATCTAGGTTATCACCCAGGTGGCTGCCCCCTCCGACGCTCCCGGTAGAACGTCTCTCCTGTTAAGACCAGGGCTTCCACGTGGTCTTGATGAGTTGCGCACAACCGCCGATACTCCTCGATGAACCGGTCGGAGTCTGGGTGTCCGCTGAGTATCTCTATGGCCTGGGCGTCCGACATGGGTGCCGGGACATCTTCCTCTTCCATTGTCAACGGGTTATACCAATGCATCATTTCCATAGGACCTCCTTTCGCCGCAAGCTTACACGGCCCTACCCACTAGGCGCACAGCACTTCAAGAGCTGCGATGTTGCCGTCTAACAGGCGGCGAGGGGTTGGTTCCGGGTACGATACCTAGCGATGACAGACATGGAAGGGAGGCTCACATGGCGAAAAAGCGAGCAGACGGGCAGACGGCCCCGGAGGCGTGGATCGGGCGGGATGTGGTGATAGGCGTCGGCGCGAGCGGCGCACGGGTAAGTGGCGAGCTGAGGGAGGTAAATGATAGGGGCATAGTCTTGCACTACGGCGCTGACTCCGGACGCGACCCCGGACACGTCTTCTACCCCTGGAGCAATGTGCAAGCCATCCAACTCCCCGAAGAAGAACAGGCTGCCGACGAAGAACAGCCTGGGGGTAGCGGGGATTAGAAGCCGCTTCGATACGTGTGAGGTTCGCTTCTAACGGGCGGCGAGGAGCTAGTTAAGGGTATACAGTACCCACCATGACAGAGGGGCACGCCGGGGTTAACAACGCTGAGGGCCTACAAGGTAGGATAACCATATCAGAGGCAGCGGCCTTGCTAGGCGTTCACCCTAACACCGTGCGCAAGCGTGTTAAGCAAGGTATCTACGATGCCGAGAAAGTCAGCACGGAAAACGGCTTTACCTGGATGATTGACCATAACAGCTTGGTTAACAACCCCCTACCAAAAGCTTCACAACAACCCACCTCACAAATGGTTAGCTCCCAAGCCGCAACACCTATCGAAGTTGTACAGGACCTGTTAAGGCCATTTGTAGAAGACCTTGGTAGGGTCAGGGAGGAGCTAGGAGCCGAGCGGGTGCGTAGAGAGCAGGCTGAACGAGACCGTGATGAGCTACGTAGGCGGCTAGAGGAGTTGCAGGAGCCGCAAGGAGACGCTGAGACGGCCACAGGGGGGGTAGATAGGGGTGATACACCCCCGGAGTCGCAGGAGCCCGCACAGCGCCGCTCGTGGCTGTATAGGTTCTTCTTCGGGCCGTGAATATCTATACAGCGCCACTACATGTGGGGATAACCCTTGCCTATAGGATCGATTCTATAGGGGCTTTGGACCGTTCCTAATGCATAAGGATGCGATTGGCTGAATATGGGTTTCCGACAAGACGCCTTCTCGGCGATTCGGTGAATAAAGGCTACCCACTCCCTGACGCTCTTTAGGCGCTAGCTCTTGACGGATGCGCTACAAGCGGTCATGCTCACAGTAGGAGCAACTCATCGGGGGTTGTGGGTATTTGAGCCGCTGGGAAAGCGGAGAAAGGAGGACACTACGGATGCCCTACCTGCTTGTCCGCCACAAAGTTGAGGACTATGAAAGGTGGAAGCCGGGCTTCGAGGAGCACGGTGCCACTCGCAAAGAAAGCGGTTCTAAGGGAGTACGTCTCTTCCGCAACGCTGATGACCCTAATGAGACCGTGATTATCACTGAGTGGGACGATTTAGAGGAGGCCCGTCAGTTCGCCCAATCGGATGATTTGCGAGAAACGATGCAACGGTTAGGGGTTGCTGAGCAGCCCGACATCCTCTTTCTAGAACAAGTCGAAACGGTAGAAGCCTAATAGGCCACCCTGGTAAGAGAGGAGGGCGGAGTCTAATAACTCTGGCCCTCTTTTTGTTCTCAAAAACCTCTAAACTCTCTTGAGTTTCCGAGAAGACCACCCTTACCGGCAGCCCGGTGAATAACATCGTCTTGGTTGGCATGCCTACCGGGTAGGATTTCTTAGGCAACTCCAGCCCTTTTGCTATCTTGTTCTTCTGTGGTCCCATTCGTAGGCAATCGTTGCCTCGGCTCCTGCCGTAAGCAGGTAGGTGGACGTGTACAAAAAGCCTCCTAAAGGCCAAGCCAAAACAAAACTCTCGACCAGGTAGGTCACGAGCACTGCTGCTCCAATCGCCACCGCTACCGAGAAGAAATGGAAACTTCCCCACACAAGCGGAGGTTCGTCCTGGTTGCTATCGAAGTGGCGGGTTAAACCTCCGAAGGCGAAGGCCCCAACAAAAGCGAAGCCCAATACGGCCCCGAACATGAAGCTGAGTGCGGCAAGGGCATCTGGAAACCCACGATCATGAATTAGCACCGCTCCGGAGGTCCACGTTGCTAGGGTATAGCCGTAAGGAGAGGCACTCGAGCCTAGCGTTGTTCGAAGTCTCTGTCGGTAATGACCGAATATAGCTACGCTTCCTAGAGCTTCGCTTCCATGTTTTCAACGGACGAAGCATTCTAACGTTGAGCGGCGGTGGTCGCTCAAGAGAGTCTCCCCTCTATCTGGTTCTATAGAACGGCTATTGTTTCCGGTTTCCGAGAAAACACCTTCTCGGCATCTCGGTAAATAGAGGCAACCCGCCCCTAAGGCCATGCGCAAATTTTGACTCGTACCCCTTGACCGCTTTGTTACTATAGGACATTGGTACAGAATAAGCTAACCCGCTGGGGGAAAGCGGGAAGGAGATGTGACGTCTTCGAAGTTGGTCCGGGTGGGTGCTGCAGGAGCCATGGGGGCTGCCGCAGGGTATTTAGCGATGTTCGCCGTAGAGGTGTCGATGACTGGAGGGCTTGACCGACCTCTGCCAAACGTGCCCATGGTCGTTGGACTGGCGGGCACGCTGCTGGCGATAGTGGGTCTGCACGCTCTGCAGAGAGGAAACTATGGAAGGCTGGGAGTAGTGGGGTTCTTGACAGCTTTCGTCGGTTCCTTAGTAGCGTTGGCCGGGATGGTTATCTTGGTCACAACGGATCCCGCCTCCTCCACTGACGTGGACGATCTCGGACTCGTTGGCGCTATCTTGGGCCGATATGTGTTGCTCATCATCGGGTTCGCACTATTGGGGATAGCAACCGTGCGGGTGCAGATGCTGCCGCCGTGGTGTGGCTGGCTGATAGCTGTTGGCCTTCCCATCTCGATGCTAGGATTTCCCTTTCCCTTTATCGGAGAGGGGATCGTCTGGGCGTTAGTGGGATACGCTCTTTTTAGAGCGGGGGTGCGTCGGTCCCAAGAGCCAAGCCGCGTGCGGTGAGTTTCCGAGAAGAGGAGTCTTGGCGGAAACTCGGTGAATACTCCGCTCCGAACCGGTCCTAGCGAGGCCGGCAGCCAGGAGGGGATCAAGCACCGTTAAGTATTATGCAGAAGTTATCAATAGCACAGTGGGGAGGGCACTGAGGTATCGGACCGGGACTCAGCGGTATTCCAGCGCACGCCAGCGACGATCGGTTGGGTAAGCTAGGCGAAAACAGCGCAAAAAGGACTGAATCGAGGAGGTCACCCAACCCTCATAAATCAAGCCAGGTTGGACGGCCCAGACATCCAAGAGCGTTGTACCTCACCAACACCCCCCAGGAGTACGCACCCATAGGGCAAAAGTAGCGCGAGAGTAAAGCTTCATAAGGCACCCCACAAAACCCCAAGAGAGGAGAGGATCGAGCGCACCTTTGGGTTGGGTTGCCGTTACCTGACCTCCGGCCCCGGCCCCTCTGATTGCACAGAAGCTCCGTCTACCTACCACCACCGGCTATGAGGCCGATGACAAGGCATTCTGATTAATCAGATGCGAACTACCCCCTACGGGCCACCCCCTGGTTGGGTGATTGTCAAACGGCTCACAAGTAGGAGGAGGCTGCCGCACTTGATTCAGAAAAACTCCTGCCCGTTTTTCTCGAAAAATTTCCCCAGCCCTCCGCCGGGCTTCCCGCCCCAGGGTAGTCCCGACGAGCAATACGCGCTAGCACCATGTCGAATAACGCTCGGTGGTAGACACTAAATCGCATCGAGTCCTGTGTGCGGGGAAACCCTCCCACACGCGGGGCTTCAGGTTGGTCGGAAGAAACCTTGCGTCAGGCTTGCGCAGCCCTGGCTAAATGGAACAGGTCGAGAGCCGAGGAGGAGGCTCTCGACCAGTCCGATGAATGGCACGCCGCTCCCTTCTTACTCCGGGCGTCCTCAAAAGCCCGAAGCCCCGCCCGCTCCCACTGTGCAAGAGCAGCCCGGAATGCTACCGCGTCATCCATCGCGCCAGCGGCGTCCATTCTCGCGTGATAGAGGTCCTGGCCGGACAAGTCGAGGCGCTCGCGCTCGTCCTCTGAAAGCTGTGAGTAATATGTCGCAAGGCGCGCCAGGGCCGCTCTACAGAGCTCAGAGGCCCAACATACAGCACACTTAGCGTGCGGGGTCACTGGCCGCTCCACACAAGTGGCCAGAACCGCACAAAGAGGCGAGGACTTGTCCGCTGTTAAATTCGTTAAATTCGTAGTTCGTAAGTTCGTACTACCCTCGGAAAGAGGTGTAACAGAGTTACTACTAGTATCCACTACTATACTATGCTTATAAGTATTGTTCCTACCCTTAGGTAAGCGTTTTTCCTGTGGTTCGGTCTCTCCCGATTTCCGCGCGAGGCTTGTGTATTTGCCCATCTATAGAACCTCTACGAACCTACGAACTACGAATTTAACGAATTTGTTGTTCATGTGGCCTTCCATCTTTCGATTGGTTTCTTACTTCCGCCTTCAGTGCTGAGCGAGACGCGTACTCTCCCTGCCTTTATCAAGGCTTCTCGAATGCGGTCAAGCTCCTGGCGGCTCTTGTTGCGCCCGAACAGTTCGGAGACTTCTGTCCGCGTCATACTGTCTTCGGCATCCTTCAGGGCCACTAGCACCTTATCCGCGTCGGGGTCTCCGGTAGCATCGCCGAAGACGTAAAGGGCGGACGCTTCGGCATACTCCCACACCGCGAGGGCGCTTTCGATATGGCTGCGTTTTATCTCGTGGGAGTAGTCGGCGAGGGCGTAGATCATGGCGAGCCTTAATGTCTGCGCCTCCGCACGGGCGGTAATGGCCCCGAACATCCCCGCGCGGTCTTCGGTGAGGACCTCGTATGCCTCGCACCACAGAGAGCGGGCGTCTTCTCCCCATACCATGCGGACGTTCTGGTTCGCGTACTCGAGGATGCCGGCGAGCTTGCTTGTGACGGGAGCAAGGTTCACCGTGTGCCACTCTCCGCCGAACGGTAGGGACTTAGAGCGTTTCACCAGGAACCACTGAAAGCGGTTCGCCAGCCCGTTCGCCATCTCGGTCTCGGTGAGATACCGCGTAAGCTCGGAGAGTGTTATGTGTCCTGCAACCGAGATGTGCGGGTCAGTTGCCCGGTGCGGCGAGTGCTTGACCATCGTCCGCAAGGTTTCGCCATCCCAGGCGTTGCGCATCACTGGCGATAAGGTATTGCCCTCACGCTTCATCACCTTCAACACTTGTGAGAGCTCGCCTTCCATAACCAGCAAGCGCTTATCCTTGACCCCCGGGTCAATGGTTTTCATTCCGCCGTCGTTGTCCGGAACCTGCACCGCATCGCGGACCTCGTTTATTAGTCCCTCACCGCTGGAGAGGCCGCTCAGGATGCGGTCTTCTGTCCAGTGTCTGTCGGAGGCGCGCATGACGTCCTTGACTGGGTTCCACGCCGAGCCCTTGCGCCCCTTCGCGGTTGCCCCCACGTGTCCGATAAACAGGTTCGTGCGGTGCTTCGTTGCCCCGATCTGCATGTAAGGCCCGCGCCCGATGGCGCTGCCCACGGCGACAAGCCCGCCCGTGAGTACGGCGACGGGGTCTCCTTCGGTATGTGGATCGACGGCCTCTACGATCTTCCCGAATATTCCTCGGTATGCCGCCTCTTCCATCCGGGGCCATTCGTTTTTCGGTGCAGAAGCCTCGCCCCGCACTGCGCCGCGCACCCGGCTATTCCGCCCGCTCTCCTCGAGCTTCTCGAAAATCCTCTCGTACTCGCGCTGGCCGTCATCGTGATTATCTGCGTACTTTCGCCAGCCGAGTGCTGTGTCTCGGTCCCGGACACCCGCTACTACGACGGGTTGGTTTGCTCCCGCGTCGTATAGCACCCGCCCGATGCTAAATAGAGAGGCGGATTTGTCAATTTCTCTGTTCTCTTTAAGCTTCGGAGCCTCTCCTCGCCACACCCTGAGCGCCTCCGGACTCAGCACTATCGGAGGCTCGTCTTCGTCATCTTTGTCTGCCTTGTACTCGGCCTTCGGCTTCTCGCTCGCGGGTAGGAGTTTGTCCAGGTCCGCCGGACTATGCGACCGGCTGTCAGCGAGGCCAACGATCCGTACTACCGGGGTTCCCCGGTACTTGTGGTTCCTGGTGCCCGGTACCCGGAGGAGCTGCGTAAGGTCGAAGCCGGAGGGGTCTGCACCGATCTTGTCCGCGATCCTCTTATTGAGGTCTTCGGCGGTCTCCGGCGGGATCTCGGAGTCGAGGCGCCAGTATGTGTGAAACTTCCCCGGCGAGGACTCGATTACGGCCGTGGGCTTCAACTCCCCATTTGGTACTGGTGTGCCGTCCAGCTCTCCCCACAGGGTGGAAACCTCGCAAGCATTCTCTTTAATGCGCCGTGCCTTAGTCAGCAGGTGTACACAGAAGTAGACTTCGCGGCCTTCGTCGGACTTCTCAAGCGCCCACTTCGCCGCCTCCAGGGCCGCCTTCGGGTAGTTAAAGTAGCTCTCCCTGATTGTCTCTTTGGGAATCCTCCCCCCTACGTCTCTTACGCCCGTAAACACGTGAAGTAGTCCGTGTTGGCCGCGGAAGAGATGCTGCCAGAATCTTGTAGCTTCTGTGTGTTGTGTCTCTGAAGCAGTTTCCGTCATGCTGCTATAATCTCCTCAGGTTTGTTTTGGGGGTCTCGCGCTTTGGTCGGCTGACGGGACCCCTTCCTTATACACGCGGTGCTACTTCTCTCAGTGCATTTACGACCTCTTCGGGTGCGCCCTCTTTTTCGGCTTTATCTGCCGCCTCATTGGCGTTGGTATGCGCTCGCAGTAGACGTCCGTTAATCCGGTTGTAGAGGTGTGCAAAGTGCTGGTTGTTCTCTTCGGAGTATGGAGTACTTTGCACAATGGGAATTAAGAAGGCCATGAAGTCACGTTGTTCGGCTTGGACTTCGTCAACAACGTGAGTGGCCTTGTTTAGAACTTCTCTCCATGTTCTTCCCTTGAAAGCGTCTCTGAACGCCTCCTCAGAGGCCATAATCCACCCCAGCTGATGCCCCGTTGCCCTGGCAATCTCCTCAAGCGACGGGGGCCGGTCTTTTGGGAGTGCGGTGGGCCTACGCGCTTCTAAGAATGTGTCCAGGTCGCCTGAGTGAATTCTCCACTCCAAGCCCGGCTTATACGCTGACAACCTACCGGACTTAATCCATCTACGGACCGTTTGTTTGTCGACCATGAGTCTCGCGGCTACTTCCTCTACGCTGTAGAACCGCTCCTCCGACATGAACCTCCTTTGGGGCTATCATCTGCTATCAACGCTTGACACGGAGTATTGTAAGTGGGATAATTCGGGCTGTCAAATAGAGAAGCCCCCGCAGGAGGGTCGAAGCTCCCCGGAGGCGCGGCAAAGGAACTGGAGGTTCCAATGCAGCAACAGTCTAGCGCACCAGCGCACCCTGTAGACCCCGAAGAAAACCGCGAACGCGGCCCTTGCGCGTCGTGCGGAACGAGGTGCAAGACGCTCACCGCACCCCGCCCCAATGTAGGGCATGGATACACCGGCCCGATGTACTGCTTACCCTGCAACCCCCGCTTTGGCGGGGACATACTTGACGCGCAATGGTCCGCCCTGGAGAGGATGGCGCAGGCGTGATTCGCGCCTTGGTCGGGGGCTGCTCTTCGCGGTACTAGAGAAAGGCCATCGCGAGGCACAACCGCGTACGGCACGTAAGTTAGCTAAAGTCTTAAAAGTGAAGCCAGGGGAGCTGGTTTGAGGGATCACAGTTTCCAGGAAGACTAGCTTTCTCGGAAACTCACTTCGTAGCTCAATTTGCGGTCTACGCTAATGCACCGCCTCCTCTACTAGCTCCCTCAGAGGGGCCGGGGGTGGTCGGCTAGTGTGCGCTTCCCCTGATACTACTTGATGATCCTGCGGGCCATCAGGCCGGCGGTCACTACTCACATTCCCTGGAGGACTCTGTTGTACTCCTCAGCCTTATCCTTTGACAACTCTCCGTTAATCTGGACTAGGATGTTGTCTTTTGTGTACACGTAGGAGGATAACAGTCCGCTTGGCTTACCGAGTCCTTCAAAGTAGTCCTGTACAGGCTTCATATCGCTCTGTGAGTCGAAGGTAAAGACCCTCCCACCCTTTGCCTCTCCGTTTGTGTCTTTGCCCATAGAGGCGATCGTGAAGCGCGTACCCTCCTTGTAGGTCTTGGGCATGGGGCTTTGCCCCTCCTGCTCTATGGGGTAGGAGTCGGCTACGTCTACCCCTTGCGCCTTGAACTCCGCCACTACGTCTTGTGAGGTTGGCTGTCCTCCGCCAAAAGTGTAGATAGCGACCACTATTAGCGCCAGAAGCAAAAGCCCTAGACCGGCACCAGCTATCAGGGCTATACGCCATTTGGGGGGCGGGCACGCCCTGTACGTCCTCCGTAGGGATTCTCTGATCCTGGGGCACCACGACCGTCTGATCCTGGCCGCAATGCGGGCAGAACTTCATCCCGCCTGGTAGTGTCCGCGTGAGTGTGTAAAAGGCAAAGGCTGTTGACGAAGACAGCCACCGTGTGGTTCCTTCAGAAGAGACCAATCTACCGAATGGAGAACGCACGGTGGCCGATGAACTGAGGATAGGACTCTCTGAGCTGTTGCGCAAGGCGATGATCGATCAGGACGCAGACTTCCTCAAGGAGGGCGTCCGGGTGCTCTCTCAGGCACTCATGGAGATGGAGGTCCAAGAGCACGTTGGCGCTCGGCGTCACGAGCGGAGTGCCGAGCGCGTGGGACAGCGCAACGGATACCGCGAGCGCTCCTGGGACACGAGGGTAGGGACGGTGGAGTTGAAGGTGCCCAGGGTCAGGGACTCGAGAGCTACTTCCCCTCGCTTTTGGAGCCTCGTAGGAGGGCCGAGAGGGCGCTCTCTGCCGTCGTCCAGGAGGCCTACGTCCACGGAGTCTCAACCCGCAAGGTGGACGAATTGGTGAAGGCTCTCGGGATGGAGGGCATCTCCAAGAGCCGGGTCTCAGAGCTGTGCGAAGAGCTCGATGAAGAGGTCGAGCGCTTCAGGGGCCGGCGGTTGGAAGGTTCCTAC
>MWWF01000054.1_pt1 | contig 18711 bp, 18 predicted proteins | sample 1047351 | NCBI WGS metagenome assembly MWWF01 (sample SAMN06349970, study PRJNA376086) | soil metagenome | isolation source: MGM-3 sample Antarctic (ecotone) soil | place: Antarctica
TTGGTTACTTTACTTGCAGGATTTTTGATTGCTTGTGATTCATCCAGGATGACATAATCAAGAAGCATTTGCATAAACAATTTGATGTCGCTTCTCAGTGTGCCGCATTCGTGAGGTTGACAACATTAAAGAAATTGAAGCGCCGGAACAATTGCAATCTGTTCTTCGGCCCTACCAGGTGGCAGGTTTCCAATGGCTTAATTATTTGCACGAAGTGAATTGGGGCGGCATACTTGCCGATGATATGGGCTTGGGTAAAACCGTCCAGGCACTTTCTTTTTTACAACACTATTTTGAGAAGGTGGATGGCAACATGATTGCACTTGTTGTTTGTCCCACAACACTTATTTACAACTGGGAAAATGAGATAAAAAAGTTCACACCTTCTTTGGAATACTATATTCATCATGGTGCGTTGCGTGGAAGAAATATTCTTGAACTCTCAAAGCACCATGTCATCATCACCACATACGGCACACTGAGAAGCGACATCAAATTGTTTATGCAAATGCCTCTTGATTATGTCATTCTGGATGAATCACAAGCCATCAAAAATCCTGCAAGTAAAGTAACCAAAGCAGCCTCATTGCTGAATGTAAAACACCGTCTTTGCATGAGCGGAACACCATTGCAAAACAATACTTTTGATATCTATGCCCAAATGAATTTCCTCAATCCGGGCATGTTAGGCTCTGTGGAATTTTTCAGGCAGGAATTTGCCATACCTATTGACAAATTTGGAGAAAAAGAACAAAAAGACCATCTCAAAAAAATACTTTACCCTTTTATTTTGCGCCGCACTAAAGAACAGGTGGCAAAGGATCTTCCGGAAAAAACTGAAACGATTTTGTTTTGCGAAATGGAAGATGAACAGCGCAGCATTTATGATGCGTACAGAAACGATTTTCGTGCAAAGATCATGGGCACCATTGAAGACCAAGGCATACAAAAATCGCAGCTTACCATTTTGCAGGGTTTGATGAAGCTGCGGCAGATTTGCGATTCGCCGGCGATATTAAATGAACAGGAAAGCTTTCCAAATCATTCCATTAAAATTGAAGAACTGGCAAGAGAGATCTCTGAGAACATTGGCAATCACAAAGCACTCATCTTCTCTCAATTTCTTGGCATGCTGGCATTGATAAAAGAAAAGCTGATTGAGTTGGGAGTGAAGTTTGAATATTTTGATGGGAGTACATCGGCGCCTGACCGTCAAAAAGCAATTGAGGCATTTCAGAACGATGAAGAAACGAGGGTGTTTTTAATTTCGTTAAAAGCGGGTGGTGTTGGTCTTAATTTAACAGCCGCCGATTATGTTTATATCGTTGACCCGTGGTGGAATCCGGCAGTGGAGCAACAGGCCATTGATCGTACGCACCGCATTGGACAAACAAAAAATATTTTTGCTTACCGCATGATCTGCAAGGACACCATTGAAGACAAAATTTTGCAACTGCAGGAAAAGAAACGATCCTTAGCAAAAGAACTTATTGCAGATGACGCCACATTTGTAAAAGCATTGAGCAGGGAAGATGTGGAGTATTTGTTTAGTTAGAAAGAAATTGTAGCACGTTTGTAATTTTCAGAAATAACCAACCATCCCCACTTCCTTACCTTTCATCCAAACCTTAACGTAAATTAACCCCTGTTAATAATTGTTCCGAATATCTTCGTAGTCTTATCAATCAACGCTTATGAAGAAGATTTACTTTATTGCCCTGGCTTTATTTGCCTTAATTTTTAATTCCTCCGCACAAAAAATAACCGGCACCGTAAAAGGTTTTTTACAGGATTCACTTACAGCTACGCCATTAGCAGATGCAACCGTTTCTGTAATGCGGTTGAAAGATTCTTCACTGATATCCTTTACACTTACAGGCCGCAATGGCGCATTCGAAATTAAAAATCTTGATGCAGGAGAATACCAGTTGATTTCTTCTTTCCAGGGATTGCAAACAAATAAAACCATTTTCAGCATTAGTGCAATAAAGCCACTGGCAGATCTTTCAACTGTAAAACTTTCCCGCCGCTATAATATGATGGATGAAATAACCATCAAGGACAACGCACCGGTAACTATTAAAGGAGACACAATTTCTTTTAATGCAGATGCTTTTAAAACAAAACCCAATGCAACAGTCGAAGACCTTCTTAAAAAATTACCGGGCATGCAGGTAGATAAAGATGGCACAGTGAAAGCACAAGGCGAACAGGTGCAAAAAGTATATGTTGATGGAAAAGAATTTTTTGGTTCTGATCCCAAATTAGCAACAAAAAATCTTACTGCAGATATGATTGACCAAGTGGAAGTGTATGATGATATGAGTGAGCAGGCAAAGTTTAATAAAATAGATGATGGTAGTCGCACTAAAGCCATCAATCTTAAATTGAAGAAAGAAAAAAAGAAAGGCATCTTCGGAAAAGTATATGCAGGCTATGGAACAGAGGACCGCTATGATGTTGGAGTAAACTCAAATTTTTTTAAAGGCGCTACGCAAACATCGTTGATTGCAAAAGCAAACAACACCAACAATATTGGTTTTTCTGTAAGCGATATGCTGGGCATGTTCAGCGGAGGCAGCGGTGGAGGAATGGGAAACATGATGAGTGGAGGTGGCGGAGGAATGAATGCTGTGCGTGGCGGTCCAGGCATGAGCGGTGGTCTTGGTGGATTAAACCTTGCATCAACTGGAAGCGGCATTACTTCTTCTTCTCAAATTGGGTTGAATTACAGGGATACGTGGAGCAAACATTTTGATATCAACGGCAGTTATTTTTTCAACCATGCCGGAACCAATAATTTAAAGAACAGCTATAGGCAGGACTTTACAAACGATTCAACTATTTTAACCAATGAGCAGGTATTAAGCAGAATTGATAATTACAATCACCGTTTTAATATGAACATGGTTCTGTCAATAGATTCTTTTAATTCAGTTATTTATTCGCCAAGTTTCAGTTATCAGAAATCTCAAAGTTTTTCAGATGATACCTTGACAAAAAACACGGAAAAAACGAATCTTAATTACAGAAACAATGAAAGCCGGAACATAAGCAATAGCATGGGTGATGGTTTCAACTGGAGCAATAATTTAATCTGGAGGAGAAAGTTTCGCCGTTCAGGTAGAACCTTATCAGTTAATTTTTCCAATACATGGAGCCAGAACAACCGGGATCAGTTTGCTGATGTTCGATATAAATTTTATAATCCAAATGGTTCTAAACTTGCTGAAAGCAAAACCAATTATCTAAACAAAACAGAAGGCTCCTCAAATAATTACACTGTTTCAGCTTCTTATACCGAACCGATTGCAAGAGACAAGGTAGTTGAGGTAAACTATAGCCATAGCGATAATCGCAGCACTTCTGATAGAAGAACATTGGATTATAATACTACTACCGGCAAATACGATTTGAATGTTGAGGCACTTAGAAATGACTTTGATAATCAAAATCTTTATGATAGAATTGGAGCCAACTTTCGTGTTGTAAAAAAGAAATATAATTATCAATTAGGCTTTGCTGCCCAACAAACCGCATTGGAAAGTAATAATTTAACCAAAAGCACAAATACAAAACAGAAGGCAACTAATTTATTACCTACTGCTTCTTTTAATTACCAGTTTCAAAGAAGCAGAAGCCTTCGTTTTAATTATCGTGGAAGAACTAACCAACCGAGTATTTCACAATTGCAGGATTTTACAGACAGTACAAGGTTGCCTAATTTATATAAAGGAAATCCCAATCTTCAACAAGAATTCTCTAACAACTTTACATTAAGCTATAATTTCTTTGATATAATCAAATTCAGAAACCTGTTTGCCTTTGTTACTTTCAGCAACACAAGTAATAAAATTGTTAACTCAAGAGAGTTTTTACCTGGGGGTGTTCAATTAACCAAGCCAGTTAATTTAAACGGCTCTTATTTTGTTACGGGCAACTTTAATATGGGCTTTCCAATCAAGAATATGAAAGGTGGAAATTTCAACACTACAAGCCGTATTTCCTATAATAAAGATGCAAGCTTAATTAATAAGGCAAAAAATTATACAAAAAACCTTAACATCGGCGAAGACCTTCGATTAAATTACAACTACAAAGAAAAATTAGACATGGGCATTTCTGCCAGTGTCAATTACAATGATGTAAAATATTCATTGCAGGAAAGAAGCAACACTTCTTATTTCACCCACACTTATTCAGCAGATGTTACCTGGACTTTGCCAAAGAATTTTATTCTTTCTACCGATTTTGATTATACATTCAACACAGGAAGAACTGATGGCTTTAACCAGAATTATGCTTTGTGGAACGCAAGTTTCGCCAAACAATTGTTTAAGAATAAACGCGGAGAAATAAAAGCATCTGTATTTGATATCTTAAACCAAAACACAAACATTACAAGGAGTGTAGGAGAAGGATATGTTGAGGACGTTCAAAACACTACGCTTCAAAGATTCTTTATGCTCAGTTTTACTTACCACATCAATCGAATGGGTGGCAAAGGAATGCCTGCAATGATGGAAAGAGCAACGAGAGGAATAAGGTTGCAGTAGGTGAAAAAGTTGACTTGTTGATGGGTTGAAAAATTGAATAAGAGCAAATGATTTAGTTGAACAGGGAATTACAGAAATAACGAAAAACTGACATTGCAAATTTATATTTTCAGTACATTTACTTTTACTGATGGCAGAACATGCACACACTATACTTTACGCTGAAGATGATCATGATGATCTTTTGTTTGTGAAGGAGGCATTTGAATTATACGATGATCATATTTCACTCTATCATGCTGAAAACGGATTTCAGGCCTTGCTTCAATTGCAGGAAATGGAAAAGGCAAACACTCTTCCATGTTTGGTGATATTTGATATAAACATGCCTGGCATGAATGGTAAAGAAGCGTTGATGCGCATTAAACAAACAGATCGTTTAAAAAATATTCCGGCTGTTCTTTTCACTACTTCTTCCAGCGAAAACGATAAGAAATTTGCAGAAAACTGGGGGGCTGTTTTTATTACAAAGCCTTTGCTTTATGCCGAACTGGAAAAGCTGGCAAAGCAATTTCTTGATTTGTGTACATCAAATGTTTCTGAAAAAGCCTAATTTTTTCTTGACAGGCAATTAACCTTTTACTCCTTCATTCAGAGCTGTCCACAGCAAATCTTTCATCTCCTGTATGTTTTTATTAATGACCGATGAAATGAAAATATGCGGAATGTCTTTGGGCAATTCTTTTTCTATAGCATGCATCAATTCATCATCCAGCATATCGCTTTTGCTGATAGCAATAATGAAACGCTTGTGCAATAATTCGGGGTTATATTCTTCCAATTCATTTACCAGAATTTCAAATTCTTTTTTATGATCCTTGCTGTCAGCAGGAATGAGAAATAATAAAATTGAGTTGCGTTCAATATGCCGCAGAAAGCGATGTCCTAACCCTTTGCCTTCGGCTGCGCCTTCAATAATTCCGGGAAGATCGGCAATACAAAAACTTTTGCCATCACGGTATTCTACCATGCCTAATTGCGGTGTTAATGTAGTGAAAGCATAGTCGGCAATTTTTGGTTTTGCAGATGTAATTACTGAAAGCAGGGTTGATTTGCCTGCATTTGGAAAACCAACCAAACCAACATCGGCCAGCACTTTTAACTCTAATACTTTCCAGCCTTCCTGTCCGTCCATGCCCGGTTGCGAATGTTCCGGCGCCTGGTTGGTTGGTGTTTTAAAATTGGTATTCCCCAACCCGCCTTTACCGCCGGGCAACCATATTTTTTCTTCACCATCTTCCAGTATCTCTAATTCTTTTTCACCTGTTTCTTCATCTCTCGCAATGGTGCCGAGTGGCACTTTAAGAATGACATCTTTTCCATCCCGGCCGGTGCGGTTATTATCACTTCCATTATTTCCGTCTTCTGCCAATACGTTCTTATGATAGCGAAGATGAAGCAAGGTCCAGACATTACTGTTGCCACGCAAAATAATATGTCCGCCGCGGCCGCCGTCGCCACCATCGGGGCCGCCATAAGCGGTTAACTTATCTCTGCGAAAATGTTTGATGCCTGCGCCGCCATGCCCGCTTTTACAAAACACTCTAATCTGATCAACAAAATTGCTCTTCTCCAAAAGGTATTGTTTTTGCTACTTTGCAAAGATATTGTTCCCATCACCAACCATGATAATGATTAGATACTGTCATTGGTAATAATAAAACAAAAATTCACTTCATGAAATCAATACTATTTACCATAACAATACTGTTAACAGTTGTTGCACAAAAATGCAATAAGGAGAAAGAAGGAAAAATACCTGTGTGTATTCAACATAGAATTGACGAAATAAAAAAACAACCGAAATGGAACCCGCCTGCAGAAGTTTATGAATACAATTACAACGGTAAAAGAGTTTTTTATTTCAGCAGCGATTGCTGCGATAATTTTGATTCAGTGGTTGATGAAAACTGTAATTATGTTTGTGCGCCAAGTGGCGGCATAACAGGCAAGGGTGATGGAAAGTGTAAAGATTTTAATGCCAATGCAAAAAAAGTGAAGCTGGTGTGGAAGGATGATAGGTGACCCTCACCCCGGCCCTCTCTATCTTCGATGGAGAGGGAGCAGCCATCACACAGACCCTCAAAGGACAATTATTCATTCAATAAAAAAAGCACTCAAAAATTCTGAGTGCTTTTTGCTTTTCTTTTATAAAGTTTTTTGGACAAAATAAAGAATGGTCAAATAAGCTGGCCATTGTGCCAAGCATTTCTCCCTCTCCTTTGGAGAGGGCTGGGGTGAGGTTTACTCCACCACCACTTTTTGTGTGAACACAGATTTATTTCTATTGTCAAGAACTGCTATCATATATACACCTTTTGCATCACTTGCATTCAGCGTTAAGGTTTGTACCTCGTTTTCAGAATTGATTGTAATTCTTTTTTGCATTACGCTGCGGCCTAACACATCTCTTAATTCAAGAACATAATTTCCCACAGGCACTTTGTTGAACTGCACCGTAACATTATTTGCGGTAACCGGGTTTGGATATACAGAAATGCGATCAGAAAAAATTGATTGTGGTTTTATTGTTGCGGCAATTGTTTCAACAGGCTTTGTATTGCCTCTTGCGCCGGTAGATAAATAATTACTGTTGGCTAAATCTGAACTGCGAAAGATGCCATTTGCAGATTGATAAGGAGTGGCAGTCCAGTCTTTAGGATTTAATACAAAATACGAAGAAGCATCAACAGCGCTGCTCACCAATAAATTGCCATCGCCATCAACCACTGCGCCGTTAACAGTAAAGTTTGGAGAAAGGCCATTGATAGAACCAATGTGCGTAGCAATTTTTGTTTCCATGCTTACTTTAAAAACATGATTTCTTGCAGAGATGATATACAAATTGCCCTTATCATCCGAGATCATATCCCCACCAAAAGAACTGCAACGGTTGTGAACTGAAATACCAGCATTCGAAGGATCATCAACCAATGCGCCAAGCTGCTCTATGTTAGATTTTTTTCCTGTAGAAAAACGAATAAAAGTATTGGCATCGTTTGTAATTGCATAACCATTTCCATCAGGAGCAATTACCATGCGTGTAATAATTTTTCCTTCATCATTATGCATATTGCCCAACTGTGTGAAAGATTGATCGGTAACGTAATACACTTTCATTGTTTTCAAATCAATGTATCTCAATTGATCCACAAACATAGGAGTGAAATATAAGCGATCATGTTTTTTATCATAAGCCGCAGCAGCAACACCAGTGCTGAAAGGCGATTGAAGCATGTTGCCATATTGCGCATCCATTTTTTGCGCTAATTGCTTTTTAGAGGAAGCATCAAAAATACTTACAGTAAGATCAGTGCCATTCAATAATACGTCGCTGTATTTGCCTGTTTGCAGATCGAGCTTGCGTAATGCATTCCATCCTGTTCCTTCTTTTGAAAGATCTGTGATGGCATAAGCAAAACGATCGTTCTGCGCAGCCAAATTTGTAATACTCAGTACAGAAAAAGAAAGAGACAAAAATGCAAGGGGTAAAATTCGTTTCATAAAAGTTGATTTAATTGGTTCAATTGGGAGGTTTAAGTTACAACATTTGATTCAAGCGGAATAAGGATTACATAAAAACTCTTCAACTTTTTTTAAATGGGCTGAAATCATTTTGAAAAATGATGTGCTGTTCAATTTCTTCCCCCCTCAATGGTTCGCATTCTTTCAAAGTATCAAAACATTGCTGAGGCAGTTGCTGGTAAAGATGAGTGCCTTCTGTTTTCCATGCAATCATTTCATCGCTTACTTGTTTAATAATTTTTGCAGGATTGCCAACCACTAACGAACGTGGCGGAATTTTCTCACCCTGCTTAATAAAACACAAGGCGCCAACAATACATTCATCTCCCAATTCCACTTCATCCATAATAACGGAGTTCATTCCGACCAAACAATTTTTTCCAATGGTTGCTCCATGAATGATAGCGCCATGACCAATGTGTGCCGCTTCTTTTAATAAAACTGTTACGCCGGGAAACATGTGTACTGTACAATTCTCCTGCACATTGCATCCATCTTTAATAATGATCTTGCCCCAATCGCCACGCAAAGCACAACCCGGGCCGATGTAAACATTTTTACCAATAACTACATTGCCAGTAACAGCCGACTGTGGATGTACAAATGATGATGGATGAACGATAGGCTTTATTCCATTGAATAGATAAAACATAATAATTCTTAAAGAAGCAAGTTACTCAGTAGTTGAACTTTCAAAAAGCAATTTATTTTCTATTGCGTGAATTTATTTGTTTCAAAATCACCATAAATAAGAAAAGCGCTGCAACTGCTAAAATGATTTTTCCCTGCCAGTTAAACTGGCCTACCTGGTTAACAGAATATCCTTCTAACAACAAAGCAGGAATTTTTCCAAGAGAACTTGCCATAACAAAAATAAACAATGATACTCTGCCAATTGCCGAAGCAAAGGTTATCAATCCGGATGGTACAAATGGAAGAAGACGCAATGAAAAAATTAAGCCAAATGCTTTGCTGCCTTCGGTAAGAACAAGTTTTTGCAGACGTGGAAATTTTTGTAATTGTGTGGATGCCTTTTTTTTAAACCCTTTCCGGTACAATAAAAAAGAAACCACTGCACCCAATGCTTCACCCAAAAAAGAAATAAATAATCCCTCCCAGAAACCAAAAAATAAAATATTGGCGGCTGTAATAATCACACTTGGCAGTACACCAACTATTGCAATCAAAATGCTTAAAGCAACACTGATAAAAATTGCCAGTTGCCGGTGATCTGTAAATAATTGAAGAACTTCTTCTTTCACTCTTTATGGTATCAATGTTTTGCCCTTTCTAAAACAAGTGCCTTTAAAATGCGCAACCGCTTCGTTATTTTGATTGGTGATGGTGATGTGATACAACCCTGTACTGCGGCCATTGTGCAATTCTTTTGCTTCGGCAGTCAGTACGTCTCCGGGATTCGTTGCTTTTGTAAAAGTTATTGAAGTATCTAAGGCTACCGATAAATTATTGCGGTTATTGCAGGCAAATGCAAAGGCGCTGTCAGCTAAAGAAAATGCAACACCACCATGAATGACATCAAAGCCGTTTATCATTTCCTTTCGTAGTAGCATTTTTATTTTGCTGTACCCTTCACTTATCTCTATTATTTCAATCCCCAGCCATTGGCTGAATAAATCTTCACGCATCATTTTAGCAACCACATCTTTTGCTAACTTGTCTTTTTCGTGTTGGATCATTCGCCTTTAAAATTTGGTTTGCGTTTTTCTAAAAAAGCCTGCACGCCTTCTTTATAATCAGATGTTGCGGAAGCCCGTTGCTGCAAAATTTCTTCTGCATGCAATTGTTCTTCAAAGCTGCTGATAAAACTTTGGTTCAAAGCTTTTTTAATAAAGTGTAACGCCTTTGTTGGCATTTGAGCTAAGGTAGCAGCTATCCTCATTGCATCTTCTTGAAAACTTTCATCTGGAAAAACTTTATAGATCATTCCCATCTGTTCTGCTTCAACGGCTGAAATTTTTTCGCCCAGCATGGCAAGCGCCAAAGATTTTTGCAAACCAATTAAGCGGGGAAGGAAATAAGTTCCGCCTGTGTCCGGTATTAACCCAATTTTTGAAAACGACTGGATAAAAGATGCTGATTGTGATGCTACAACAATATCGCAACCTATGGCAAGGTTGGCACCTGCACCTGCTGCCACTCCGTTCACTGCCGCAACAACGGGTTTGTTTAAATTGCGAATTTTACTGATAATGGGATTGTAATGTTCAGCAAGAATGTTGATCAATTTTAAACTATTGGGATCAACCACTTCATCAAGATCCTGACCAGAACAGAAAGCTTTGCCTGCACCGGTAATATAAATACAACGAACATCTTTGCTTTCTTTACATGCATCCAATTTCTCTTGAAGCAACAAAGCCATTTCACGGTTGAAGGCATTATATTTTTCGGGGCGATTTAAAGTGATGAATGCGATGGAGTCTTTGATTTCGAAAAGTAATGGCGCCATGATTTCTTATTTCATGTCAAATCTATTTCATTAATGACATTTGAAATAATCAAAGGCTTCTTTACAATCAAGGCAGCGATACAAAGCTTTGCATGCAGTTGATCCAAACTGGCTGATGACTTCAGTATGAAAAGAATTGCATTGCGGACATTGAATTGCTTCCTGTTGAAACATTTCCTCAGCACAAAATTGTTGTTTAGGATTTGGAGGAGCAATGCCGTAAGTTTTTAATTTTTCTTTGCCTTCATCGCTCATCCAATCGGTTGTCCATGCGGGTGAAAGTTGTTGTTTGATGGAAACAATCCGATAGCCTTTTTCAATTAGTTTTAAACGAATGTCCATTGAAATAACATCCATGGCAGGACAGCCGGAATAAGTTGGAGTAATAATAATATCAATCTTATCATCAGCGGTTTTCACAGAGCGAATAATGCCAAGATCTATTACTGAAAGAACAGGAACCTCGGGATCTTTTACTTCTTTAAGAATGTTCCAAATATCTTGTTCACTAATCATCACCATGTTGAATTTGGATAAGTTCTCTGCAGGTACTGCATTTCGGTAAGCAAAAAACCAAGGTGTTCTGTATGTTCACCTTTTTTGCCGCCTCGCTGTACCCATGCCTGTTCAGGAATATTTAAAGATGCTTCTGCAAAAACAGCTTCTGTTTTTTTAATCCATTCTACTTTCAATGAAGCAACATCAATTAATTCATAGTTAGACGCAACAAACATTTCTCCAGTGAAAGGCCATAGTTCACTCAATGCATTTTTTATGCGGCGATTACTTTCTTCTGTTCCATCACCGAGACGAATAACCCACTCACTGCTCCAGCGTAAATGATAAACAACTTCTTTTAAAGATTTTTCTGCAATGGCTGCTAATTGCAGATCGGAACTATTTTGTAAAGCTGTGTACTGATACAATTGAAATGCACTGAAAAAGAATTGCCGCAATATTGAAAAAGCCCAATCGCCTTTTGGCAATTCAGTGATGAGTAAATTGAGATACTGCCTTTCTTCACGAAGAAAAGCCAGGTCATCTTCCTGTAGTTCCCTGTTGTATGTTTTCCAAAGACGAGGAATGTATTTACCAACTGCTTCCTTTTCCTCTTCATTAAAGCTGTTGTAAAGCGAAGCGGCATATTGATAAAAATTTCTTGCCTGTCCTAAATAATCCAAAGAAATATTGGTGATGGCAATGTCTTGTTCTAATACAGGACCGTGTCCTGTCCATTCGCTATTGCGTTGCGCAATGATCAATGCATTGTCAGCAAGATGAAGGGTATAAAGAAAAAGTTGATTAGTTGACAAATTGAATGATTGATAGGTTTCTTAATCTGCGAAATCAATTTTAAATCATGTTCATCTGTGGTTACATGTGCGTCAGTTCATCGGGCAAATCATAAAAAGTTGGATGGCGATAAACTTTATCATTGGCAGGTTCATAAAAACTTTCTGCTTCATCGGGGTTTGATGCATGGATGTTTTTGCTCTCAACCACCCAAATGCTTACGCCTTCCTGTCTTCTTGTGTAAACATCCCTGGCATTTTCTATTGCCATTTTTGCGTCGGTAGCATGAAGTGAACCTACATGTTTATGGTCTAAGCCTTGTTTGCTGCGGATGAATATTTCCCAAAGCGGCCATTCGCCTTCATCCCCTGAAAGGGTGTTGAAAGTTGCTCTGCCTAAATTTTCTCCGGGTATGTCACCGTAATAAAATTTTCGTAAAAAATTCATGTTGTAGTTTTTGTTTTAAAACCAATTGTATTTGCCATCTTCAATTTTAATTGTCACTAATTACACGAATTAAGACGAATGATTTTTTCTTTGGTTGATTATAGTTTAAGAACTGTTGTACTTAATGCTCAAAAGAATTGTTACAGTACAAGTATGGGACGCCAGGAACGATGATAGTAGCATTGTTACCCGGTTAAAAAAATTACGCTGCTATTTGTTGCTTGTTTCTCGCTGCTCTTTTTTCTGCGAATGCAATGGCTGCTTCTCTTACCCATGCGCCTTCTTCCCATGCTTTTTTTCTTGCATCAAGTCGTTGTTTATTGCAAGGGCCATTGCCATTTACTACATTCCAAAATTCTTCCCAGTTAATTTTTCCAAAATCGTAATGCTTTATTTCTTCATTCCATTTCAAATCTGTGTCGGGTAGTTTTACATGGATTAATTTTGCCTGCTCGGCAATCATATCTACAAATCGTTGGCGCAGTTCATCGTTGCTGAAACGTTTTATTTTCCATTTCATGCTGGCTTCTGAATTACTGCTTTCTGCATCATGCGGGCCAAACATCATAAGGCTTGGCCACCACCATCGGTCTATAGCATCCTGCATCATTGCTTTTTGTTCTTCTGTTCCTTTGCTCAATACCAATAAAGCTTCAAAGCCCTGGCGTTGGTGAAAGCTTTCTTCTTTGCATACACGTATCATTGCACGGCTGTATGGCCCATAAGATGCACGGCAAAGTGGAACCTGGTTCATAATTGCTGCGCCGTCAACGAGCCAGCCTATTGCACCCATGTCGGCCCATGTTAGTGTTGGATAATTAAAGATGGAAGAATATTTTGCTTTGCCGCTATGCAGTTGTTCAACCATTTCATCTCTTGAAATTCCAAGCGTCTCTGCAGCAGAATATAAATACAAACCATGTCCTGCTTCGTCCTGCACTTTAGCTATTAAAATTTGTTTGCGTTTAAGAGAAGGCGCTCTTGATATCCAATTTCCTTCTGGTAACATGCCAACAATTTCGCTGTGTGCATGTTGGGATATTTGACGGATAAGAGTTTGGCGATATTTTTCCGGCATCCAGTCTTTTGGTTCTATGCGGGTTTCGCTATCTATTTTATTTTCAAAGGTTTTTTCTAAATCTTGTAATATCATGCTCTTAAATATTGGATACAAATTTAAAGAAAAAGCCGTGCCGGAGAAGTTAAGAAAAGCTCAGATAATATTGAGCAAATAAGAAATAAAGGAATAAATCTTACAACCAGTTTTTTATTTGCAATGTTAATGACTTGTTCCCGCCTAATTAGCTAATTTCCAACGCAAGATCAGGAACGGATGATTATACCGGTAATTCAAATATTTTTCCCGCCAAAGCAGTTTAAAAAAATACCCATTAAAGGGTACTGTTTTGGTTATGAATACAACCATCTTTACCGCATCGTTTTTTTTATTATCAAATTGAACTTTACAATTATTTTTTTTAACACAAAACAACAACATGAGCAAAAAAATATTTTTCCTTTTGCTTTCTATTTGCATGTTTGCTTTTGCGCAGGCACAGGTTTGGAAAAAGAAAGACAAAGAAAAGTCTGACACAACCGCAACATCTGACAAAAAAGAAGAAAAAAAAGATAAAAAAGGCGGGCCTAATTTGTTTACAAAAGTGGTTACTAAAATTGCAAAGGTTGCAGGCGGCACAATGCAAACGCAAAGCACCGATGATTTATCCACCGTAGTGCCAAGTGTGTATTATCAAACCAATTTGCCACCAGGCAATTTAGGAACTGTTGAACAATCTTTTTACGAAGGCTGGAAAACAAACGGCAACATGGTTGTGCTTATGTTTACAAATAAAAACAGTTCCGGATTTTCTAAAATTGATGGCACTGTTACCATTGATGGCAGGCCTGCTGAATATTCTACTATGGGTGTTTACTCTGCATTTTCCAGCGATAACAGCAAAGTAAAAAAAGTGGAGATCACCAGCGGCAAAGGACAAAAATCTTCCTTTACTATTCAACCGCCAAAGTATGGAGTGAAAGTGCTTTCCATCAATGGTTCAAAAGATGAAACGATCAGCATTGATCCAACAAAAGATGTGGTGCTTGAATTAGAAAATCCGGCAGGCTCTGAAAACACAATGATAGGTGTGAGGTTGTTAGTGAAATCTGTAGGTATTTCTTACTGGTCGGAGATCGGTTTCTTTCCATCTGCATCAAAAATTTTTATACCTGCTGCCAACCTTCGCAATGCCAACAACACCAACGGATCGCTTACCAATTTCAAAAAATCATATTTTTCTGTTACCCGCAGCAGCATGGATAAAGCAAGTGATGTAAGCGGTATTTATAATGGTGTTGAATTTGAAAATACCTACATGGACGGAAGGTATTTGAATGTGAGTCCTGATATTGATTTATCAAAAGGAGTGAAAGTAAAAGCCTCTGATAAATACAAAGACGGCAGTGTTCAATATGAATTTATCAAAGCAAACGCTTTCTCAAGCAAACCAATTGGCCAGATAAAAAATATAGCAGTGATTTCTTTTGCATTGCGTGGTATTTTATACGATTATAAGCAAGACACGAAATACAATATTGGCGACCAGAGTTACAGCACATCAACAAAAGAAATTCAGTTTCCGCAGTTGCCCGATGCAAAGTGGGATGCAGTGTTGGAAAGTTTTTATGTTGACATTAAAAAAGTATTTGAAGAAGAATTGGGTGCTGCTTATTTGCCAATTGAAAAAGTAAAAGCCACAGAAGCATACCAAAGAATGGATGATTTTAGTAAAGATGATGCCAATACAACTGTAGCAGTGAGCCGTGGTTACAAAGGATTGAAAATTATTTCTGCATTTGTACCTGTAGCGGAATCTTGGGGGCCAAACAGCAATATGAATAAACTAATTGCGGAAACAGGAGCCAATGCTGTATTAAAAGTTACGCTTGACCTGCAAACAGCCTGGCAGGGGAAAGATGCGGTGATGATACCGAAACTGGCATTGGAAATGTCGGGCACAGCAAACGGCAATGTGTTCCCAACAAAATATTTTACGGCAACTGTTATTGGTAAAGGTGTTGAATTTAAAAAAGACGGATTAGACCTTGATTCTATTGTTCGCAAAGCCGATTTGATTGCTTCTTTACGCAAAGGATTAAAAGAAATGATGGCGGCAGAAAAAGCTAATGGGGATTATAATATTGTATGGCCGGTAAAATAATTATTTTGTAAAAGCATTTTGGACCTTGCAGTTGATGCAAGGTTTTTTATTTTTATAAACGACGCTGCAATTGCAAGCAAAGCAAGATGGAATATGTTTTCTATTCACTTCAGATGCCCCCAGTTCTCCCCTGTTTTTATCCTGTGTATTTGCATGTCGCTGACTTTGTATTTAACCGCCAGTTCTTTCAATGTTTTTCCTTTGCCCAAATAAATTTTTATCTGCCGTACTTTGGTTTCGGTAAGTTTTGTATTGTAACCGCCTTTGCTAATTACAAGTCGCATTTTTTCTTTGGCCGCAATTACTGCGGGGTTTTTTTTGTTGTGTTTTGTCAACTCTTCCTGTGTGGCCCATTTCAAATTAGAATAACGGTTATTTTCTTTGTCGAAATCTTTATGCAAAACAAATTTTTGTTTGCCTGTAGGTTTTGGTAAAAAATATTTTGTCACTAAAAGATGCAGAAGAATGGCAAAATAATCCCCGTCTTTTCGGGCACGCCAAATTGGATAACCTTGTTGCCTGCTTAATTTCAAAATATGCCCGCTGTTTAAATGTTTAGTGTAACAAACTAAGCGGCCATAATTTGAAATGGCATAGTTCTGACCCAACGCATTTTTATCGCGGAGTAATTTCCATTTTTCGCCATGCAAAAATTTTATTTCTTCTTTTGCAGCCATAGTATTTATTTAGCATCAAAATCAACAACCACTTTTTCTGTTGTAGGGTGCGATTGACATGTAAGTATAAACCCTTTTTCTATTTCATCAGGTTCCAAACTCCAGTTTACATCCATTACTACTTTGCCTGAAGTTAACCTTGCTTTACAAGTGGTGCAAACGCCACCTTTGCAGGCATAAGGCAGATCAGCGCCTTGCTTCAACGCTGCATCCAATATGCTTTCACTTTCATAACCCAGGTCAAAATCAAATGTAATTCCATCCAACTTCACACTCACTTTGGCTTGCTGACCTGTGTTGTTTCTTGTTTCTTGTTTCTTGTTTCTTGTTCCCTGCTTTTGCCCCGGCACGGTGAACAATTCAAAATGAACTTTCTCTGGCGCCACTTCTTTTCCCGCTAAATACCCTTTAATGCAAAAAATCATTTCCTCCGGTCCGCAAAGAAAAAATTCATCGCATTTTTTTAAATCAATTAATTTATTAAAAAGCAGGTTTAATTTATCAATATCAATTCTTCCATTATTAATTTGGGCATCGCTTCTTTCCCGGCTTAGAATATGATAAATGCTAAAGCGGTCAATGAATTTATCTTTCAGCGCTTCTAATTCTTCTTTAAAAATGATAGTGTTTTTTGTACGGTTGCCATATACCAAAGTGAAGCTGCTATGCGGCTCTGTCATCAAAGTTGTTTTGATAATGGAAAGAACCGGCGTAATGCCACTGCCTGCTACAAAAGCAACATAATTTTTCTTTTGGCTTGAGTGAAGCTCTGTATTAAATTTTCCAATTGGCGGCATCACTTCCAAAACATTGCCGGCTTTTAATTCATCATTTGCATAAGTGGAAAATAAACCTCCTTCCACTTTTTTTACAGCTACCTGCAATTTATTTTCAAAAGGACTGCTACAGATAGAATAGTTACGGCGAACTTCTTCTTCTCCAAACTTTTTTTTGATCGTCAGGGTTTGTCCATGCTTATATTGAAAAAGCTCTTTTAAATTTTCGGGTACGGTAAAAGTTATTGAAACGCAATCATCGGTTTCTCTCTCAACTTTTTTTACCTGCAAAGAATGGAAATGGATCATATAGCTTATATCGTAAAGCGTCAAAGATAATAATGCTGGTGTAGCCTTCAATTGATTTATTCCAATTGGTTTTTCAAACACTAACTTTAATACCAACAGCCATAACATTATGCTTTTAAGAAAAGATAAAAAAAGATAGAGAAATTATTTGCACCACCACCGCCTGCAAAAAATAAATAAATGTTTCAGGTAAATCTCCCGCCATGTTCTACCCCATTTAAAAAGATGTAAAAAATGGCTTATGGAGTTATTTATATTAAGGATTACCTGTATTGCAATCCGGTATTCTGCAGCAACTGTTTTCCAGCGAATAATTCTCTTATCTCCTGGAACAAATGACCGAACCTCATTTTCTCCTATATTTGTTTTTTAAGGTTAGCAAGTAAAATATGTTCAATTTGATTCTGTTTGGCCCTCCCGGAAGTGGAAAGGGTACACAATCTGAAAAGATAATGGAGAAGTTTGGCTTGATGCATTTATCAACCGGCAATTTGTTGCGCCAGGAAATAGCCGACAAAACACCGCTTGGAATGGAAGCCAAAAATATTATGGAGAGAGGCCATCTCGTTCCCGACGAAGTGGTGATTGGCATGATTGATTCCTGCATAGAAAAACATGCTGATGCCAAAGGATTTTTATTTGATGGCTTTCCCCGCACCATTGCTCAAGCCCTGGCATTAGACAATTTATTAACAGTGAAAAAAGCAGCTATCTGCAAAGTGCTGGCTTTAGATGTTGACGAAGATGAACTGGTAAAAAGATTGATGAAGAGAGGCGAAACTTCCGGCAGAAGCGATGATACCAATGAAGATGTTATCCGCAAACGCTTTTCTGTTTATAAAGCCGAAACTGAACCTGTTGCTGAACATTATAATGATCAAGGCAAGCTGGAAAAAATAAAAGGCATTGGATCGGTTGATGAAATTTTTTCTTCTCTAACCACTTGCATTGAAACAGAAATGGCAGCACAGCAATCTGTATCTGCGAAATAGAACGTAAACTTGCATTCTCAAAAATGGTTTATGAATGCAGATCAAGAAAATTTTCTCAAAAAAAAATTAATTCCCTTACTCAGGCAAATTCCATCTGACACAGCGCCGCATTGGGGAAAGATGACTTTGCAGCAAATGATAGAGCACTTTGCGGAAAGCGTTCGCATTGCTTCAGGCAAAACTGTTCATCCAGAAATAATTAATCCAGCGGAAAATCTGGAGCGAATGAGGGAATTTCTAATGAGTGAAAAACCATTCAAAGAAAATACGGCAAATCCATTGATGCCCGAAGTGCCAGCACCGGTAATGAATGCCACACTTGAAAAAGCCATCGTCGAATTGGAAAAAGGTATTCATTTCTTTTTTACGGTTTTTGAAGAAAATAATTTACAGTCAACACGCAATCCTTTTTTCGGCGATCTGAATTTTGAGCAAAATGTACACC
>MWWF01000056.1_pt1 | contig 18358 bp, 15 predicted proteins | sample 1047351 | NCBI WGS metagenome assembly MWWF01 (sample SAMN06349970, study PRJNA376086) | soil metagenome | isolation source: MGM-3 sample Antarctic (ecotone) soil | place: Antarctica
AAAGCAGTAATACCGTGCAACAGGTAAGCGCAACGTGTTTCATTGTGTGTAAAAAGATTAAGGGTTTTTTGCGGCCGCTTTGTTTTTAAGCCGGGCGGTAAGCACATCGTTGAACTGCTCAATACTAAGCATTTTTCCAATGATGCGTTTTTGATCGTCCAACAGGTATAACGTTGGGGTTTTGTATACATCGTACAATTGCCTAAAGTTGGCCACTCCATTTTTCGCTTCTTCTTCGCGGCGCGCTTTCGGCTCGTAAATGTGTACCCACTCGGTAAGCTTTTGCTCCCGCACATAACTCTTCCAGGCATCCAGTGCGCCCTCATCTACATTTACGCCAACCACTTTTACGCCCAATCCTTTCCAGCGGGCCTGGTAAATGGAGTCAATACGGGGTACCGTTTCCTTACAATGACCACAGTTCGGATCCCAGAATATTACAAAAGTGTAAGGCGCCTTCAAGCCATACAGGGTTGTTTTCTTTCCCGTAGTGTCCAGCATATTTAGTTCGGCTGCGGGCTCATTAAGTTGGTTGGCCATCAGGCTGTAGGCACGTTCAAAAATGTACTTGCGTTGGGCGGCACTTAGCCAGGCCGTATCACCTTTGCTGTAAAATTTATCGAACAGGTGAAGAAACACCTTTTCGTGCCCCATGTATTCGGGGTTAATGTATTTGTCAGTAAACTTACCCAACAGGTACTTAAACATCTCCGGGCTTTCGCGGGCCACCAGCAGCATATAGTTTACTTCAGGAATAATAGAGTCGGCCTCGGGCACCACATAATATTTGAAATATTCTTCCATCTTCGGTTCAAAAAAAGGGGTGCGCACCAATTGCTCATCGTCAAACGACACACCATCCCACCAATGTTCTTTTACGTAACGATAGGGGTACGTCGAATCGGCTTTACCATTGGCCAATGTAGGAATGGCCGGAATTTCGGGACGGCGCATGGTATTAAAAAAAGTAGCCAGCATACTGTTCGGATACTTTTTCACCAGGCCCTCACGGTAGTCCTGCAGCTCCTGGTTGCCTTTGTTGAGCGTACTGCGCACTTGCAGTGAGTCTTTCTCGCTCAGCCCACCTTGCGATGCCTGCTGTTGCAGCCGGCTAAGGACCGGTGCTTTTTCCGCCAAAAAGCGGGTATAGTTTTGAAAAATCTCATTTTCAAGCGAGCCCGTTATTGCAGCCGCTTCCAGTTTGTTGGTATCCGCCTGTATAGAAAATTGCTGGTCTTTGTCCATTAAAAATTCAAACATGAGCGACCGTTGTGGCGACACCATAAGGTAAATACCACCGGGCAGCTTTTTGGCGCCTTTAAAAGCACCTTCGCCTTTTGCGTTCAGATAGGCTGAATCCACCAGGTTTTTGTACTTGCCATAATGAGAACCCAGGTATACCCAGGTATTTTTAAGCGGGGTAATGGTAACCGGGATATTGTAGCCTGCCGCACTGGCAGCGGGTTTTTTAGCAACGGGTTTAGATTGGGCCCCAGCCATAAGGGTTGAACCAAACAAGGCAAGGCAAACAAGTATATAGCTCCTCATATTGAACATAGAACGTTTTATAGGGGTAAAAATATCTTTAAATGACAGAACTGCATTTTGCAAAATTGTTAATACGCCTGCTGCCCCATTAAAATTATTTAAGCAGCCTACAGTACCGGGTTTTTATTTTGGAGACCAGCCGCATACCCTGGTGAAGCGATAGTGGCGACGCTCCATTCGTCTGCAACGCATCTGTTAAACTGTTTTACCCGCGATTAATTATGGAGCGGTGGTAGTTGAATAGAATACGAAATGTAAAAGGGTTTTATTTTGGAGACCAGCCGCATACCCCTGGTGAGGCGATAGTGGCGACGCTCCGTTCAACGGCAGCTATTGATGAAACGTTTTTACCCATGATTAATTTTGGAGCGGTGGTAGTTGAATAGAATTCGAAATGTAGAAGTGTGTTTACGAAAGTGTTGCAACGTGTCAACCTAAAGTGCTTCGGGGGGGCTGACTGTAGGAATGCTTTAAACAATGCTGATTGTACTTTTAATTTGTTCTTTGTATAGGGCTGAACACGCTAATCCCAAATCGGTCGAGCCTATGGCTCTTTTAAAGCGTTTGTGTTCATTTTAGAACGGGTTGAAACCCGTTGCTACAATATTGATCGAGGCTACGCCTCTGCAAACTCAACATTGAATTTTATAAGCGACGTAAATTTCTAATCTGATTCAGCTTAGGCAAAATTGACTTGTGCTTTCTACGATGTGAAAAAACATTGCTATCATTTTGATTGGTGCTAGGCCTTGCAATGTTGTTCAAAAGATATTTTTGTCGAATGGAAACCGTGAGTGTATTGGTAAAGCCGTAGGCTCGACCAATTTTGATCCTTTCTCAAAGATCATTTGGTTGAGCGGATCTCGGTCTCCCAAATCGGCCGAGCTAACGGCTTTCTTGAAAGGATCTTGTTCACCTTACAACGGCTTGAAACCCGTTGGTACAATATTGATCGAGGCTACGCCTCTGCAAACTCAGCATTGAACTTTATTATTAACCAATCTCGAAACGCTACTCGCCTTGGTAGAGCCGTAAGCTCGTTTCATTTTGTAGCGATGGATTTCAATCCGTCGATCCAACAGTAAGTATTTTATTTAAGAGCTGTAGGCCCGGCCGATTTTCAATTCTTTTTTCAAGAATTATTGGTTAAAGGAAACACTTTAATCTAACATCGGCCGAACCTACGGCTCTTGTAAAACGTTTGTGTTCGTTTTACAACCGGTTGAAACCCGTTGCTACAATATTGATCGAGGCTACGCCTCTGCAAACTCAACACTGACCTTTATAATTGACTAAATCTCGAGATCTTACTCGCCCTGGTAGAGCCGCAGGCTCGTTTCATTTTGTAGCGATGGATTTCAATCCGTCGATCCGACAATAGATATGATGTTTAAGAGCCGTAGGCCCGGCCGATTTTCAATTCTTTTTTCAAGAATTATTGGTTAAAAGGAAACACATTAATCTAACATCGGCCGAACCTACGGCTCTTGTAAAACGTTTGTGTTCGTTTTACAACCGGTTGAAACCCGTTGCTACATTATTGATCGAGGCTACGCCTCTGCAAACTCAACACTGACCTTTATAATGACTAAATCTCGAGACCTTACTCGCCCTGGTAGAGCCGCAGGCTCGTTTCATTTTGTAGCGATGGATTTCAATCCGTCGATCCGACAATAGATATGATGTTTAAGAGCCGTAGGCCCGGCCGATTTTCAATTCTTTTTTCAAGAATTATTGGTTGAAAGGAAACACTTTAATCTAACATCGGCCGAACCTACGGCTCTTGTAAAACGTTTGTGTTCGTTTTACAACCGGTTGAAACCCGTTGCTACAATATTGATCGAGGCTACGCCTTTGCACACTCAACACTAAACTTTATAATTGACTAAATTTCGAATCTGATTTAGCTCAGGCAAAATGGACTTGTGCTTTCTACATTGAGACAAAACCCATTGCTATCATTTGATCGTACTACGCCTTGCAATGTTGTTCAAAGGTTATTTAGTTGAATGGAAACCGTGAGTGCCTTGGTAGAGCCGTAGGCTCGTTTCATTTTGTAGCGACGGATTTCAATCCGTCGAATCCGACAATAAATATGTTATTTAAGAGCCATAGGCTCGGCCGATTTCAGATAATACGTTAATCCTGCGCCGGCCGAGGACTTTACGATTGACGAAATCTCTTATCAATTCATCTGATTCAGGACGGATTTTAGGCGCACGGAGAGCTAGAGTAGGAACAGCCTGCCCCGATTGTTTCGGGAGGGTGAGGTAAGCAAGCCGCGTAAAGAATCAAATTGTACAAGGGTGCGACACAAGGATGTCGAATAATGAATTTCTGCTGGCTACCAAAAAACATTTCTTGCATAGCCGAAACTCATTCTTAAATAGCAACGAAAGCATGCGCTGCAGTGATACGGCTGCACGTTGATTGTTAATTGTTGCCATTGCCTCGCCCAACCTGTTGATAGTACAACTGAAAACAACCGGGAGACTTACTTTTGCGCCATGAGACGCAAAAGAGTGGTTTTGCAAAATGTAGTAATGGAAAACTATGCCGCCGAGGGGAAGTCGCTGGCCAGGGTAGACGGTAAAGTAATTTTTGTAGAAAATACTATCCCAGGTGATGAGGTGGACGTACTGGTGCAGAAAAATAAAAAGGATTGGGCGCAAGGCATAAGCATAAAAGTGCATAAGTATTCCGGCGACAGGGTGGAACCTTTTTGCCAGCATTTTGGTGTGTGCGGCGGCTGCCAATGGCAAATGCTACCTTACGAAAAACAGTTGCAATACAAGCAGCAGCAGGTTGTAGATAATCTGAAACGCATTGGTAAGGTGGGCCTGCCTACCATACCCACCATTATTGGCGCGGCCCAAACAACCCGCTACCGCAACAAAATGGAATACACGTTTTCGAACCGGCGGTACCTGCTACCCGAAGAGCTAAAGAACGATAACATTAGCGCTGAAGAAAATGTGGCCGGCTTTCATGCCCGCGGCTTTTTTGATAAGGTGGTGCCCATAATAACCTGCCACCTGCAAAATGAACCTACCAACAAATTGCGGCTTGCCATTTTACATTATGCGGCACAGCATAACCTTACCCACTACGATATACGGCAGCATACCGGCTTTTTACGCAACTTGTTGGTACGGCTAACTACTACCAGCCAGCTTATGATAAATATTGTGTTGGGCTACGAAGACAAACCCGTTCGGGAGGCGTTGCTGGAATTTGTACGGCTAAGCTTTCCTGAAATAACAACCCTGCTATATACCATCAACCCAAAATTTAACGATAGCCTATACGACCTGGCGCCGCAGGTATACACAGGCAAGGGCTACATTATTGAGCGGATGGAAGATTTTGAATTTAAGATCTCGCCAAAATCATTTTTTCAAACCAATACCCAGCAGGGCACCCTGCTGTACCAGGTGGCGCGCCGTTTTGCCGCGCTGGATGGCAGCCAGGTAGTATACGACCTGTATTGTGGTACAGGCAGCATTGGCATATTTGTAAGTAAGCTGGCGCGAAAAATTATTGGGGTAGATGTGGTAGAAGATGCCATAACGGATGCCCGCGAAAACGCTTTGCACAATAATATTAGCCATGCGCAGTTTTTTGTCGGCGACGTAATTGACGTGTGTAACGATGCATTTTTTAGCGAACACGGCCGACCCGATGTGGTAATTACCGACCCGCCACGTGTCGGCATGCATGAGCAACTGGTAAAAAAACTACTGGATATTGGCGCCCCGTTAATCGTATATGTAAGCTGCAACCCCGCCACACAGGCCCGCGACCTGGGGCTGTTAGGAGAGAAGTATGACGTAACCGACATACAACCCGTAGACATGTTTCCACACACGCTACACATTGAAAACGTGGTACAATTAAAACTGCGCTAAGCAATTGTAATTATTTTTGTTATTGTAGAAGTTCTATTATATGACCCAATTCCGCCCGTCGAGATTCGAGATATTGCCGCTGATTGTAAAAAATCTGTTGATTATTAATGTACTGGTCTTTATTGCCCAGAATACTTTTAGAGCCACCGGATGGATAGATATGGAAGGGATATTTGCCCTTCACCACGTTAAATCACCTTTGTTTCAGCCGTGGCAGCTTATCACCCACATGTTTCTGCATGGCGGTTTTACCCACCTGTTTTTTAATATGTTCTCACTGTGGATGTTTGGCTCTGTGCTGGAAAGCGTGTGGGGACCAAAGCGCTTTCTCACCTTTTATTTTATCTGCGGCCTGGGTGCCGCCATTTTACAACTCGCTTTTTTGTGGTACGATTCGCGTAACCTGCTCGACGATTTTCTTGTGCTCCGTTCTGCGCCAACACCTGATGGGATCATGGCTTTTATTCAACAATACCGGCTACGGTTTAGCAGTGAATCCATTGGAGCGTTCAAAGCCTACATTAACAATCCGAATGATGGCATTTTGCAGCGGGGCGCAATTAGCGCGCTGAACAATGGGGTAAACGAAATTATCAGCACGGCTACCCTTGGCGCAAGCGGCGGAGTGTCGGGCATATTGGCTGCCTTTATCTTTTTGTACCCCAACACCTATTTGTACCTGTACTTTTTTGTACCGGTAAAAGCCAAGTGGTTGGGTATAGCGTATTTTGGATATGAACTGTATGCGGGCATTGTAAATTCCGACACGGATAATATTGCGCACTGGGCCCACCTGGGCGGGGCTTTGGTAGGATTGTTGCTTGTATTAACCTGGAACAAAACCAACCGCAAAACGTTGTATTAGGCAGGCAGGACAATCCATTTTCCACAAAAAAAAATTTCTAAATTACATTATGAGTGTATTGGAGCAAAATAGCCGAAGGCAGATGTTGTTGGGACAAGATGGCAACAGCCTCGCTACCCTGTTAATGATAAATGCGGTTGTATTTGTTATCCTCAATTTTATAAAGATTGTTTACCTGATTACCGGCGATACGGAAACCACATTTATAACGCAGGTACTCAATTGGGTAACTATACCGGCCAACCCCGCACAGTTTGCCACCCGCCCCTGGACGTTACTTACCTACATGTTTAGCCATACCAGTATTTGGATGCTGATTAGCAACCTGCTGTGGTTATGGTGCTTTGGATACATTTTGCAAGACCTTGCCGGCAACAAAAAGATCATTCCTATTTACCTGTATGGTGGCGTGATAGGTGGTATCGTTTACCTGCTGACTGTTAGCGCGTTTCCCAGCCTGCGGCCAAATGTTCCCATCAATTTTTTAGCTGGCGCCGGTCCAGCTTTAATGGCCCTTGCTGTAGCCACCACGCTTATTTCACCACAGTATAAAATATTCCCGCTTATACGGGGTGGCATTCCCCTTTGGGTGCTTACCACCATTTTTGTTTTGATCCATTTTGCTACTATTGGTATGGTACACCCCGCCTTTGGTGCGGCCGAGATGGCCGGAGGTATAACTGGTTTGCTGTTTGCCTGGCAGCTTAAAAGAGGCAACGATCTTAGCACATGGATGGTAAATTTTGCCAATTGGGTAGACGACCTGTTCAACCCCGAGAAGAAGCACCGGAAGAAAGCGCAAAAGCAACGCCTGCACTATAAGGCCAGCCAACAACCCTACCAAAAAACGCCCCACGTTACCCAACAACGTATTGATGAGTTGCTCGATAAGATCAACCAAAAAGGCTATCACTTGTTAACCGACGAAGAAAAAGAGTTTCTAAAAAAGGCGAGCAAAGAGGAATTCTAAAGCATGAGAAAAGCTGCTTTATTCCTATTGTCTCTGGCAACTGCAGTTCTTGTTGTTGTTTACCTTTTGGCCAGCCTCACCCCTTATTTTAATCCCGCGCGTTGGTGGCCCGGCACTTTCCTTAGTTTACTATTTCCTTTGTTTGCCATTGCTATGGCCTTAACCATTATTGTATGGTGTTTTGTTCGCGGCCGTATTGCATTGGTGTTGCTCGTGCTTTTTTTGTTTGGGTATAAAAACCTGGCGGCGGTTTTTGGTTTTCATTCGCCTTCCGCTTTTAGGGTGCAAAAAGATAGTTCCGCGTTGCGGGTGCTGGACTGGAATGTGCGGGCTTTTACTTCAAACGCTATTGAAGAAGAAAATCCGAATGGAGTGCGAAGAAGGATGCTGAACTATATAAAAGAAGTGGATCCTGATGTGCTATTGATGCAGGAATTTGTTGAGTTGGTAAATAAGGGATTTTATTCGAACATAAAAGCACTACGCGATACACTGGGTTACAGTTATTACTTTATATCTGGCGATCAAACCGAGGTGAAAGGAGAACGGAAGTATGGCAGCGCAATTTTCTCTAAAACGCCCTTGCTACAGCAGCAGCGACATGCCTACACAGGAGATGCCGAACCCGAGAGTTTGATAACGGCAGATATATTATTTGGCGGCAGGCGGGTACGGTTGGCCACTACCCATCTTGTATCGCTTAACTTGGGTGGGCCCCCTAACGATACCGAATATTTTGGGCGTAAAGACAGCCACTTCATCTTACACTCGAGCCAGCTACAAAGGCTAAAACGTTATGATAGCATCCACGGACAGCAGGCAGATTTTATTCAACAAATATTGAAGGGAAGCAAATACCCTGTCATCATTTCGGGCGATTTTAACAGCGTGCCCAGCAGCTATACCTACCATACCATAAAAGCCGACCGGCAGGATGCATTTCTGCAAAAAGGCTTTGGCTTTGGCAATACCTATGTGGGCCTTTCGCCTACCCTGCGCATAGATTATATATTGCTTAGCCGACAATTTAAAGTGAAGCAATTTACCAGCCCTAAGCTGGTGCTCTCCGATCATTATCCTTTGGTGACAGATATTGCCTGGAGATGAAGAGGTGGTGAAGTGTGAATGGAGTTTTGTGTTGAATGTTGAATGTTGAATTGTGAATTGAGAGTAGTGAGATGTCAGTAGTGAGTGGTGAGATGTGAGTAAAAAATCGATCGTCATCTCTGTGCACCTCCGTGTCGCTGTGGCTCAAAATCAAAGGCACGCGGATGACACGAATGCGACGGATGTACACGGATTTTTCTTCTTCTTTATCATTGTGCTCCTTCACCCATTTAATGCTTTAGGGGTTGAATTCCGCGCAGTGGACTTCTTTTTCGTACCGCTCAACCAACTTAGTCCTTAGTGGTTCAATAAAACATCGCTTTCCTTAAAGTCTTTCCGTATAGTGACCATCTTCCTTCTCTGTGCCCTCCCCGCCGTGGCGCTTTGGTTCAAACCCCCACCTGAAAACAGAACACTTTCCACCAACGAAATCAATCTGTCAACTGTCATCTACCATCTTTCAACTATTCCTCAGTCGTGCCTTAGAGGTTCAAAAAAACCTTGGCGTTCCTTACCGTCTTCGCACCTTAGTGGCTCTCTTCTTCCGTTGTGTCTTCGTCGTGTCGCTGTGCCGTTAGTGGTTAAAAAAAACTCCACCTGAACACAGAAAACTTTCCACCAACGAAAACAATCTGTCAACTGTCATCTACCATCTGCCAACTATTCTTCCCTCCCAACGGTCAACTATTCCTCCTATAGCAAATCATTTATATTTACAGTATGGCAGCTCGTATCGTTCGACGGTTCATCAAACGTTTTTTTATCTTCTTAAATAGTATTGTTGCCGGGCTGTTCCTGCTGTCTGCCCTGGCCCCTTACCTCAATCCTGCTACGTGGTGGTTCATGGGTTTTCTCGGGCTAATGGTACCCTACCTGGCCATCCTTCTCATTTTCTCTATCTTTTTTTGGTGGGTCATCAAACCCGTTCTTTCGTTGATCCCTATTTTGGCGCTTGTTATAGGCTACCAGCAACTCAGCGTTTTGTTTGCTGTAAACCGCAACCACAATTTTGTAGAGAAGAAAGACTCTGCCCACCTGCGCATCGTAAACTGGAACATCCGCAGCTTCGAAGGGTTGAGTAATCAAAAAGATAAAAAGAGGATCGACCGTTTATCTATTGCTGAAGCCATCATTTCGCAAAACCCCGATGTGATCTGCCTGCAGGAATTCAACCATTCCAGGGCGCAGAACAATATCATTCTGTTATCGGCAAAATATCCTTACCACTACTTCTCCAAAGATTTTGAAAAGCCGAGCATCGGCTACCAGGCGGGTAGCATTATTTTTTCGCGCTACCCCATCGTGGATTCTGCCCGGTTTCAATACCCCGGCAACCTGGGCGAAAGCCTGATTTATTCGGATATTGCCCGCGGGGCAGATACCATCAGGGTGTTTACCACCCATATGCAATCGTTCAAGTTCAACAAGCAGGACTATGAGGGGATGGAGAAAATAAAGAACAATGAGAACGAGGCGTTGCACGCTTCACGTAACATTTTTCAAAAGATGAAAATTGCCTTTACGCGCAGGGGCGAGCAGGCCGAAATTGTACGCAAGCAATTGGATGACTCGCCTTATCCTTCCGTTTGTGGCGGCGACTTTAATGATGTGCCCAACGGGTACACCTACTTTTTGCTGAGCAAGGGACGGCAAGATGCTTTTTTGGAAACGTCTATTGGTATTGGGCGTACCTATATTGCTATTGCGCCTACGTTGCGCATTGACTATGTACTGCCGGATATGAATTTTAAGATTCACCAGTTTGATATGGTAGATGAGGGGTTGAGTGACCATTTGATGCTGGTGGCGGATTTGATTTTGAAGAAATAGTTGGCAGATGGAAGTTGGCAGATGGCAGGAAGAAGAGTTGACAGATGGGAGATGGCAGTTGGCAGGAGGAAGGCTGGCTTTTGGTTGTTGGCTACTGGCTATAGACTATCGGTTATTGACTGTTTTGAACCACAAAGCCACGGCGGCAGGGAGGGGAAGAATAGTTGACAGATGGTAGATGATAGTTGACCGATGCAACCGACTACTGGCTATCTACTACCGACGACCGACTACCGGCTGCTAGCTATTAACTATTGGCTATTGACTATTGACTGTTTGTTTTCGATGGTGGAAAATGTCTCTGTTTTCAGGTGTTTTTTTTAATGGCACGGAGAAGAAGTCTGATATCTCACACCTGATACCTGATACTCCACTCCCGCCTTTCATCTCACAACTGTCATCTGTCATCTCACCACTCACATCTCACAACTCACAACTCACAATTCAACATTCAAAATAGAACTCCCACCCAACATTCATCATTCAACATTCAAAATAAAATTCCATCTTCGCCAAACCATGCGCAACACGCCATTACATACTACCGCTCCTGTTTGTTGTTGTTGCTGATTCGCTGCCCCTGTAGTGCCCAACATCCCTTTCACTTTTTAGGAAATTGAATCTCATTAACACGTTATGTCGCCATTAAAAGTTTACAACTCGCTTACCAGGCAAAAAGAAGTATTTGAATCCATAACCCCAGGCCACGTGGGCATGTATGTGTGCGGACCAACCGTAAGCGGCGAGAGCCATTTGGGGCATGCCCGTCCATTTATTACGTTCGACATTATAAACCGCTACCTGCGCTACCGTGGGTATAAGGTGCGCTATGTACGCAACATTACCGATGCCGGTCACTTTGAAGAAGAGGGCCGCGAAGCGGAAGATAAGATTAGCAAAAAGGCCCTGCTCGAAAAGCTGGAACCAATGGAACTGGTGCAGAAATACACTAATATGTTTCACTGGGCCATGAAGCAGTTTAACAATGAGGAGCCCAGCATAGAACCTACCGCTACCGGCCACATTGTTGAGCAAATAAACATGATACAACAGATCATTAAAGACGGGTACGCCTATGCAGTAAATGGCAGCGTATACTTTGATGTAGAAAAATACCATGCTGATTTTTCGGCCAAAGGTTTACCCTACGGCATACTAAGCGGCCGGGTGCTCGACGAACAGGAAGACACCACCCGCCAACTGGATAACCAGGAAGAAAAGCGCAACAAGGCCGACTTTGCCCTGTGGAAAAATGCCCCGCCCGAGCACATCATGCGCTGGAACAGTCCGTGGGGCGAAGGGTTTCCGGGGTGGCATATTGAGTGCTCGGCCATGAGCTTTAAATACCTGGGGGCACAGTTTGATATTCATGGCGGCGGTATGGACTTGCAGTTTCCGCACCACGAATGCGAGATTGCGCAAAGCACCGTATGCAACCACGTTACCCCTGCGCGCTATTGGCTGCACAACAATATGATTACCATCAACGGCAGAAAGATGGGCAAGAGCTACAACAATGTTATCCGGCTAACGGAGCTGTTTACGGGCAGCCACCCGCTGCTTACACAGGCCTACACCCCCATGACCGTCCGGTTTTTTATTCTGCAAACCCACTACCGCTCAACCCTCGATTTTGGAAACGAGGCCTTGCAAGCTGCCGAAAAAGGATTGAAGCGCCTGTGGGATGCCTATGAAGCGCTGCAGAAGTTTACCCCGGCTACTGCAACATTTTCGGCCGCAAATGCTGACGAAGAACTGGATGCCAAAGTGCAGCGACTAATAGCAGAACTGGAGGAATTTATGAACGACGACCTGAACACGGCCAAGGTGCTGGCTAGCATGTTTGAGCTGGTGCCGGTCATCAACGCCATTAAGGACAGGCATATCCCTATGGACGCACTGCCCCGGCCCACATTAGAGCTGCTGCAGCAACAAATGAAGGTGTTTGTAGAAGACATATTTGGCCTGCAAAGCGAATTGCTTGGCGACCATACCCGGTTAAGTGGGGTGCTAGAAGTGCTGATAAACCTGCGTACCCGCGCCAAGGCAAACAAGGACTATGTAACTTCCGACAGCATCCGCAACCAATTGCTGGAGCTGGGCATTGTACTAAAAGATGAGAAAGACGGACGAGTGAGCTTTACGTTTGGGTAAGTGTGAATAGTGAGTCGTGAATAGCATTTTGCATTGTGCTTTTGGCATTTAGCATTCGGCTCTTACGTTTTACATTCAGCGTTTTGCGTTCAGCGTTTTGCGTTTTGCGTTTTGCGTTTTGCGCTCAGCGTTTTGCGTTTTGCGTTCAGCGTTCAGCGTTTTGCGTTTTGCTTTAAGCCTTTTTTATGGGCCGGGCGGGAGTGGCTTTGTGGAGGTTCGGTGGCGTCCCACTCTTGTGCAGGGGGAAGGTGGAGGAGCAGCCTGGCGGTTTAATATCTATCTACATCTTTCCATAAAAAATGTTTTCAAAATGCCATCTCACATTTGTATATGATGATAAATGATCCCTACTGATAAGAAGAAATATCATCTTGCTATATAGCTTTGTATTTATAATGCAGGCAACACCAATCATAAATTACAAAGAAGCATCCGAAGCATTGGTGCTGAAATATGATGACGTAATGCAAGAGCTTGCCGTGTTAAAGAAAATGGGAATAATACTAATGGGTTGTATGGCTCCCAGCAAAGCGCATTTAGTGTCCGTTAAGTATTGTTTGGAGCAGGCATTTGTTCTTTATTTAACATAGTTGTGTCACTCACTTGTACTTTTTATTCTTTATGCAGCAATGCGCAAAACGGGGCAGGCATGCAAGAAGAAAGTTCTATGATGCCCTGCAAAATGATAAAGACAGATCAGACTATGCATTAGTCATGTTCGGGCAGCTGTATGCTCTGGAGCGAGAGATAGCGGACGAAGGCTTATCAAAAGAATAAACTCTGAAATTACGGCAAGAAGAACCTATGCCCATACTAAAGGTATTGAAGCAATGGATGCTGGCAGAATAACCTAAAGTATTCCCACAAAGCCCCATAGGTAAAGCAACATCGCATTTTTTTAAAACGCTACTATAAGCTAATCGTATACACCACTGATGCCAGCCTTAAGATAGATAACAACGTTGTTGAAAATGCGGTAAGACCCGTAGCCATAGGCAGAAAGAATTAATTATTTGCAGGAAGTCATCAAGTAGCACAACGATCCGCAATGATCTACTCCTTATTTGCTACCTGCCGAAACCATAAACCCATACGCCTGGCTAAAAGATGTATTAGAACGCATACACCTTTACACCACAAGTAACATGGCAAAACATCCACCCCAGAATTGGAAGAAAATTCAGTAGCCAACCTGAGTTGGTCGATGTTTTACATTGCAAAGAGTAAGATGTTTGCATACCCTGGAGTTTTTGTTGCTGCATTTGTTGCACGGTTTTGTTTGTGTTCTTCGTTTTAGATTGAATATAGTTAAATAATGAAATGCGGTATAAGAGTATATAAGAGTGCGACCCAATAAACCTTCGGCGGCGGCCCCCAAACCATGCAAAATGAACACCGGCAGGTCGAATTTTTAAAAAATCAGTAAATATATAAAGTTCTGATTTTTAAAAAATTTAAAACTGTGTTCATTAATAGAATGTTTAATAGTGATTGATGGCCGGGTGCATAATTAAAAAACTTGCTTATTAATAATGATGTGTAACTGCAATGATTTGTTAGCGCATTTTTTTGATCGGAAGATTTTGAATTGAAGCAGGATATTAAAATCCTCGCATCAAAATAGGCAGCCTTCGCCAGGCGATTGTGCCTGGACTATTTATAGTTCGGAGCCCCTTACGTTGTCGTGCTTTGGTAAGGGATTGTTGTCGAAGAGTAATGCTTGTTTGTCGAGCCCTTTTTGAAGTATGTTTCTAATTATTGTATAATTTATTCTTGTGCCATTGGATGCTCTTTGGCAGGCAGCTTCGAGCCGACTTGAATTATACTTTTTTTGAAGCATTAGCATTCCAAACTAAGTTTTATAATTCTGTTCCATGCTGATGCTGTTATCGAGCATGAGTTCTGAAGCATGCCTGGCCTATTCTGGCGGCTTGACTAAGCAGGTCTTCTCTAGTCCATCCTTTAACTTCGCGCATGTGTTGGTAATTAGGTGGCATGTGTTCGGTAAGGGTTTTATAGGCCCTGCTCGTTTAAGTCTTCCGTATGTGTTTTTCCAAGCTTTGTAAGTGTCTTTTATAAATTCCATTAAGTCCACAAAACTCATTAGATGCAACCGGATCACAGCTATCATGTTAGCAAATGATTTTTTTGTGGCTGCTTTTTTTCTAATGACTACCATCAGTAATTGCGCTATTAATACACAGTACACTTGTGTTTTGATAGCATTTTCACTATCACCCCAAAAATAACGCAGACTTACTCAATCAATCTGGCATGCATGAAGAAAGCAGGGATTATTATGATGTATGTTATCACAACACTCATTCGCTACTAATTAAAGGGAGACTACAAAGAAAGGTTGCTAACTCTTTAAATGCACAACGTAAATATGTATTGGCCGCCGAGGTATCGGAGAAAGCATTAGAAATAATACGTTTGGCACACCAGGAACAAGAAACTATTCCTGAACTGTTTGAAGCCTTAACTGAATGCGCGTATGCAAATTATTTTATTTTAAATGCTGGTCGTCTACAAGTATTGGTGGCAGAAATGCGCCTTCACTTTCCTTTTATTACGGATCAAAATGTAAGGCTTCGATTTTATTTTGTGGTGATGCTTAGTATTCTTTTGCGGAACCGGTGGTATATGTTGCCGGAGGAATCAATCACACATGGGGAATTTTATTTGCAACTTGCTTTAGCAACAAATAATTGGAGCACCATAGCAACTGCTTATTCTGGCCTTGGATTTTGTCATCTCTGGCGTGAAGAATTTGACTTGTGCCGGAAAAATTTTCAAATAGCTTTTGATTACCTGCAAAACAGAAACTACGACCTGGTATTGACTGCCCAGGTTTATACCACTGTCAGCTTTCGCATGCAGAACAATGTTTCGATGTGTGAACAATGGGCTATGATATGTAAAGAAGTGGCGGAGAAAACTAACAATCAAAATTACCTGGGACTAACCTATAGCAACCTTGCATGGGTAAACGCCAAGCGAAAGAATTACTTGTATGCGGAAGAATATGCCAGGAAAAGTTTAACTATTTGTATTCCTGTTTGCAACCCAATGTTGTACCTATGTATTTTTCCATTGCTAAAATGCCTGCTATTAAATAACCGATATGAAGAAGCGGGCAAATATGGCTACCTCTTATTGCATCCAACTCTAAAAGGTTTTCCAAATAGTTTAAATGAAAAAATAGCCCGGTTAAATGAAGCATGGTTAAACCAAGATTCGGAGTTAGCAACTGTTTTAGAAGATGTAGTAAGAGAAGCCGAACTAACCAATTATTTCTAAATGGAAAGAATGCGGATCATACATTCAAGAATTGGGGTAAGCGAAGCATTAATAATTTGCTTGCACAAAATTAATATCGACCAAGTGGAAATAAATTCATCAAACCTTCCATTGGAATTGGATGATGAAAATTATTTGAACCTGGTAGAGTCCGCTCTTTTAAAGAATTTTTGAACCAGCAAAAAAGAAAAGTAGTATTTGCCTTATTGGTTTCGTCAGATGATGATCCAAACATTAATGAAGCATTGAATGCCGGGGCAATGTCAATCATAAATATTGCAAAGGGCCCTGCTTATTTCGTAAAGCAAATTGAAAATATCAACTCAAATCAAGTAGACGAAACCACTCAATTTATACGGAGTTATTTGGCTAATCAAAATATTAAACCAGGAGAACAATCACATGAAACCTACAATCTTACGCCAAAAGAATTTAATATATTAAGGATGATGCGCGAAGGCAAACACCTGAAATTAATTGCCCACGAAACAGATACTACTTATGAAACAGTACGTACCCATATTAAACACATCTATAAAAAACTGGGCGTTATGAGTGCCTCAGAAGCTGTGATAAAAGCAATGAAACTTAAATTATAAAATGCCTCTAATTATTAAGTAATAAGCTATTATCCACCCAAACTTTATACGTTAAAACATTGAGCGACTTAGAGAGTAAAGTTTCCGAACTCCTTACCCCGTATGCTAATAGTTGTTCAACCTCGTAGAATGGAAAGGCTGCTAAAAGCGCTTCTGTACAAGGGTCCCGCCGAAGCGCATTGGCGTCAACTTAAGAATTCAACAATTCTGCTAAAACCTTTACCAGGTGATGGTTTGAAGCGAATGAGTGGTATAGAAGGACTAAGATTAAAAATATATTTGACACATGGGAAATTATGCAATAAAAGCTGCCATAAAAAAGATGAAGTACAAGTGTGCGACGCAAGAATGTAGCTTGAAAATCAAATGTTCGTCACCAAAAAAACCCCTTAAGTTGACGCCTATGCGCCAAGGCGGGAACGGCTGTATCAACAAAGCCCAACTGCCCGGCCCAAAAAACAAAATAACGCCTGCATTGTATTTTGCGAAGAGTAAGGAGTTCTGAGTTTAACGAAAGCTGCAACTAAATAAAAATACCCCCTCTTCGCGGGTATTTGCATTCAATTTTATTTCTGCCATTAAAAATTTATATAGTTGGTAATTATAGGCCTCCGTGTGTTGGTACTTCCAGACTGCCCAAATACACCTCTGCAGTAAATGGTGTATTTCTTTGTATTTATAGGCACTAATCCTGATATTGAATCCAGTTTAACGTTAGTGACGGGATGGCGTAGGAATATACGGTAGGTTTGGCCCGCACCTGCACCCAAAGTATCGTAAGCAGTAAAAGCTTTAAAAGCAATACTGTTGTATGTAGAAGTATATGGGTTGCCCGAACTTGTTTTAATTACTTCCACTTTCACGGCACTATTAGGTATAAAGTTGGCTATTCTAAAGTAAGCCTTGGAAGCATCTGCTACTGTAGGATCATCTTCTACCACCACCGACGAAAGTTTAGATAAAGAGTCGACAAGAGCGTAGGTATAGTATTTATTGGGTGCAAAAGTAGTAGTGCTGGTAAACACTGTTTGCCCGGGCAAAGTGGTGGACGAGTCGGGTACTTTAGCATCTATTTTGATAGCGCCGGAAGGTATTGATGTATACCCAATCGTGGCCGGGTAAATAGCCGGAAAGCCCAAACCCAACACTACATTGGAAAGAGTAGGCGTAACTGATGTAGCTTTTTGACCATTGGCAATAAAATTTACACTGGGTGCATCGGGCGACATCATCAGGAACTTTACATTGGTGTTTACCGCCGGGATAGGGGTAAAGCGTGTAGGTAACGAATCTTCTTTTTCGCACGCTGCAAAGGCGAAGGCTACAAAAAATATTGCTCCGTATATTAATTTTTTCATGTTGTCAGTTTAGAAGTTTATTGGTGTATCCATAATTTCCTGGTATGATAATCCGCTTCAAAACCACCTATGGCAGTTAATGCTTCAATATTCCAGATGTACTCAGAATTATAGCGCGGACGTACCCTGTACGCAGGCTTATTGCTATTGTCGATAAAGTAAGTGGTTGGCAATGTAAAGGAAGTAAACACCGTAGGGTCATATTCAAATTTTCTAAGATCGGTCCATGTTTCAATTGTACCATGCGCCCATAGTGCAATATACTTTTGCAGCATGATCTGGCTAATAGTCAAATTATCTGGTGTGGCTGGTATTACAGCAGGGCTGGCCAGGTACAGCGCTCTTTGTGCATTGAAAGCTGTAATAGCATTTGGATCTGTAGTAAAGGGATAAGATGCGCCGCCGGGGGTTGCACCTGGTGCCCTTGCGCCATCCCTTACAAAATCAAGGTGAGCAATTATACCTTTTCTATAAGCGTCTAACGCCATGGTTTTATTGTTTTTTGTAAATGCCGCTTCCGCTTTTATAAACTGCAACATCGGGTAGGTCATCAAAGGAAAAGGTGCATTGTTTTGAAAGAGATACTTACTTGGCGTGGTAGCTGCCACGGTATTTGAACCCAACAATGTACCCCACATAGAGCGTACGCCGTTTGCTGCCGCACTTATTACGGAAGATTGACCCAGGCCAGCAGTTAATCCCCTGTAAACACCATC
>MWWF01000057.1_pt1 | contig 18351 bp, 21 predicted proteins | sample 1047351 | NCBI WGS metagenome assembly MWWF01 (sample SAMN06349970, study PRJNA376086) | soil metagenome | isolation source: MGM-3 sample Antarctic (ecotone) soil | place: Antarctica
ACTTTTACCATCGCCAATAACATCCATCAATTCTTTTTGAATAAAGCCCGAGATCACACCTTTCTGCTGAGCCGGATAACGGTAATAAAACACACTCACTTCCAATGGATAATCAACAAGATCCTGGATAAGGTAATCAACAATATTTTTTTGATGATATGTTTTGAGATCGGTTTCGTTGTCAATCTTGCGGAAGAGCAAACCTTTCATGCCAATGTCAGGCTTCACTATAAAAGGATAAACAAACTGATGTTGTTGCAACAATGTTTTGATATTATCAAAGCTATCCTTCGGACTGATGTAAATTGTTTTGGGATAAAATTCTTTTGGCAACAGGTCGTACATTTCTCTTTTGTCTTCGCCTTCAAAGCCGCCAAATGTAAGTGTGGGATTGGAAGAAGAAAAAAACCAAAATGAACCGGAACGAAGGCAATACCAAAGCCACACGGGACTTATTAAAAAGTATCGAAGCTTGAAAGGCCACAACTCCCAGTTACCAACTTTTTCCCAAAAACTTTTCCAGTCCATAAGCGGGCAAAAATAATTGATAAAAAAATGAATTGGTTACATTTGGCACAAACTGCTAATTATGAAAACATCAAAACTCATTTTCTTTTTTTTATTAAGTTTTCTTTTAAACACCGCACATGCAGCTGCAACTCCATCTTTCAAAGCAATTGCTTCTTCATCTAATATTAATATTGGAAAGATAAAACCAGGTGTTATTGAAAAGCTTACAGGTAAGAGAATGACCCTGCTGCAAAAGATCCAGTTAAAACTTCTTCAAAAAAGAATAAGGAGAATTGATGGCGATGGTGAAATGACAGAAAAACAGAAAGACTGGGCAACAACTTCTTTGGTTTTGGGGCTTTCCAGTTTCGGGTTGGTGCTTATTCCTATTATCGGAATTTTGGCAATTCCTGCTGCCATTCTTGCCATTGTTTTTGGCGTAAAATCACTGAAAGGAAATTCCAATACAAAAGGCATAATCGGCATTGTTGCAGGCGGATTATTTTTACTTTTGTTTGTTGCGGCGATAGTTATAATATTAAGCAATGGATTTTGGATTTAAAAAACAGTTATGAAAGTAAGAACGATGGCAGAATTGATGGCTTCCGGCGAAACGCCTGAAATTTTATTTTGGGTTGGCTGTGCAGGAAGTTTTGATGCAAGGGCACAAAAAATAACAAAAGCGTTTGCTACAATTTTAGATAAGGTTGGAATCAACTATGCCATTCTTGGCAAAGAAGAAATGTGCACCGGCGATCCTGCAAGAAGAGCAGGTAATGAATTTCTTTTCCAGATGATGGCTTATCAAAACATACAGACCTTAAACATGTATGGCATCAAAAAGATTGTTACAACCTGTCCGCATTGCTTCAATATTATTAAGAACGAGTATCCCGAATTGGGTGGAAATTATGAGGTCATTCATCACACAAGTTTTCTTCAGCAATTGATTGATGAAGGAAAAATAAAATTGAATGATTCCAATTTCTTCAAAGGAAAAAAAATCACTTACCACGATAGTTGTTATCTCGGAAGAGCCAATGGTATTTATGAGGCGCCAAGAAAAGTGTTGGAAGCACTGGATGCAGAATTAGTGGAGATGAAACGTTGCGGAAAGAAAGGATTTTGCTGCGGCGCAGGCGGTGCGCAAATGTGGAAGGAAGAAGAAAAAGGAACAACAAGAGTGAATTGGGAAAGGGCCAATGAAGCAATAGAAACAGGGTCGAACATTGTAGCTGCTGCCTGTCCTTATTGCAATACAATGCTGACGGACGGTGTAAAGGCTGCAGAAAAAGAAAGCGGAGTGATGGTAATGGATATTGCTGAATTGGTGGCTGCAAGCTTGAAATAATTTTTTAGATAATTAATTTGGCTGAAATATCAATGGAAACATCATCACCAAAAGTTGTAGAGGAAATATTGCCCATTTCTATTACAGAAAAAATAAGCCGCTGGTTTTCTTCTGCCATCATCATTGTTGTGTTTACCTATATTGTTTATTATTTTATTCTTTTTCTAAAAGGCTCAGACTGGAAGGGTAACAGCCTGACTGCTTCCATTTTATTCAACAGTCTTTTAGTTATTGTTGGGCTTTCTCTTATTTATTTTTTGGCATTAGTTGTACTCTGGATAACAAGAAAGATTTCACCGGGTGCTGCTTCAAAATTTTTTCTCGGCACCATTACTGCATTGTTATTTGTTGCGCTTTTATTGTTTTTAGTTTTAAAATGGAATGGATTATGAACCTTGAATACAAACATTTATTGCCCGATAATTTTTCTTCTGACAGCAAAGTTTGGGTTTACCAAAGCAACCGTATGTTCACTCTTTCAGAAGCATTGAACATTGAAGACTTGCTGAATAAATTTTCATCTGAATGGCGTTCTCATGGCGCAGAAGTAGCTGCTTATGGCAATCTTTTTTTTGGACAATTTATTGTATTGATGGCAGATGAAAGACAGGCCGAGGTTAGCGGATGCAGTACCGATTCTTCAGTAAGAATTATAAAAGAACTTGGACAACAATTTCGCGTAGATTTTTTTGACAGAATGACCCTTGCTTTTTTTATAAAAGATAAAATTCAACTCCTTCCAATGAGCCAATTGCAATACGCCATTGATAATAATTTTATTGATGAACACAGTTTGTACTTTAATAACCTTGTGCAAACGAAAGAAGAGTTGGAAAACAAGTGGATTATTCCTGTAAAAGATTCATGGATCGCCAACCGCATTTCAATAAAAACTACTGCTGATTAGATTTGGCTTTTTCAAATGCTTTCTGCAAATTTTGCTTGTTTGATGAAGCATGTTTTGTCTTTTGTTTTTTAGAAAAATTATAGCCAAGCGATAGGCGGAAATTTCTTGTTTGTGTGGTACTGTAATTTTCCAAATTAAAATTGGTTCCGTAAGTAAAGCTGCGGTTCTTTTGTTCAACCAATGGATCAATGATATTTAATGTAACGGTTAGTTTTTTCTTCAGTGTTTTTGTCTGCAAGCCAATGTTCATACTCAATGAACTTTTTACTGTGCCCTGTGGATTGGCAAAGCGGTTAAATGTAAAACTTCCGGTTGCTGTGTATATTTCTTTGATGATGTAATTTGTATTTAAATTAGAAGTTAGTGAACCGCCATTACGGAATTTTCTCACGGTCTTATCAAAATCGCTATACCTGTTATACGTATAGCTTGCGCTAAGATTTACTTTCCAATGTTTACTAACTGTATAACCGGTCCATGTACTTAATTCATACTCTTTTCTTCCACTTATGTTTTGCCAGGTAATTTGTGTTGTAGTATCAGAAAGGCTGGTGCGAATCTGGCTGAAAACATCATCAACAATATTATAACCAAAGCCAAGATTTGCATAAAAGCTTTTTTTGGTTCTGCCCAAAACCAAATCAAAATTATGGGCAAGAGATGGCATCAATTCTGTATTTCCTGTACGAATGGTATAAGCATCGGCAGAATCAACTGTCGGATTCAATTCATTTACACCCGGTCTGCGAATGGTTCTTCTGTAAGAAAATGTAAGGTTCAAAATATCTTTCCAGTTTTTATTTATTGTAGCAAATGGCAAAAAGCTCCAGTAATTATTTTGCGCATCTTTTCCGGTTTTGTACAAATTAAAACGAAAGCGTGTCAGCTCAGCAGAAGCACCGGCTGTTGAGCTAAAGTTTGTTCCCAAAATTTGTTTTACAGAAGCCCTAAAATTATTAATGTACTGTCTGAAACGAAATTCATTTGTCAATGCACTTAAAGGTATCCATTGCATATCTGACTTGCGCAAATATGATGCGTCGGAATTAATGTGTGAGTTTGAAATATTATAAAATGTTCCGGCTGAAAGAAAGGTCTTTTTATTTTTCATTGGAAGTTCATAATTCAATCTCAGGCTATAGCTTTTTGTTTTGTTGTCAGTAAGCTGGTGTTGTGAGGAGTCTCTTCCGTTAAGTGTATAATCAGGATTGAAATATTGTTGAAAAAAATCTTTCCTGTTTTCGCTGGCATTATAATTCAGATCGTTAATCAACTTAAGTGATTCGCCGGGCTTTTTGGTTTTCATTGTATAGGTCAGGCTCATGTTCGGGTTATAACTTTCCCCCGAACTTTTTAAAGTTCTTTCACTTAATCTATAAACCTCACTATTCTTATTCAGGTTTATATTTTGGGTGAAGTTTTTATTGTCAAAACTGTTTTGATTGTATTGCAAAATAATATTGAAGGCATTTAATTTATTGAGATCGTAGTTGATGTTGGTTCTGAAATTGGGACGAATATTTTCATTTTTGTAATTGTTTTCTGTGTTGAAATAATTGGTTGAATCGGCATAAAAATTTTGCCTTCTTGAATAACCGTTGCCTTCAAAATTATTGTAGCCCACACCTGTGTTGATGTTAATAGAGAAACCCTGCTTGCGATAATTAAAGCTTCCATTTGTACCTGCCTCGCCTCTTGTTCCGGCATAAACTGAAAGCCTTCCATTCATTCCAACAGTTCCTTTTTTTGTAACAATATTTATAACGCCGCCTTGCTCATTTGCATATTGCGGCGGAGGGTTGGTCATAACTTCTATTTTCTCCACAGAACTTCCGGGCATTGATTCCAACAAATCTTGCAATTGCTGAAGATTTAATTCAACCGGCTTATCATCAATTAAAATTTTTGGCTCCTTACCTCTCACCAATAATTTTCCATTCGGGTCTTTTGTTACCAATGGCACGTTCGTTAATAATTCGCTTGCGTTACTTCCTGCACTTAAAGCAGATTCTCCTGCGTTGAAAGTGATGTTGCCATCCTTGCTTTGAATTAAAGGCTTCTCGGCATAAATAATAATTTCTTCGAGGGTTGATAAATCGGTTTTTGATTTCAGGATAATATCATTCAGGTTGAAATCAAAACGGTCGGTTCTAAAATAAATGCTGTCAAGTGTAAGGGATGTTAATCCAACAAAAGAGATTTTTAATTTGTAATAACCAAAAGCAATGTTTCCTATTTTGAAAGCGCCGTTACCATCTGTAAGAACAGTTTTTGTATTCAGGCTATCGGCAACGTTTATCAATTGCACTGTGGCTCCTTTTAAAGCCTTCGTTTTTTCGTCCAGTACAGTTCCAATAATGATCCCGGAATTTTCCTGCGCCATCACTTCAACACCAACAAAACAAATCAAAAGCAAGAATAAAAATTTCATTGCGCCAAAGATAAATGGAAGTGAAGAAATAAGTAACAAGAACCAAGCGACAAGGCACAAGGCTCAAGGTTAAGAACAAAAAAACAAGACTGGAACTTTCAAAGACTTGTTCCTTGAATCTTGAACCTTGTCCTAACTTACTAACTTGTTAACTTGTCAACTTGTCACCCGCTATTATTTATCTTTGAGCCCAATTTTCAAAACTATGTTCGAATTAGCAACCAAGGTGCATGATGAAACGAAGCAGGGAGAACCGTTTGCGCCTTTTGAAAATGACCCAAACAAATACACCCGTAGGTTTTATATTGAAAGCTATGGCTGCTCTATGAACTTTGCCGATAGCGAAATTGTGGCTTCCATTTTAACGGGCGAAGGCTTTGGTGCCACCAAAAATTTTGAAGAAGCTGACTTGATTTTATTGAACACATGCTCCATCAGGGAGAAGGCAGAACAGACCGTAAGAAAGCGATTAACCGAATTTAGAAAGCTGAAAAAAACACGTCCATCTACTTTAATTGGAGTTTTAGGCTGTATGGCTGAAAGGTTGAAAACCAAATTTTTAGAAGAAGAAAAAATAGTAGATTTAGTTATTGGGCCTGATGCTTACCGAAGTCTTCCACTACTCATATCGGAAGCAGACAGCGGACAAAAGGGAGTAAATGTATTATTAAGCCGTGATGAAACCTATGCAGATATTTCTCCTGTTCGTTTGAATTCAAATGGCATCACTGCTTTTGTCAGTATCATGCGTGGCTGCAACAATATGTGTTCTTTTTGCGTGGTGCCTTTTACCCGGGGCCGGGAAAGAAGCAGAAATGCGGATAGTATAGTTCATGAGTGTAAAGAATTGTTTGAAAATGGGTATAAAGAGGTAACACTTTTGGGACAGAATGTTGACAGTTATTATTACCTCAACCCTAACCCTTCTCCATCAGAGATAGAAAAGGGGACAGCCAACGCACAGCCTGTAACATTTGCAGCATTATTAGAAATGGTGGCGCAAATTTCACCTGAACTTCGTATTCGCTTTTCTACTTCTCACCCAAAAGATATTACTGATGAAGTGCTTTTTACCATAGCGAAGTATGAGAACATTTGCAATTACATTCACCTGCCAGTGCAAAGTGGTTCAACAAGAATGCTGCAACTAATGAACAGAAATTACAGCCGAGAATGGTACATGGGTAAAATAGATCGCATTCGGGAAATTATTCCCGGCTGTGGCATAAGCTCAGATATTATTACCGGCTTTTGTACAGAAACTGAAGAAGACCATCAAAACACTTTGGAAATAATGGCTTATTCAAAATACGACCTTAGCTATATGTTTTTTTATAGCGAAAGGCCCGGAACATTAGCGCAGCGCAGGTATGAAGATGATATTCCGCTCCAGGTAAAAAAAAGAAGACTTCAGGAAATTGTTGACATGCAGGGAAAACTTTCACGCCAAAGCAATGAAGAAGATTTAGGCAAAACCTTTAAAGTATTGATAGAGGCAGATTCTAAAAAAACTGATAAGGACTGGATGGGAAGAAACAGTCAGAATAAAATGGTTGTATTTCCAAAAAAAAATAAAGAACACAAGCCGGGAGGTTATGTTTTGGTGAAAGTGAATGCATGCACCAGAGCAACATTATTAGGTGAAATAATTGAACAGATATGAATGCAATAATTGAAAACAACAAGAACCAGATAATTGAATTGTGCAAACAGCACGAGGTAAAAGAATTATATGTTTTCGGGAGTGTTGTAAGAGATGATTTTAATGATGAAAGTGATGTTGATTTTCTTGCTGCTTTCAACTTTCAGCCAAATCCTGAAAACATTAAAGAATTGGAAAAATATTTTACCAATCAGGATGAATTAGCAGAAAACCTCAAACAAATATTAAAAAGAGATGTGGATTTATTAATTGAAAAAAACATCCGGAATAAATATCTCAGGTATTTAATTAGCAAAGAAAAGAAATTGATTTATGCCGCGGCGTGATAAAAAAGTTTACCTGGAAGATATTATTAAGCATTGTGAAGAATTGCAGCGATTGCGTGTTGATGCAACGAATTCAGTTACTTTCCTTTCAAACAATTATTACTACCGCACTGCTGAAAGATGTTTTCAAATAATCGGAGAAGCGTTATATCATTTGAATAACATTGACAGAAATATTGCCATTAATGAAAAAACTAAAATCATAGCTCTTCGTCATCTGATAACGCATGATTATGATTCAATAGATTACTCAAGGCTGTGGCTTTATATTGAAACCTTCTTACCTAATCTTCTATTTGAAACAGAACAACTTTTAAAAGAAGAAATTAATAAAACTGATTAATGGATCAACAAAGTATAAAAAACAGGTTCGGCATCATTGGCAACTCTCCTGCTCTCAACTATGCATTGCAGGTAGCTATACAGGTTTCAAATACTGACCTTACAGTTTTAATTGCTGGGGAAAGTGGTGTTGGTAAAGAAGCATTTTCTCACATCATACATTCACTTTCATCGAGAAAGCACAATCCTTTTATTGCGGTTAATTGCGGTGCCATTCCCGAAGGAACGATTGATTCTGAATTGTTCGGACATGAGAAAGGTTCGTTCACTGGAGCAGCTGATAGTCGCAAAGGATATTTTGAAACCGTAAACACTGGAACTATTTTTTTGGATGAAATTGGTGAAATGCCACTTGGCACCCAAGCTCGTTTACTTCGTGTGTTGGAAAGTGGCGAATTCATTCGTGTGGGTTCATCAAAAAGCCAAAAGACCGATGTAAGAGTAATTGCTGCAACCAATAAAGAGCTGCTTCAATTAGTGCAAAACGGAAAGTTCAGAGAAGACCTTTATTACAGGTTGAATACAGTGCCTATTCGTGTACCATCTTTAAGAGACAGGATGGAAGACATACCATTACTCTTCAGAAAATTTTCAGTTGATTTTGCCGAAAGATATAAAGCCGCTCCTGTTCAATTAGATGAAGAAGCAAGACAAAAATTAATGAACTATCCTTTTCCAGGTAACATTCGTGAATTAAAAAATATAGCAGAACAAATTTCAGTTTTGTCAACCGACAAACAAGTTAGAGCAAGAGAACTCGAAAAATTTATTCCGACAAATAACAATGCTGCTAATCGTTTGCCCATTTTGATGCATGGCAATGGAGAAACACATGAATTTAATAACGAAAGAGATATTTTATACAAGCTCTTTTTTGATATGAAAAGAGATGTAACAGAATTAAAGAGATTGTTTTTTGAAGTGATGCAAAATCCTTCATCAGTAAATCAGCATGCAGCCATTTTTAATGACGTTAAAGAATTGCAAACTCACGAAATGACGGCACCTGTTTTGGTATCTTCAAACTTGCCTTCGGCGCAACCGGTAATGATGCACCAAAATGATATTCATGATCATGAAGAAGTGGAAGAAAGCCTGAACATCATGGACAAGGAAAAAGAGCTCATCATAAAAGCATTAAAGAAACACAGGGGCAAAAGAAAAGATGCAGCAATGGATCTTGGCATTAGCGAAAGAACATTGTACAGAAAGCTGAAGGAATACGATATTGATCAATGAAATGAAATATAGAATGTAGAATTTAAAATGTAAAAAATAGAAACCAATTTCAATGAATATGCGATCAACCTGCAACATATTTTTACTATCCATTATTAGTCTTGCATTTTGCATTTTGAATTTTTCATTTGCAGGTTGTGGCATCTATAAATTTTCAGAAGCAAGTCCTGTTCCTCCTGATGTAAAAACAATAAAAATAAATTTCATAGAAAATCATGCACCGTATATCAATCCTCAATTAAGTCCAAACCTAACTGACCGCTTAAAACAAAAGATCAACAACCAAACGAGGCTTACTCAAACCAATAATGAAAATCCAAATTGGGATTTAAGTGGTGAAATTGTTGATTATTCCTTTACCACTACGGGCATCACTTCTGCCAACGGCAAATCGCAAACTTCTATAAACCGCCTTACTGTTTCAGTAAAAATGACGCTGACTAAATTAATATCAAATGGAACTCCTGAACAGTTTACCGTAAGCCGTCAATTTGATTTTGATGCCAACCTTTCAATACAGCAAGCCGAAGCAGCAAAGCTCGATGAAATGGTAAGAAATATCACTGACGAAATATTCAATCACATTTTTTCCAATTGGTAATGTAAATTGCCGCCATGAGCGAAAAAATTCATGTTCTGGCTCAACAACTGTTTGGCAAATCATCAATAGAAGAATGTGATCTGCAGGAAATTAAAAATCTTGCGCAACACAATCCCTATTTTGCTCCTGCTCAATTTTTTTTGCTGGAAAAAATGAAGAAAGAAAATTCCAGCGTGTATCATGCGCAATTACAAAAATCAGTTCTCTATTATCATAATCCATTAGCGTTTGAATATTTTATTTCTTCGGACAGATTTTATACTGAAGTGAATTTTGATGAGGAGTTAAGAGACGAGGGACAAGAGACAAGAGACAAGGAGGAAAGAACAGGCAAGGAACAAGAAGCAAGATACAAGCTACAAGCTGCGAACTACGAGCAAGACGAAGAGGCGCAAGCAACAAGCTACAAGCAGGATGAAAATTTGATTCAGGAAAATAAAATTGAAAATGTAATCGAAGAAAATATTCATTATCCCGAAAAAGAATTGTCAGAAGTAGCGGAAGTACAAAACGAAGCAACCATAGAATCAGAAAAGACCGTATCAGCAGAGACTTCCCAACTCCAAACTCCAAACTCCAAACTCCAAACTGACCTTACCTTTGAACCTTTCCACACAGTAGATTATTTTGCTTCGCAGGGAATCAAACTATCGCAGGAAGAAATGCCAAAAGATAAATTAGGCAAGCAACTAAAAAGTTTTACCGAATGGCTGAAAACAATGAAGCGTTTGCCAGCAAATGAAGTAAGCAAAATTGATTCATCCACAGAGCAAAAAGTAGAGCACATGGCAGAAGATTCTGTTCACAATCCAGATGTGGTAACAGAGGCGATGGCAGAAGTGTGGATCAAGCAGGGAAATATCCAAAAAGCTTTAGAAGTTTACAACAAATTAAGTTTGCTCAATCCCTCTAAAAAGCCTTATTTTGCTGGCTTAATTGAAAATTTAAAGCGTTCCTGAAATGGTAATTTTATTTGTTATTCTCATCATCCTTGCTTCCGTAATTCTTAGCATGATCGTGTTGGTTCAAAATCCAAAAGGTGGCGGACTTTCTGGAAATGTTTTCGGCGTTAGCAGCCAGTTTATGGGTGTAAAACAAACAAATGATGTGTTGGAAAAAGGCACATGGATTTTTGCAGCAGTGATTGGTGTGTTGTGCATTGTCTCTACTATTTTTATCCCGGCTAACAGGCTTCCAAAATCGCAACAACAGACGCCACAAACACAGCAACCTGCAACTAATCCAAACGGAACAGCTCCAACTAAATAATTTAAAAATATTAACACAGAAGCCCCGGCCACAGCGTCGGGGTTTTTTATTTACTTTGAATGGCGTATGAAAAAATTTATCTTATTCCTAGTTGTATTATTATTGATCGGTGGTGGCATTGCAGCATGGATTTTTTTAGGATCTGCCACGGACTTCACAGATCAAAAGAAAGCATTGTACATCAGCACCAACGCATCAACAAAAAAAGCCGTACTTGATTCCTTGAAAAAAAATAAGATCATTACCAACGAAACTGCTTTCGAATTTTTGGCCGATAAAATGGATTACTGGAAAAACATTAAGCCGGGTAAATATGAAATTAAAAAAGGAAGCAGCTTACTTAGTATTGTTCGCATGTTGCGCAACGGGAAGCAAACACCTGTTGATCTTGTAATTACCAAGCTTCGCACCAAAGAAGATTTTGCAAAATTGATCGGAAGAAAATTTGAAACAGATTCAGCACAAATGCTGGCATTTTTAAACAGCAATGATTCTTTAAAAAAATTTGAAACAGAGCGGGAAGTTTCCATGTGGAATTTACTTCCTGATACTTACACTTATTTCTGGAACTCCTCTCCTTCCATGATTTATGAAAAGCTGTATAAAAAATCGAAAAGCTTTTGGACGGATGAAAGAATAATAGAAGCAAAAACAATAAACCTTTCTCCATTAGAAGCTTATATTCTTGCTTCCATTATTGAAGAGGAAACAACAAACAATAATGAGAAAGACACCATAGCAAGTGTTTATCTCAATCGTTTAAAAATTGACATGCCATTGCAAGCTGATCCTACATTAAAATTTGCCACAAGAGAATTTGCATTGAAAAAAATTGCCGGTGACATTTTAAATGTTGAATCCCCCTTTAATACTTATCGTAATAAGGGCTTGCCTCCGGGACCAATTTGCACGCCATCAAAAATTACAATTGATGCTGTGTTGAATCCTGCTCAAACAAATTATTTATACTTTGTTGCCAACAGAAAACTGAACGGCCATTTATACAGCGAAACTTTTGGGGAGCATGTAAAAAAAGCGAACCAATACAGGGAAGATGATAAGAAAAGACAGAAAATGGATTCTATCAAAGCAATAAAATAAATGGGTGTAAGATCTTTCATACAAAAACAATTTGCTGCTTCGCTTCCGGGAAAAACAATTATTGGCGGAAGCAAAAAAATATACCTTCCCGGTTTTCATGGCTTTTCATTGTACCAGGTGTGGCCACGTTTTATTGATCAAACACGATTAACAAATATTGCAGAAAGAGCCAGCGGAATTTCCTTTAATGTTTTTATGGCTATTCCGCCAACACTCATTTTTATTTTTACACTCATTCCATATTTACCAATCTCCAAAGAATTTATTGACCAGATGTTTGGGTTGATAAGAGATATTGTTCCGGGAGAAAAAAACAATTCTGCCATCCTCGATTTTTTAAAAGATTTTTTGAACAAGCCAAGAAATGAATTGCTTTCTTTTGGACTATTACTTGCCATATTTTTTTCAAGCAATGCCATGATGGGAGTACTTCGTTCTTTTGAAAAAAATTATCCTGGTTTCAACAGAAGAAAAATGTTGCACAAAAGAAAAGTAGCCTTGCAATTAACACTCATTGTTTACATACTTGTTTTCATTTGCATGTTGTTGCTCATTGCCCAAAGCCAGGTGTTGAAATGGCTTGGCGTTGAAAGTGCTGCATGGAGAAATATTATCAATGATACAAGATGGATCATTGTATTGCTGCTGACTTTTTATATTGTTTCTTTTATTTACCGTCATGGTCCGCCGGTAGCAAAAAAATGGCGGCTGTTAACGCCGGGTGCCCTATTTGCCACTGCCTTAATGATCATTGCAACATTGCTGGTTACCTATTGGGTTAATCATTTCAGCAATTACAATAAAGTTTACGGTTCTATAAGCGCTATATTTATTTTGATGTCGCTGATATGGGCAAACTCTCTAGCTGTTCTTTTAGGTTTTGAATTGAATGTTACGCTTACTAATCTTCAAAGAGAAAAAGCAAAAGAGAATGGCAGTTTTGTCAATGGTAAAAAGCAATCATAAATGGTAAGGCAGTTTGAAAGTTTTGTTGGAAATTTGGAAATAAATCTGCCACTAATTATACGAATCGCCAAGAATTAATTGACTAAGTAATCAAAGTAACTTCATAAAGAAAATAAAAACAACGATCATGAAAAAAATTCTTTTGTCAACATTTAGTTTAGCAGCATTAAGTCTGCTTTCTTTTGCGCCGGTTACAGAATTGCCAATTGGCGCCGACATGCCGAAGGCTGATGTGAAAATGAAAGACATTAATGGCAAAGAAATAAGCCTGAAAGATGCAGCAAAGAAGAATGGTTTGCTGGTTATGTTCAGTTGTAACACTTGTCCTTATGTTATTAAAAATCAGCAACGCACCAAAGAAATTTGCAAATATGCCATGGAAAATAATGTTGGTGTAATACTGATAAACTCTAATGAAGCGCAACGTGGCGATGATGATTCTTTCGATGCCATGAAAGAATATGCAAAGGGACAAGGATACAATTGGTATTATACTGTTGACAAAAATTCAGAACTGGCGGATGCCTTCGGCGCCAACCGTACGCCGGAAACTTTTTTATTCGGCAAAGATGGAAAGCTTGTTTATCATGGCGCAATTGACGATAATCCGACCGAAGCAAATAAAGTGAGCCGCATGCATTTGAAAGAAGCGATTAATGAATCGGTTGCCGGAAAAGATATTACAGTGAAAACTTCAAGGTCAGCGGGTTGCAGTATAAAGCGATTATAAATTTCAAACTCATTAAAAATACCTGCTAACTGCAGGGTTTTTTTTGGATCTCCGTTTAGGCACCATGTTTGAAACTATAAAGAAAATTAAACAATCATGGAAGTAACAGCAGCAGTGTTGTACGGTGGATCACTTGCACATTACGATGTGGAAGTAAGAGATGACAGGGAATGTATTGCTCAACTTTCAAGTTACAATGGTAAGGCTTCTGAAAAACCTCCACAACAAATAAAAATAAAAAAAGAAGGAAGGCATTGGGTAAGTGCAGATGCAAGCGGCGCTTTACCCGATGATCTTGGCTATGCGGTGGAATTAAAAATGAAACCCTTGATTGAAGAAAGGAAAAGACTTGGCGGAAATCCTGCAGAATAAAATTAAACCGGCCGGGTACGCCTGACTGGTTTAGTATAAAAGGGTTGTCTTCATTTTACAGATCAACAATAAAAGTCCAATTGCTACGCCAGTTGGAGATTAATATTTTGAAACGGTAAAGAAGATGAGCAATAATTTTTATTAAAACTAAGAATGAGAAAATAATTCCTCATTGATACTGCATGTTTAATACATAATTTTATAGGGCATGTAATATAGAGTGATTGTAAAAACAAAACTCTGCCTTATTTTTAAAAATAAATTTCAAATATTGAAAGCGATTAACCTCACAGACAGGGAACTGCAAATCATTAAACTTATTTGCCGTCAACTTACATCAAGAGAAATTGCCAAAAAAATGGGTCTTGGCCTTCGCACCATTGAAGGTTATCGATTGAACCTTCAGAAAAAGATTAAAGCAAAAAATACAGTGGGAGTTGTTTTATATGCTTTAAAGGCTGGCATTGTAACACTCAGGTGATCATCAAACAATTTATAAATAATAATCTCTGGATGCTTTAAGAAATTGCCGGTATTTCTGCTGGTTTTCATAATTACAACCTCTTCTTACCTCTGCATTTTTGTAACCAGGCCTTTCAACTTTTTGTTCATTACTTCTATAAACTTTTAATATCGCTGTAAAGGAAATCTCTACCTTCATGCACTTTTTTATAGAAATGTCAAATGCCCATAACAAGGTCAGCACAGCAGGCCTTCTCATTGCCCTCGGAATTATTTACGGCGATATTGGAACTTCTCCTCTTTATGTACTCAACGCCATTACCAGTGGAAAAATTATTTCAGAACAATTAGTAATTGGAGCTTTATCGCTCATCATCTGGACGCTAACTTTGCAAACCACCATCAAATATGTCATCCTCACTTTGCAGGCTGACAACCGGGGAGAAGGTGGCGTATTTTCTCTTTTTGCATTGGTGAGAAGAAGAAAAAAATGGCTTGTTTTTGCAGCCATGATTGGCGGGGCAGCGCTGTTGGCAGATGGAATGATAACACCTCCCATCACGGTAACTTCTGCCATAGAAGGTTTGAAACAATTACCTGCTGTTGGCAACATCAGCCAGACAACTATTGTTTACATAGTTCTTGGCATTTTGTTTTTCCTTTTTTTTATTCAACAATTTGGAACTGCTTTTATAGGTAAATTTTTTGGGCCTGTAATGGTCGTGTGGTTCTCGATGATAGCCGTTTTAGGCACAGTGCATTTTGCAGATGAACTGCATGTTTTCAAAGCATTCAATCCCTATTACGGCATTAAATTATTGATCACTTATCCAAAAGGATTTTACATTTTGGGCGGCGTTTTTCTTTGCACCACAGGCGCCGAAGCTTTGTATTCGGATCTTGGCCATTGCGGCAAATGGAACATTCGCTACTCATGGATATTTGTAAAAACCTGCCTCATTTTAAATTATTTGGGACAAGGCGCATGGTTGCTCAATAATTATAGTGGAAAAAAAATCACTGCCGACATGATTGAAAGTGGTTTCAATCCTTTTTACGGAGTGATGCCGCATTGGTTTCTTTATTTTGGAATCACTATTGCAACTGTTGCAGCTGTTATTGCAAGCCAGGCATTGATCTCGGGTTCTTTCACTTTAATCAGTGAATCTATTCGGTTAAATCTTTGGCCAAAACTAAAGATCGTATATCCATCAGAAGCAAGAGGACAAGTTTATATTCCTGCTATAAATTTTTTATTATTTGCAGGCTGTGTAGGCATTGTAATTTATTTTAGAAAAGCATCCAACATGGAAGCAGCTTATGGATTAGCTATAACACTTTGCATGATTGCCACTTCTATTTTGTTTGCTAATTATTTAGTGTTGCGAAGAACAAAACCCATATTGGTTTATTTGTACCTCGCCATTTACCTGAGTATAGAAATAAGTTTTTTAATTGCCAACATGGATAAATTCCCTCATGGCGGTTATGTAACTGTAATAGTTGGCGGGCTTTTGTTTTTTGTTATGTACAATTGGTTCAAGGCAAGAAAAATTAAGAACCGTTATGTGGAGTTTGTACGCCTTGAACACTATATTCCAAAGATAAAAGAATTAAGCAACGACCGTTCTGTACCAAAATATGCAACACATTTGGTTTACCTGACAAGTGCTGATAATCCAAAAGAAATAGAACACAAGATCATTTATTCTATTCTCAATAAAAAACCAAAACGTGCAGATATTTATTGGTTTGTGCATGTAGATACGGTTGATGATCCTTACACTTCTCAATACAAAGTGGAGCACATTATACCTAATGATATTATTCGTGTTGAATTCAGGTTAGGCTTTAGAGTTCAGCCAAGAATAAATTTGCTTTTTAGAAAAGTGGTAGAAGACCTTGTAAAAAACAGGGAAGTGAATATTACAAGCCGTTATGAAAGCTTAGAAAAAAGCAACACAGCAGGTGATTTTACATTCATCGTTATGGAAAAGTTTTTAAGCCAGGATAATGACCTTCCTATTTGGGAAAGAATGATGATGAAACTTCATTTTTGGTTAAAAGACATCAGCCTTTCAGAAGAAAAAGGTTTTGGATTGGATACCAGCAATGTGGTAACAGAAAAATTTCCGCTAATTGTATCTCCGGTGCCAACTGTGAGGCTAGACAGAATTGAATAACCTGGCGTATTTATAGAAGGTGATTGGAAATACAAACAATCATTTTAAAAAAATTAAATAAAAAAAGAGCTGCTCTTTCGGGCAGCTCTTTGGTTTCAAATTCAATAAGCTTCCCTATATTAGGTATTTTTAATTGGAAAAAAGTCTTTACTGTACGATCATTGCCTTGATCTCTTTCTCCAATTGTTCTTTGCTCAATGCCTCTTCAAAAAATTTATAATAGCCTGTTTTATGATTGATAAAAAGGCTTGCAGGAATAACGCCTGACCAATTTTTATCAACAGCAGGACAAAAAAGGTCTGCATTCGTTTCATCTAAAAATTTTATAGGAAATGTGATCTCTCTTTTAGCAGCGAAGGATTTTAATTTGGAAGGATAAGATTCAGACATATCCATGCTTACCAATATTAGTCTTACTCCTGCTGTGTCATATTTTTTTACTAATTGCTGGAAGTGCGGAAGTTCTTCAATACATGGCTTACAAAACGTGGCCCAGAAATTAAAAATGGTTGGCTTCTCTGCATTTTTAATTGCAGCCTGCAGGTCAGCTAATTTCCATTTAGGAATTTCCTGCGCATTTATCTGATTAATGTTAAATGTAAAAACTATAAACAACAGACTATAAATGATCTTTTTCATGATTAATACTCCATTGATTTGATAATAAAGAATACTGTTCGTCACCAAGTTTTTGTTCGTTATAATGTCCCGCCTTTATTTTTTGCCGGTAGGCTTCGTATAAACTAACTGCACATGCCACACTAATATTCAGAGAACGTATCATGCCAACTTGCGGAATAATAAAATTGCCATCAGCCATCGTTCTCACTTCCTCACTGACACCGTCATGCTCATTACCAAAAACAAGTGCTACAGTTTTGATTAAATCAGTATCATATAAACTTACAGCATCGTCAGATAGATGCGTTGTTAAAATAGTGGAATATCTTTTGCGAAGTTCTATAAAACATTCTTCAGCATTTACAAACTCATGAATGTTAAGCCATTTATCTGCACTACTGCTGCTTCTTTTTCCCCATTTTTTATGCATCGGAAATTTGGTATTCAAAACATATATTTCCTGAATGCCAACTGCGTCGCAGCTTCTCATCACCGCAGAAATATTATGTGGATCAAAAACATTTTCTAAAACAACAGTAAGATCATTTTGTCTTTTTGATAAAACCGTTTCTATTCTTTGTTTTCTTTCAGTTGTCATAATCAAATGCAAACTTATAGCTTAGGATAATTTGTTTGAATTTCATTTATTTTGCAGGAAGTTGTTCGGGACGTAGCGCAGTCCGGTAGCGTACCAGGCTGGGGGTCTGGTGGTCGCAAGTTCGAATCTTGTCGTCCCGACTCAAAAGTGATCTATCAAGGTCACTTTTTTTATTTTCCTTTCCATTATCTTCGTCTCTTAATGGACATCCTCTTAAGGCAAGTTAAAATAATTGATATCTCCTCGCCTTTTCATCAGCAACAAGTTGACATTTTTATTCGTAATGGCATCATTGAAAACATTGGCCAACTTAATCACAAAGTGGACAAAGAAATATCCATTGATGGTTTATGTGTTTCTTACGGTTGGCTTGATATATTTTCTCACTTCAACGATCCAGGTTTTGAATTTAAAGAAACATTGGAATCAGGCGCCAATGCTGCTGCTTCAGGTGGTTATACAGATGTAATGATTTTGCCAAACACTTTACCGGTTTTACATAATAAAGCCGGCATTGAATACATTGTTGAAAGAAGTAAAAAACTGCCGGTAAACATTCATCCCATTGCTGCCATTACAAAAAATGCTGAGGGAAAAGAATTGGCAGAGATGTATGATATGCACCGAAGCGGCGCCGTTGCTTTTATCGATGGAACAGATTCCATTCAATCACCAGGAC
>MWWF01000058.1_pt1 | contig 18279 bp, 12 predicted proteins | sample 1047351 | NCBI WGS metagenome assembly MWWF01 (sample SAMN06349970, study PRJNA376086) | soil metagenome | isolation source: MGM-3 sample Antarctic (ecotone) soil | place: Antarctica
ACATTGTACGCATCATGAATACACAAAAAGCAGTAACCACCTCCATGAAGAACGATAAGCAACAAGTGATCATCATCAAAAAATGCAGCCGACCCAACAGCGAGGTATCGGCTATCTACCAGGCCATGAAATATAAACCCCAACCCTTCACTATGAAAAAATTTGTGTTACCCCAATAAAAAATCAAATCCCCTGAAACCCACACCCATAAAGGATCCCGCCTTTTTAAAAACCAAGTTGGGGTAAGTTCCAATTATCTACCAAAATACTGGTATTGGTGGCTGCACCACCCACAGCAAAACCCCCTCCGTGTAAAGCACTTTCGAAGTTTTTGTTCTCAATTCGCAAGCGGTCTATGCCATAGCTAAGCCGGTATACCAGTTCTTTAGTTATAGAAACTTCACCCGATAAATTGGTTATGAGCCGGTCGTTTTGCGAAGTGTAGCGGTTGTAAGCCAACAAGGCCGCGGGGTTATAGAAATTGCTTGATACCGTGTTAGCGCCCATACCCAGCGTATTGGTATTGCTTAGGTTAAACTTTCCACCGGGATCAACCGCGTACACATTAGGGGCAGATAGGGTGGCCAGTCGGGCAATAGCAGTTAATTGAAATGCATTTCCGGGCAGCGAACCGGTTTGTGGCGACACGTTGTGGCTGTTTGTGTAATTCACATTTGCTGTCAATTTAAACCATGAGGTCAGCTTATGATCAACATTGAAACGTGCAGATTTGCGGGTAAAGGTGTTTTCCTTCAATATGCCTTCCTGTTTGCTGTAGTTTGTTGAAAAATAGTATTTGGTACTTTCTGAACCTCCCGACAAATTGATGCTGTGGTTTTGACTTATGCCTGTTGTGTACACTTCATCAAACCAATTGGTGTTTACTATACCTCCATCAGGGGTAAGGGTAGCAAAAAACGAAGCTGAAGGCACGGCAGCATTGTTTTGGTTGTTTGATAAAACTTTGGAATTAAGAACTGCCTCGTTTTTTATCAACATGAATTGCTCGGCGTTCAATAGTTCAGGCAGGCGAACCGCATTAGTTATGCCGGTCCACCCATCGTACGACACCAGGGCTTTGCCGTTCTTGCCGCTTTTGGTAGTAAATAAAATAACACCCGCTGCAGCTCTCGATCCATAAATAGCTGTTGATGCGGCATCTTTCAAAACGTTGATCGATTCTATATCGGCGGGGTTAATATCGGCCAAAGGGTTGTTGGCCACTACCGAATTATTAGACGCATTGCCAGTATTAACCGGTACACCATCTATCACAATTAAGGGGTAACTGCTAAGTGAAATAGAATTAATTCCTCGTATGCGAATGACTGGTGCATTGTTGAGTACGCCATTTGGTTGCGAAATATTTACTCCGGTGGCCTTCCCGGCCAATCCCTGGTCGAAGCTTTGCACCGGCATGTCTTTTAACGAAGAACCAGAAATTTTTGAGGATGAACCAGTAAACTCCGCTTTACTTTGTGTGCCATAGCCTACCACAAGCACTTCATTAAGCGCTTTTACCTCTGTTTGTAATACAATACTTAATGTTTTAGAATTTTTTACAGGGGTTTCAAGGATCTTATAACCGACAAAAGAGAAAATTAAAATTGGGTTTTCTTTTTCGGAAGCTAACTGAAAAGAACCTTTGTCGTCGGTTACCGTAGCCTTACCAGTTCCTTTTATTAAAATTGAAAAGCCGCTGAGCGCTTCGCCCTTTTCGTCAACTACAATGCCGGATACATCACATGGGCCTGCGTAAGCAAAGCTGAAAGTGGAAAACAAGAAAAGGAGAAAAGACAGCAGGAAAGACTTGACATGTAGCAACGGAGTGCATTGCTTCGCGTAGCACAAAGCTTTTCGAAATCTGTTTAAATACATACATTTGATTTTTGGTTAATGCCTTAGAAATACCATGAATTTTTTTTGGGGTGAAACCAACCGGCAAAAGTGCTCGCAACACTTTTGCTTTTTTTTTGACAGAGACTTGAAAAAAGGATTAGTGCATAACGAGGTGGTTTTAGTGTGATGTAATATTTTTCGTTTTTCAGAGGCACAGGATCAACCACTGCATGGGTGTACTACCGCAGCAAATGAAATAATAAAAGCAAGAAATCGTTAGCCGAAACGGCACTATGTAAGCAATGATAAAAAGACAGGCAGCAAACAAATATTATTTAGTATAATGGATGCTTTATTCAACTAAATTATTTAAAAACTACACAACTGTCGTTAATTTTATAACATATTTTTAAGTGTTATTCGAATTTTCAACAACATGTTTCTGTGGATTTATATATAGCGATCATAAATCCACCCTTTTTAAAACTGCTTATTTTTCTAAGTTTCATCACATTAATTCCATCATTAAAATACTTATGCCGCAACGTTAAAAAGAAGTTTACCGGTAAAGCAACGCGTCAACTGCCCAATCCTACAAGTTAAGTACATGCGCTGCCGGTTACAAACATTACATTTCGGGTTGCACTTCTAAAAGCCAATATCCATTACACTCAAAAGCTTCTCGTCGTTACAGCTATTTCTACTTTTTATTTTTAGTTTTCGTTCCTCCCGCCCTCTACTCAATTATCTTTTACATTTGGGCAAATGTGTACAACCCTTAACACTTTTTATATGAAAAATTTCAGTGCTTTTTTAATATGTTTTCTTGTGTGCACCGTTCTGCAGGCGCAAAAAGCACCCGCTATCACCCGTGTAGATCCTACCAACTGGTGGGTAGGTATGAAGAACCCTAATGTACAATTGCTGGTATACGGGCCGCAAGTCGGCACCATGAATTATACCATCAGCTATCCCGGCGTACGATTGGTGAAAACAAGTAAAGTAGAAAACCCGAATTATGCATTTCTCGACCTGTACATAGCCGCTACCACCCGCCCCGGTACGCTTAACATTATTGGGCGCAATGCTGGCAACACCATAGCCCAAACGTATGAACTCAAGGCACGTACCAAAGAAGTAAAAGGTACAGGGCTTACCGCGGCAGACTTCATCTACCTTATTATGCCAGACCGCTTTGCCAATGGCGATGCCAGCAACGATAAGTTTGTCCATATGGCAGATACTGCTGCCGATGCGAACAACCCCATTCTACGCCACGGTGGTGATTTGCAGGGGATAACCAACCACCTGGACTACCTGCAGGAACTTGGTGCTACTGCCCTGTGGCTAACCCCCGTAATTGAAAATGATGAGCAGCTAAAACTGGAAGGCCATGGCATGATGCAGGCCGGTTATCACGGCTACCACTTTACCGATCATTACAAAATAGACCCGCGTTTTGGCGGCAATGCCGGCTATATTGCTTTTGCAAAAGAACTCCACCGCAGGGGGATGAAACTGGTGCAGGATGCCGTATACAACCACGTAAGCGACGACCATTGGATGTATAAAGATCAGCCCACCAAAGATTGGTTTAACAACTGGCCTGTGTATACCAATACTTCGCATAAAGAGTTTTCCCTTGCCGATCCGCATGGTGCCGCCGTAGACCGCCGCTTGCTACTCGATGGCTGGTTCACCAGCTTTTTGCCCGATTTTAACCACCGCAATCCTTTCCTGGCCAATTACCTCATTCAACATGCCATTTGGAGCACCGAAATGTTTAGCCTGGACGCATGGAGGATAGACACCTACAAATACAATGACCCGGCTTTTATGAACCGTTGCAACCAGGCGCTCATGACCGAGTATCCCAACATTCACCTGTTTGGCGAAACCGTTGCCAACACGCCATACTCCTTGTCGTACTTCGTAAAAAATAATGTGGCCTACCCGTTTAAAAGCAACTTGCCAGGCAGTAACGATTTTCCTTTAAACTATGCCATTTTCGATGCCCTCAACCAGGATTTTAGCTGGGATGGCGGAGTGAACAGGGTGTACCAGGTGCTTGCTCAGGATGCCCTGTATGCAGACCCGAATAAACTGGTAACCCAGGTAGACAACCACGACATGGACCGCTTTCTCTCGGTAATAGGAGGGGACTATGACAAGTATAAATTGGGTGTAACCTGGCTGCTTACCACCCGTGGCATACCAAGCTGGTATTATGGAACGGAGATCTTAATGAAGAATACCAAAAACCCTACTGATGCCGAAGTACGGCGCAATTTTCCGGGTGGATTTGCAGGCGATAAGCAAAACAAGTTCACGGCTGCCGGTCGCGACGCAAAAGAAAATGAAGCCTTTGATTTTGTAAAAAAGCTGGCCAACTTCCGCAAGAATACCCCGGCCCTGCATTCGGGCAAACTTACCCAGTTTGTGCCAGAAGATGGGGTATATGTATACTTTAGGCACGACAACAATAAAACGATAATGGTAGCCTCAAACACTAACGCTACCGCAAAAACGATAGAGACAATCCGTTTTGCAGAACGCATGAGTGGCTTTAAAGGTGCCCGTAATGTGCTTACCGGCGAGACGGTCACCAGCTTAAGTTTTTTGGTTTTGCCTGCAAAAACTGCGGTAGTGCTAGAGTTGTTGAAATAGTTTGGCTGCCTTGTTTGAACGAGATGAAATTGCGCCCGTATGTCTAAAGCTTTACTCTTGCTGTGGTGTTGTTGTGGCGTGCTGTTGTTTGCAAAAGCGCAGTCAGGCACCTGCGATAGCATTCTGTGGACAGCCAACCGCCAGCTTACATGGAGCGACTTCCAGGCGCAACCCGATACTACTTCTCCTATTGGCGCGCTTTCCTTTATTTCTTTCCACTACCAGTTGGTAGAAGAAAACGACCGGCAATACTTAACTGTGCTCAATTATTTTGAACCATGCAAGTCGTGGTACAAGGCGTATGATAGTACCCTATCGCTACAGCACGAGCAGGTACACTTCAACATTGATGAATACATCCGACGGTTGTTTATTAAACAAGTGAGGGAGTTGAAAACGGTGTCGCGGTTTGCGTTTCCCGGTGTGCGTGACGTATATTTTAGTGCAATGCGTTATCGCAATTTCCTGCACCGGCGATTTGATGTAGAGACCGATTACCACCGCAACAACGAAAGGGAAAAGCAGTGGCATTTGGATATCGTAACGCGTATCCGTCTGCTTGAAGCGCACAATGCCACGACGTATATGCTTAAAAAACCTGCAACAGCAGCACCGCAGCGGCTAAGTACTGCACAGCGAAGCAATTATACTGTTCCTTAAATGTAAGCCGTGTTTTGTTGGTTTTTTGGTAGCATACATTACCCTTCCGGTGAGACATTCTTGCGACGCTCCATTCGTCCGCATCGCAATGGGCAGCGAAGCAAACAACAGTCGATAGTCAACAGCCAATAGTCAACAGTCAATAGCCATTAGTCAACAGCAATAGCCAGGAAATAGTCGATAGCCGTTAGTCAATAGTCTAGAGCCAGAAGCCCTTAGTCCATAGCAGAAAGCCAGGAGTCAAAACAAAACAACTGTACAAATTTTTGGCGCGGAGCAGAGGCCGATAGCTGCGGTGTAGAGCCGTAGGCTCGATCAATTTTGTAGCGACGGATTTCAATCCGTCGACATGCCAGTTGAGATGAATTAAAAGAGCCGTAGGCTCGGCCGATTTGTCAATAGTAACAGCCAACAGTCGATAGTCGATAGCCAATAGCCGATAGTCGATAGTCAGTAGTCAATAGCCGGTAGCCAACGACCAACGAAAGCAATCTGTCAACTATCATCTACCAACCCCCCAACGTTCCTTCTGCCATCTGCCATCTCTTCTTCCGGCGTTCCGGTCAACTATCATCTACCAACCCCCAACTACAATCGTCCAACGTTCCTTCTGCCATCTGTCAACTACCATCTGTCATCTCTTCTTCCGGCGTCAACTTTCATCTCTTCTTCCGGCGTTCCGGTCAACTATCATCTACCAACCCCCAACTACAATCGTCCAACGTTCCTTCTGCCATCTGTCAACTGCCATCTGTCATCTCTTCTTCCGGCGTCATCTTTCATCTCTTCTTCCGGCGTTCCGGTCAACTATCATCTACCAACCCCCAACTACAATCGTCCAACGTTCCTTCTGCCATCTGTCAACTGCCATCTGTCATCTCTTCTTCCGGCGTTCCGGTCAACTGTCATCTGTCATCTGTCATCCGCTCCTCGCTCAGCTTTCTCTTAAAAAGTGCATGGTACTTGCCTGTGCCGTACAAGTAACCACAAGGTCGTTTATACAAACATGTTCGGGCAGGTTGGCGCAATACCAGGCAATGTCTGCAATGTCGTTGGCATACAGCGGGGTAAAACCATCATAGGTCTGCCTTGCTTTCTCTTCATCACCTTTGAAACGAACCGATGCAAACTCCGTATCGGCTGCGCCGGGGTGCAAGGCAGTAACTTTTATCTTGTGGCGCAGCAGGTCTATACGAAGCGATTTGCTAATGGCATCTACCGCAAACTTGCTTGCACAGTACACATTGCCCTTGTCGTAAATTTCTTTACCCGCCACCGAGCCCATGTTAATGATGTGGCCATGGCGTTTGGCGGTCATATAAGGCAGCACTGCTTTGGTTACATACAACAGGCCCTTTACATTGGTGTCAATCATGGTATCCCAATCGACTATATTGCCTTCATCAAAGTAGTCGCGGCCCAGTGCAAGGCCCGCATTGTTCACCAGTACATCTATGCCCTGCCATACCTTGGGCAGGTTGCTTAAGTGGGCAAACACCTCTTCCCTGTTTTGCACATCAAACACCAGGCTTAGTATACGTACCTGATAGTTGGCTCGCAGTTGATCTGCAAAGGCATGCAGTTTATCGCTGCGCCTGCCGGTAATAATGCAGTTCCAGTTGTTTGCCGCAAACTTTTCTGCTATAGCTTTTCCAAAACCGGAAGTAGCGCCGGTGATGAGTATTATTTTATCCATAGACAATTAGTTGATTGTTGGTGGTTGATGGTTGTTCGGAGCCGCGTTGCAAGATGAAAGATGGGAGATGGCAGATGACAGAAACTGTTGATTGTTGATGGTTGTTGGTTGATCGAAACGCCCGTTGCAAGATGAAAGATGGCAAGAAAATCGTTGATTGTTGGTGAGTGTTCGTTGACTTGGATGATTGAATCCATCGAGTGTATGGTTGTTGCTCGGCTCCCCGCTGAATAGATGACGAAACGTACAAAGTGAGTGACCCCGCAAAAATTACGGGGCAGGCAACAACGATGTTGACGAAAGCTCAAAAGCTGGAAACCAGAAAACGCATAAACCACAACTCTTTACACCTGACCCCTTACACCCAGACCTCACACCTGACCCGTGACACCCCTCAAAGCTCAGGGTAAACTGCCACCCGGTCCTATGAAAAACTGCCTGTGAACCGAGCGTGGCAACAATGCCAAATATTTATTCCATGTTTGACCCCCAAAAAACCTCATACCACTGCATTAATTCAACACCCTACAATCCTCAACCTACTCCTGTAAATCTGAATTACAAACTAATAACTCTAAATTCATACTTCGTAACAGTCAACCCTCTCCCAACTCAACATTCAACATTCAAAATAATTTCAACTACAGCTCCGGGTACAGCGGAAACTGTTCCATATATTCCTTCACCTGACCTTTAATAGTGGTAAGGGTATTCTCATCGTCAGCATTCATCAGGGCATTGTCCACCACGTTTACTACAAACTGCATATCGTTCTCCATCATACCGCGGGTGGTAATAGCGGGTACCCCAATGCGGATGCCGCTGGTTACAAAAGCGCTCTTATCATCAAAGGGCACCATGTTTTTGTTCAGCGTTATCTCTGCTTTTCCTAATACTGCCTCTGCTTTTTTGCCGCTGATGTTCTTGTTGCGCAGGTCAATTAAAATGAGGTGATTGTCGGTACCGCCGCTAATAATGTTGTATCCTTTTTCCACAAAAGCTTTGGCAATGGCCTGTGCATTTTGTATTACCTGTTGGGCATAGGTGGTAAACTCGTCGGTCAATATTTCACCAAAGGCAATGGCTTTAGCGGCTATAACATGCTCAAGCGGGCCGCCCTGCGTACCGGGGAAAACCGCCATATCCAGCAGGTTGCTCATCATGCGCAAATTGCCTTTGGGGTCTTTTAAACCAAACGGGTTTTCGGTATCTTTTTTCATGAGGATGATACCACCGCGTGGACCACGTAATGTTTTGTGGGTGGTAGAAGTTACAAAATGGCAATTGTCAAAAGGGCTATCCAGCAAACCCTTTGCAATAAGGCCGGCGGGATGCGCCATATCGCACAATACAAAGGCGCCTACCTCATCGGCCACCTTACGAATTCGGGCATAGTCCCAGTCGCGGCTGTAGGCGCTTGCTCCACAAATAATCATTTTTGGCCTGGCCTCGCGGGCTTTGGCTTCCAGCATATCATAGTCCACCAAACCTTCTTCGCGGGTTACGCCATAAAAGTGGGGCTTGTACAACTTGCCGCTAAAGTTTACGGCGCTGCCATGGGTAAGGTGGCCGCCCATGCTCAGGTCAAGACCAAGAATAGCATCGCCCGGCTGTAGCATAGCCAACATAACTGCAGCGTTGGCTTGTGCTCCGCTGTGTGGTTGCACATTAGCATATTCACAATCAAATATTTGTTTTAGCCTGTCAATGGCCAGTTGTTCTGTCTGGTCTACTATTTCGCAACCGCCATAATACCTGCGGCCGGGATACCCTTCTGCATATTTGTTGGTAAGCACACTCCCCGTGGCTTGTATAACCTGCAAGCTGGTGAAATTTTCAGAAGCAATCAATTCAATGCCGTGGCGCTGGCGTTGTAATTCCTGGTTAATGAGGTCGAAAACAAGGGAGTCTCTTTGCATGAGGGAAGGGTATTTTGGCCGCAAAAATAGTTAAATGCAGCTATAATGATACGGCTGTATAAGGTTGATTCAACAGGAACGTAGCTGATCTTCTAGACGATGATTGTTGGTTGCAAACGCGAAGGTAGAAGCTGTAAAACGCCTGGTAAACTGCGCGCCTTTTTATTTTGGTAATGTGTCAATAGGCATCTGTTAAACCATACCGGCACAAAACATGCTACTGCTTGCTCATTCAAAAAATACTTATTTTCACCGCCTGATGAGCGGGAACAAGTGCGGTAGATATACCCGTTGCAACTTGTAATTGAAGGGCAGGCACAGTGGTTCATCAAACCTAAATAGTACCCATGAAAGCGATCATTCCGGTGGCCGGCGCAGGCACCAAGCTTAGACCTCATACCTACACACAACCCAAAGCGCTTATCCCAATTGCGGGCAAAACCATTCTCAGCTACATTGTTGATCAGTTACACGAATCAGGCATCAACGAATTCATTTTTATAGTAGGCTACCTGGGCGAGAAGATACAGGAATATGTAAGCGCCACTTACCCCAACCTTACCTGCCATTTTGTGTATCAAAACGAAAGAAAGGGAACCGGCCATGCCGTAGAACTTACCCGCAACATTGTAGGTACCGATGAAGTGTTTGTAGCCCTGGGCGATACCATTTGCGAGTACGATGTAAAAGAAATGGTAAACAGTCCGTACAGCATGCTGGCGGTAAAAAAGGTAGACGATCCGCGTAAGTTTGGTGTGGCAGAAATTGATGAAAATGGCTTTATTGACCATGTGGTAGAGAAGCCCGCCATACCCCGCAGCAATATGGCATTGGTAGGCTTATATAAGATCAAGGAAACAGAATTTCTATTTGGCTGCCTGCATTATCTTTTTACCGAAGACATAACCTCGTACGGTGATTATAACCTGACCGATGCGCTGGATTGCATGATACAACGTGGTGCCCGTTTTAAAGCCTTTAAAGTAAAACATTGGTTCGATTGCGGTAAAAAAGAAACCCTGCTGGAAAGTAATGCGACGCTGCTGAAAAAATTTGGCGGCAACACGGAAACCGATCATACGTACGAGAATACGATCATTGTACCCCCGGTGAGCATTGCCCCGGGTTGTACCATAAAAAACGCCATCATTGGTCCGCATGTGGCCATTGGCACCAATACAACTATTCAATTCTCTATTGTTCGCGACAGCATTATTGGTTCCTACACCAACCTGTACGAAGTGGTGCTTGATAACTCCCTAATTGGCAGCGATGCATCAGTAAAAGGGCTGAGCCGTCGCCTGAATATTGGAGACAATACAGAGATTGACTTCGGCTAAGGTGGATTGATCGTCCACGGCCTGCCCTGGTCAAATGCCTGTGCCCTTCTCCTGGCAGGATTTTAGCTTGGGTTGTGTTTTTAGCACCTAAACAAATGGACATGAAAATTCCGGCTCTACTGTTGCTTGCGGCTATGTTATTTTGCTCTCCCCTGGTAAAAGCACAAGAGCGCACCGGTTCTATATCGGGCAATGTGGCTGATGCCGGTACCAAAGCTGCGCTTAAAGAAGTGGTCATAACGTTATATTCTCCTGCATTAAGTGGCCCGCGTTTAGCTGTGACCGACTCTGTAGGCAATTACAAATTCTTAGGGCTGGTGGGTGGTATCTACAGGCTAACCTTTGAAATGGAAGGATATGAAAAAGCTGAGCGGGAAAATATTCCCCTCACGGAAGATGTGCCGGTGATGATAAACCTTGATATGCGGAAAGTTGTTGGGATTGCGGGGGTGAAAATAAATAGGTGAAAGGAAGAGGGCTTAAGGTGTTAAAAGCATATTTATCCACAAGGGAGTATTCCTGTGTGTAACTTCCCACGCTAAAAAAATATTTTTCTACTTTTTAGATATACACCGATTGCTACTATCTAAAGCTTCATTATGACAACAACCCAAATACAGGAACAGATTTCCATCATTAAAGAAGTGGCAGAAGAGGCGAAACAATCAAAAGAGTACGCACTTCAATTTTTAGAAGATGCAGGTATTCTTGAACTATTAATTTCTACTTCATCTGAAAATCCTAATCAGGATAAAAATTGCCACATCATCAGCCATTCCAGATAACTGGTTTCCATAGTTGCGATAAAAGCATCGGGCTGAAGGTTTTGGTTGGAGCGATTAACCTAAAGCCAAGTACGAATGCATGGGATTGGTTAGGAGAAGGTGTATATTTTTGGGAACAAAACCTCAAAAGGGCTTTAGAGTATGGCCATTGAAAGTTCCGAAAAAAGAAGTTCAATAAAATACCGATAACAACTCCTTTCGTATTGGGTGCAAATATAGAATTAGGAAACTCCTTGAATTTAGTGAAGCCCGAATCGTTATTAATCTTAAAAGAAGCTTATTTAGGTCTTGAAGCTTATTGTAATGAAGCGGGCAAAAAATGCCAGTCAACGATGAAAACAATCGACGGTTAGATTGTGCCGTTATCAGGTATGTTCATCAGTCAAGAAAAATAAAGAACGGGAAATCTTACGATACAATAAGATGTGCTTTCCCTGAAGGCGATCCTGTTTATCCCGGCACCACCTTGACTTCAAGAGGACATATTCAAGTTTGCGTCTTAAACGACAGTCTAATTTGAGCATACTTTCAGAACAATGATTGTTGAAATAGTATTGAAACGATGTAAGTGCCAATAAGTAAACACTGCACCCGTGAACATTTACTTGAATGTGCCTTTTACACACGGGCATATAAAAACCTCATTGCCGCTTGTACAGCAATGAGGTTTTTGGTCAAACACAAAGGCACATTTTATTTAAAAGCCCACTTCCACATCTCTTTCCACGATGCCTTTTTACCATACATCAATATACCGGTGCGGTAAATTTTTGCGCTTATCCAGGTGGTGAGTAAAAAGCCAAGCACCAGTATCAACATGCTTACGCCAAGTTGCCAATACGGTACCGTACCGGGTACACCAAAGGGAATGCGGGCCATCATTACAATAGGGGAGAAGAACGGTATCATACTGCTCCACGTGGCGAGGCTTCCTGCCGGGTTGGTGATGGCATTAATCATAATTACTATGGCTATAATAATAGGCATAGTAATGGGCAACAAAAGGCTTTGTGCATCCTGTGGATCCTCGTTTACTGCACTGCCCACTGCTGCAAACAAGGCAGCATAAAACAAGTAGCCGAACAAAAAGTAGAAGATAAAGCAGCCAATGATAAGGAACCAGTTGGCGCTGCTCATTGTTTGCTGGAAGGCACCAAACTGGCTGGCCGCAGTATTGGCCATTTGGGTACTACCCCCTTGTATCTGCTGGCTGGCATCAGAGGCTTGCTGCAAAGTCTCCGCCGAAAAGATAGCGCCTGCGGCGAAACTCAGGCCCAGGATAAGTACAATCCATAGCAACAGTTGGGTAAGACCAACCGCACCAATACCCACTATTTTACCTATCATCAACTGGAAGGGTTTTACTGATGAAACCACCACTTCGGCAATACGGTTGGTCTTTTCTTCCATTACACCACGCATAACCATAGTACCATAAATAAACAAGGTGATGTAAATGAGGAACCCGCTGCCATATCCAATGCCATAGGCCAGCCCACTGTTTCCTTTTTTCACCTGCGCGCCTTCGTAGTAAGTTTGTTCCAAGGTAGCAGAAGCTGCATTTTTACGGGCAGAGTCCAACTCTTTCATGTCGATGTTGTAGCGCGCCTTTAGCATACGGTTCTCCATCGATTTATTTATCCTGTCCTGCACGTTGTTTTCGGCTACCATGCCAAATTGCTTTTTCGATACCAGCCGGTACGTGGTGCTGCTATCGTTGGGTACATACAATATTGCGCTGTAGCCCTTCTGCTTATAGTTGGTACTGTCTACACCCGGTGCAAAGGTGAAAGACACGGCTTTGCCATTATCTATTTTACCCTCAAATACATTAGCGGGATCAACGACGGCTACATTTTCTTTATCTACATTTTTAACTGAGATCACCGTTACGGCAGTAATCAATCCTACAAACAACAGTGGGGTAAGTATGGTGGATAGGATAAATGTTTTTTTACGTACCCGGGTCAGGTATTCTCTTTTTATGATGAGCCAGATTTTTTGCATATACAATTTTTTAGTGTTGGTTGAAGGGAGTGGATCAGGAAGTTACCTGTTGAAACTGGCGGCTTGCTTTGGTGCCTTCTACCAGCCGTATAAATATTTCGTTGAGGGAAGGAAGAATTTCGTTGAAGCCTTCAATGATGAGGTTATGTTGCAAAAAGTAGCGCAGCACATCATTGCTGTTTGCACCTTCATGTATCTTAACAATCAGTTTACGGTCAAACGCTTTTAGCACTTCAAACTGCGGGCTGTTTATTTCGGTTGGCACATCGCTTAGCTGTATGCTAAAAATGTTTTCTTTAAAAGACTGCTTCACGCCCTGCACTGTACCATCCAATATCTTCTTTCCCTGGTTTACCAGTACAATGTGGTCGCATATCTCTTCTACCTGTTCCATGCGGTGGGTGCTAAAAATAATGGTAGAGCCATTTTTCGCCAGGTCAAAAATTTCATCTTTTATCAGGTTGGCATTTACAGGGTCGAGTCCGCTAAATGGCTCATCCAGTATAATGAGTTTTGGCCCGTGCAATACCGTGATTACGAACTGCAGTTTCTGGCTCATTCCCTTGCTCAGGTCTTCCACCTTTTTGTTCCACCATGTTTCCATCCCCATTCGCTTAAACCAATACTTTGTCTTCTCCATGGCATCGGCATAGCTAAGTCCTTTTAGCTGGGCCAGGTAAAGTGCCTGCTCACCTATTTTCATTTTTTTGTACAAGCCGCGCTCTTCGGGCATGTAACCAATGTACAGGTTGTCTTCAAGCGGCTTAAAGGTGTTGCCGTTAAAAAGGATTTCGCCATCATCGGGGTAAAAAATGCCGGTGATCATGCGCAGCAGGGTGGTCTTACCGGCACCATTGGGGCCCAGCAAACCAAAGATGCTTCCTTGCTCAATGGAAAAGCTGATATCGTCTACCGCCTTTTGGGTAGCATAATGTTTTTTGAGGTTTCGTAACTCTAGTAGCGTCATGTAAAAGCAGTTGATGGTTTTTTAAGTCTGTTGCTGTGTATTGGTAGTTAAAGGAACCTTTTTATTACAGCAACTCGTTTTTCGGGGGCAAAATTAGTATGAACGGTGTACAACCTGCAGCCTTAAGCTTATACTGGCAATGAAAGGCTGCTTATAAAAAAAGGCAAAGAGAATGTTCTTTGCCTTTGGATGTTTATACGCTGTTTTTTGTTAAAAATCAAAATCGCGTCGCGCCATGTTCCACCTAAAGCCAAGCGATAGCACGGTAGTATTGTCGTCGGTGCCAACGGTTCTGTTATAGGTTCGGCGTTGAAGGTTGGCATCAATAAACATGTTTTCCCGCAGCTCGTACGAGGCCAGAAAGTTGGCGTTAAGTCCTTTTACTTTGTTTCCACTCCCTACTTCAAAACCATAATTACCTACACGGGTTTGGTAATTTAATTTAGGGTTGCTGCCATAGTTGCGGCTACCTGAGTCCAAACCCTGTACCCAGCCAATGATTTTTGCCTGCAGGTATAATTTATTTAATGGCTGATAGCGTGCAATGGCAACATACTCCTGGAAATTTGCGCCAAGCGGATGGGCAAAGGCCTGGTTGTAGTGGGTGTAATTGGCCACTGAATCAAAGTGCGAGTAGGTGAATGGCCTAACCCTGTTGCTTTCAAGCTGCAGGTCTAAGTTTTTAATCCCTGCTGCATCAACATATTTTAGCCCCATCTGGTAGCCGTACTTGTTTGCCCACCAACCATTCCTTGCCTTCAGTTCACTCAACTTAAATTCATCCAGCATTAATTGCCCATACAGTTGCACTTTCTTTGCCAGGTTTATCTTTCCGTCCAGGCCAAAAATTGCATTGTCGGGGCTTCCCAGTTGTTGCTCTGCTGCGCGTACAAACAATACCGGCACCATATACAAAAAGTCGAAGTGGTCTTTACGACCAAACATAACAGCATCAAAAATGCCCAGGTTCAGCCATTTCGTGGCATTTATACTCAGGTGGTTCATCCTGAAATATTTCTTTGGAAGCAAGCGATTAGTAGCCCTAAAGTCGGGTGCCAACTCCATATAGTTGCGGCTACCTGAGTCCAAACCCTGTACCCAGCCAATGATTTTTGCCTGCAGGTATAATTTATTTAATGGCTGATAGCGTGCAATGGCAACATACTCCTGGAAATTTGCGCCAAGCGGATGGGCAAAGGCCTGGTTGTAGTGGGTGTAATTGGCCACTGAATCAAAGTGCGAGTAGGTGAATGGCCTAACCCTGTTGCTTTCAAGCTGCAGGTCTAAGTTTTTAATCCCTGCTGCATCAACATATTTTAGCCCCATCTGGTAGCCGTACTTGTTTGCCCACCAACCATTCCTTGCCTTCAGTTCACTCAACTTAAATTCATCCAGCATTAATTGCCCATACAGTTGCACTTTCTTTGCCAGGTTTATCTTTCCGTCCAGGCCAAAAATTGCATTGTCGGGGCTTCCCAGTTGTTGCTCTGCTGCGCGTACAAACAATACCGGCACCATATACAAAAAGTCGAAGTGGTCTTTACGACCAAACATAACAGCATCAAAAATGCCCAGGTTCAGCCATTTCGTGGCATTTATACTCAGGTGGTTCATCCTGAAATATTTCTTTGGAAGCAAGCGATTAGTAGCCCTAAAGTCGGGTGCCAACTCCATAAACAAGTTCTGGTAATTAAACTTCCAAATGCGGGTATTAACCTTTAGAAAAACGCCATTGTTCGAAAAGTCGCTAAGGAACAAACTCCTGTGTCCTGCGCCAATAAAGTTTCTGTCGTACCCAAACTGCAAATCAATGTGCTTGCCTACACCAGCCTGTATCGAGCCGCGTATGTCGAAGTAATCCGTTCCGCCCGGCCCTTTAAAGCTTTTGTAAAAACCAGCGCCAGGTACAGCATGATTGGCGGCAATATATTGTTGTACATATAAAGGTGCTCTTTCCTGGTTTTCGGTAAAGTAGAGGTTGAAGCCAATCTTTTGATCTATAACTCCGCGCAGGCTTATGCCCCGTGTATTTAAAAAAACGTTCTGGTCATTATTATTTTCTTTCGACTGTTGGTATTGGATAATTGGGTTGATAGCAATAAAGAAATTAGGATTGTTTACTTCGACCATATTGCCCTGTGTTCTGTACAGCCCTTTAAATGGCTTTTTTCTGCTTACATAGCTTTCCCTTGGTTTCGACCATTCGCTGTTGTTCATTAAAAACCGATCAATGTTGTATTGGTCTACGGAAGAGAGCTGCGGCCCGTCGCTGCTGCCAGCTTTTACCAGGCTGTCTGCCAGTTCTACTTCGTTGGTAATTGCGCGGCGGCTAAGGGGGCGCAAATGCGAAAAGTTCAGGTTTTCATTGGTGCCCATTTTTATCTCGAGCCGGTTTATGAGTAAGTGGTCTTTGGTGCCGGGCAGTAAGTAAGAACTTTGAGCATGAGCGGCAACCGGCAACAAAAAGAGAAGGAGGGTGCGTGCGGTTTTAATAATTTGCATGGATTAAATGATTGTTTCAAAAAAGGCGCGAAAATGGTGAATTACCTTATAAAGGATGTACAAATAGTGAACGAAAATAGAACATTCCATGGGGATGTTTTGATAAGAAAAGGCCGTATTGATAAAGTAGGCACCTGGCTGCAAACCACGGGAAAAGCTGTTGAGATAAAGGGGAAAGACAAATATTTATTGCCCGGTGTAATTGATGACCAGGTGCACTTTAGAGAGCCGGGCCTTACCCATAAAGCCACTATTTACACAGAGGCACGAGCGGCCGTGGCAGGTGGGGTTACCAGTTTTATGGAGATGCCAAATACCCTGCCGCCGGCCTTTACCCACCGCCTGCTGGAGGAGAAGTATACCATTGCGGCAAAAACGTCGCTGGCCAACTATTCTTTTTACATGGGCACCAGCAACAACAACATTGAAGAGGTACTAAAAACCAATGAACGGAGGGCAGCCATTTGTGGAGTAAAGGTGTTCATGGGCTCCTCAACCGGCAACCTGCTGGTAGATAACCCACTGGCGCTGGAACAGATTTTTGGAGGGGTAGATGTGTTGATTGCCACGCATTGCGAAGATGAAGCCATTATAAAAGCAAACCTGGACCATATTAAGCAAACCAAAGCCGTGTTGGAACCCGCTGATCACCCGGTGATACGCAACGAAGCGGCTTGTTTTGAATCCTCTTTCAGGGCCATTCAACTTGCAAAAAAACACAACACCCGCTTACATATACTGCACATTACGACCGCGCAGGAGCTGCAGCTTTTTACTAATATGCTGCCCCTGGCCGAGAAGAGGATTACATCAGAAGTATGTGTGCACCACCTGCACTTTACCGCTAACGATTATGCGAAATTTGGTAACAAGATAAAATGCAACCCTGCCATAAAATTGCCCCACCACCGGGATGCATTGTGGCAAGCCCTTCTGGACGACCGGCTTGATGTAATTGCTACCGATCATGCACCGCATACATGGGCCGAAAAAAATGAGCCGTACGAAAAAGCACATGCAGGTTTGCCGCTGGTGCAGCATGGCTTGCTCATGATGCTGCAGTACGTAAAAGAGGGTAAGATAACCATAGATAAGGTGGTGGAGAAGATGAGCCATGCCGTGTCGGACTGTTTTTCCATAGCCGACAGGGGCTATATACGTGAGGGTTATTTTGCCGACCTGGTATTGGTGGACCTAAATGCGACGACCACCGTGGAAAAGAAAAATATTCTGTACAAATGCGGTTGGAGCCCACTTGAGGGAAAGAGATTTGATGCGTCCGTTAGCCACACGTTTGTAAATGGCCACCTTGTTTATGGAAATGGAAGCTTTGATGAGTCTCGTAATGGTTTGCGGCTTTCATTTAACCGATGAAGCTTTTTGTTTGTATAGGTAGCACACGGATGACACTGATTGAACGAAGCATGCAAGTGCAGAAGGAGCTGTTAAAAAAAGATGTATAACGTAGTGTGCAAGGTGAAAACCGAACCATTTATAGATACAAACCAAGGGCTCTGGGACGATAGTGTACAATCAATGGCATTTAGTTAAGAAGACATTTGCTTTTGCTCTGCACCTTAGTGCGGGATATAATGAAAATAAAGATCAATTCGTTGTACTCTTATGCTTACATTATTTGGGCTAAAGCCCTTTACAAACACTAATTAAAACCCCTGCTCTAAAGAGCAGGGAAATATTGATGAACTTAACTAAATGCCATTGAGTGTACAATCGTGCAAGGGGAAACGTGAGAATGATCCGGTTAGTCGTGTGCCATTGCATAGGAGGATAATCAGATACAATTTGCGGTTATGTTGTGAGCAGAAAACAAGCACAAATTGGTGCTAAAAAGTTAGTGGGTAAAAGCTGCTATGGAAAGGTACAAGTACAAGGGAGT
>MWWF01000059.1_pt1 | contig 18265 bp, 19 predicted proteins | sample 1047351 | NCBI WGS metagenome assembly MWWF01 (sample SAMN06349970, study PRJNA376086) | soil metagenome | isolation source: MGM-3 sample Antarctic (ecotone) soil | place: Antarctica
TAGATCGTCGGCAGCGTCAGATGTGTATAGGAGATAGACTGTGTATAGTCCAGTGCCTTCGGGTAAGTTTTCAGACTTCTTTTGGTTCGTGGCGACTGGGCAGTGGGGCAAGCTTGACTACGGCAACCTCGCTTTGGCATTAACCACGCTGTTTGCAATCGAAATTATCATCAGTTTGATTATTTGGGTAGGGAAACTTTCCTACGCAATTAAAACAGGCAGTAGGTAATAAATAGCGCTTTCCTTGGCGGGGTCGGTTTCCGTCCCGTCAATGTTTGAAAGAAGTGATCGCAGCACCTCAGAGTCGGACTGCGATCGCCTGACCAGTATAAGTAAATTCAATATGACACGATTCAACCCTGAGAAAAACAATAAGACCCCAGAGGAGTGGAGCGAGGTAGCACTTAAAGCTACCCAAGAGAATCATTTGCAGTGGAATGTTATAGGCGGTATTGTCCTGGGCGCTTTGGCAGCTAGCACCATAAGCCCTATTACTGGTGGGCTGGTTATAGGTTATTTCCTTTGGGATAGCTGGAAAAAGGCTGGAGATATTCAACGTAACCAGGCTGCGATCGCTGAGTTGGGCTGCGTTGCCCAAGTCCTAAATGGTGATGACTTCGCGGATTATGCCCGTCAAGTGGGGAATGAAGCGGTAATTGAGGAATTAAAGTTTGCTTTACAGCGTGGACTGGCTTTGAGTGATGCAGCTGCTGATTTCTACGACGATAACGCTGCAACCATTGCTAATAAACCTTTATCCGCTAGCACTGAACATTTTGCCCCTCTAATGGCGACCGCTAAAACGCTTCTAGAGAAGGCTGGACTGCAACCACAGATTCAAACCCAGGTTGATATTTACGACCCCACAGCAGTCTCACAAATCGATATTATCGGCGAGATGAGCGATCGCGTTAGCAACACTATCGTCATCGGCATCCCAGGCAGCGGTAAGGGGATGTTAATCAGTAATGCAGTAAGAGCTACGAAGCACAAACACCCAAGTCTTAGGGTGTTTGTAATTGACCCCAAAAATGACCCGAAAGAGGCGGGCTACTTCGAGGGGTGTGACGTAGTAAAGGGCTACGCCTGCATGGACGCGAAGCCCGCAACGGTGGCAGCTTGGGCAGAATCAGCTTTTGATGAATACGCTTTGTACGCTCAGAAGCACGACCGAACACTTTTAATTGTTGATGAAGGCACGATGTTAGGAAATAAGCTGCAACAAGCTAAGTCAACACTGCTAGTTGACAAGCTGACATCTTATACCAGTGGCGGTGATTCAGCAGGACGTAACGTATGGTTCATGATGCAATCACCTTATGTCACTGGGGCATCTTTGAACCTTTCGACCACCAGCCAAATGACCAGTATTGTAATAGCCTTTCGTGAAAACATTGGAGCTTTCGCGCAATGGAAGAGCGCAAAGATTTTTAAGCAGTTATCGCTTGATACAGTCTCAGAACTAATAGAAACCTCTGCCACAGGACGCGCTATCTACTACGGTAAAACTGGCAAGTGGTACATGATGCCTCAGTTGAAAAACCACTCAGGTTATGACCGCGACAAACGCGAGTATCTACCAGGATTTGAGGCACAACACAACGCTCAGGAGAAGCTCGATGATAGCTTTAAATCTGACAGCGTTCGCCTAAACGTAAGCGAATTTCAGTTATCAGAAAACGCCCAAAAATTGCTTGATTATTTCAACGCTGTGAAAACACGAGAGCCTAAAACCCTCCGAGATATGAAGAAAGCAGACAGGCTATCTGAGTTGAGTGACGAACTTATAACTATTGCTTTGAATGAATTAACTGATACCAACCAGCTAGTTTTTGACGGCAAAGATAGCTGGTCTAAATTTGACTGGTGATGCCGTGCCGTGATGCCGTGCCGTGGTTAAAAGGGTCAAAAATCCCCACGGCAAGCCACGGCAGACAGATTCACGGCATCACGACAAAATCACGGCATCCCCTACACAGTAAGTGCCGTAGCCACGGCATGTGTCACGGCATCACGGCAGAGGTCACGGCAGCCACGGCAGAGCAATTAATGTTAGGTAAAAAAGTGAATAAACTGTTAAAAGAATCATGGCTAATCATCCCAACAACATCGCCGGAACAGTTAGAATCGCTAACGCAGCAGAAGCTAGTGCATTAGGGCAAAAAAAAGTGACCAGCCTTGTTTTCTAGATCCTCGATACACCACGACTTTTTCGGATGAAGGCTGGTCACTTTTTTACGACTTCCCCCACTAGCAATATTTGAACTTGCTATCAATTCAACTTTCCCCTCAGCGCAGTGCTTCCACCCGACATAAAAATGATTATACTGATGGTTTATTCTATTAGTCATCAGTGGTGTTTTTACACACTAACGGCAGTAATAACTATGTTGACCAAATCGCAGTTACAGTTAATGATTGATACTCAATGGGGAGAGGATTGGAAGGAGCGAATATTTCCCTCAAAGGCTTATTGAGGTGAGCGAACAAGCCGATATATCCGGCGCAGAATTCGATGAACTGATGGCAACAACTCAGAAGCTCAACTCTGAAAAGATTCGAGATTTGCAACGCCGCATTGATGTTGCTCGGCAACTTATAACAATCAAAAAAATCCCTCAACCAATTGGAAGGGGGATTTTTCATGAGTGCGTTATATTACGCACGCAGTCTTGCGATCAAGCAAGCAACCGTTTGATCGCCTTGTTCCAAGCTCTAGTAAACTTCTTGCGCTCGCTGTGCAGTGGGTAACTCTCAGCCAAGGCATTGTACAGCATCTCTAACTCACTTGCTGTTATAGGTTCCCTACCAGCTAGACTGCGTTCTGGTAGGGCTGGGAGTTTTTTCTTAGCTCTGCCATTTCCCCTATAACAGCTTCTAACTTTTGCTCAATTGCCGTAAGTTGCTGTTTCATCTGATCCATCTCTGTTTGTTTGGGTGGTGCGGCAATAGGTTTATTGTCTTCTCCCTTCTGCAACAAATCCCCTATAACAGCCTCTAACCTGGAAATGGATAAATCTAAGGCTGGGCTAACAAACACGGTATACAGCTTACCGTGAACCCGCTTAAAAGCATAATATCCCCCTTTACCAGGACGCACCGTAACATTTCCAGCCTTGCCCTCATATCGAAACGAGTTCTTAGCCTCTAACCAACTGTTACAAGTGTCAGTCCCTAACTTCAAGCTGCTGCCATCTGGGAGGGAAAAAACCCCAGAGGCGCTTAAAACCGCTATCTCTGCTGCCATAGCATTTATGTTTGAACATCGACCTCACAACCTTAACATCTAACTCGTTATAGGTGTTATAGATGAACCGATGACAAAATGGCATAAAAGCCCGATAAACATTTATGGGTAAACGGGTATAACAGCTTGACGTTATATGTAGTTATAGGTAGAGTGGGAGATGTGAGGGGCGAGAGAGTCCAATCAGTCGCCCCACAGTTTATTGAGATAAACCAAAAGGATTATAAACCATATGAATTTTATTGAGATTGAAGACTTTGTGTTCAGCAAGCAGGAAATTAAATTCATTAATTTCACCTTCACTGCAACCAAGCGACCGACAAGCCGACCGACAAAAACCTCGCGAGAAATGTTTGAAGAGGCGATGAAAACCCTAAAACAGGGTACACCATTAAAATCGACCCTTGATGCAACGTTTGGGCAAGGGAAAATCAGCGTTGTCTTTAAGAGCGGCGATCATCTGGTTATAGATAAATCACCTGTTAGGTCAAAATATTTCCAAGACCTGAAACAAGCGATCCTAGCTCAACTCAACGACTAGTACATCCGTCTCACCCCACCCCAATCGGTGGGGTTTAAAATCTAGATTAGGGTGCGGAAAGAAGTATTATCACACCACAGTATATAGTATTTATAAACACGATTATGAACTCAACCAACACGCAACTAGGTAATATTGAAAAGTGCTTCTCGGCTCCCATCGCCAGACACTTTAATTTAGATGAAGACCCAGACGTGCTAAAAGAACTATTAGAAGAGAAGCGATCGCCCAACACTCAGAGAGCATATCTCAAAGACTTAACCGACTTCTTTCGGTCGATGGCGAAATCGGAGCCTACGCCCGATGTAGTGCTTGAATTTTTGCACCTGGAGGAACGGCAAGCTGTAGAGGTTGTAACCAAGTACAAAACAAAAATGCGACGCGGTGAGGGGTGCGCCAAAGGCAAGGCGTTGTCTGAAGCGACGATTAATCGCAGGTTGGCAGCGGTTAAGGCACTGGTGGAGAAAGGGCGCTCAAAAGGACTTTGCATTTACCACCTCTCTGACATCAAGTGCGACCCACAAGATAAGTACAGAGATACTACAGGCGTTGATGTTGGCACTTTTAAGCACATCCTTAACATGTGCGATCGCAGTACATTGCAAGGATTGAGAGATTATACTATCCTGCGGCTATTGTGGGAAAACGCTTTACGCCGCGACGAGTTGTGCAGTCTCAACTTTGAATATTTATTTTTGAATCAATGCAAGATATCCATCAAAGCGAAGGGGAAAGGTAATACACGAGTGCTAGTTGATATTAGTCAGGCGATCGCTGACATCATTCAATCTTGGCTAGTCTCCAGCCAGAGTGTGTCCAGAATTAAAGACGACAGCGGCAGTCTCCCGGTTTTTACCGCCCTTGATAAAAACTCTATTGGTAGGCGTTTAACTGGCGAGGCAATTAGGCGAATTGTGGTCAAGTACAGCCAAAAAGCAGGCATCACCAAAACGATGAGTCCCCACCGCTGCCGTCATTCAGCCATTACTGCTTACCTTGATGCTTCTGATGGTGATGTGAGAGGAGCGCAGGCATTTAGCAGACACAAAGACGCTAGAACCTTAAGCAAGTACGACGACAACCGTCACCAGAAACAAAAGCATGTTACCAATGCGCTGGCTAATATGTTGGACTAGATACTTTCAGTTACCGTAACGTTACGGTGACTAGGGACGCGCAAAACGAACCATCAAGATTAAGGGGTACAGCCGGGGTACACGCAAAATAGGACACGTTGTAAAGTTTTGTAACGTCGAAGAGTCGAAACCATTAATTTGGGGTAAATATAGCGAAAGTGTCATGAGGGGCAAGTAGTACAAAACTTCAGTTTGTAGTATGACAAAAAATGGCTAAAACCCTTATTCTTTTGTGTCACTCTGATGGTGACTTTGGCAGATGGGTGCAATTTAGGTCTAGATGATTTCATGGAAACCAATTGCTAGAAAGTATATGTAGTAATACTTTTAATCTATCTTGCCCTTCATAACACTTTCGCTATATTTACCCCTACATTGTTTAACCCGTGGGTGAAAACTAACTGTATCTCTGACTGTGTAAGAACCTTAGCCTGACCGTGCCTGTTGATTTTCATACCTACAACAAAACTGCTGTAACCCATAAGTTACAACAGTTCGAGACATTATTTTACCTCTTGTACCGTTGCTACAAGATGCCTAAAAAAGCTTTTATTTCTGGTTAAGTGTGAGTTGTCCCCCTGAATAGTTGAATTCAAAGGGTCCACCCGGAAGCGGTTGAGTATTAGGATCTAGCGGATTGCTGTTTAAATCGAAGAGGTCATAGGTAACGGAACCATTCACTGTGCGAGTTCTTGGATTGAAGCTCAATTGATATTCAGTAACAGCGATGTAGCTTGGCAATGACCCTGATAGAAAACCGAAATTGAGTACCTTGGCGACAATCTTGTTATTTCCTACACACTTCCACGTACCTTGTATAGGACCAAAAGGTTGATCTGCGGGATTGGATGAGCCAGGTACACCGCCTGCTGTAGAGTCATTGGCAATCAGGTTGCCTTCAGCAGTAAAAGTTATAATTTCGCGGTACGAGGTAGGTTGACCGGAATTAGTATTTGTTTGAGTAACTGTCGAGAGATATGTGCCAACAACTGATTTGCGACACTGGTTTTCCGAATAATCGTTAGCATCAGCCTTGTGGGGATTGACAAAAAACGGAGTGGTCAGTGCTAACAAACCACTAATCATAAAAGTGGCAACAGAGCGATTGCTTCTCATTATTGTTGTAATTGGTTGTTTTGCTCAGGTGTGAATTATTGTAGTGGCAGTAAAGCTACTGGCAACAATTCTTTTGGTAAGTCAATAAAATTACTTATTACCTAGTAGAGTTTATCCCACATTCCGCACCCTGAAATGTCACACATCAACAAAACTTTAACAGATAGGGGTAAATATAGCGAAAGTGTCATGAGGGGCAAGTAGTACAAAACTTCAGTTTGTAGTATGACAAAAAATGGCTAAAACCCTTATTCTTTTGTGTCACTCTGATGGTGACTTTGGCAGATGGGTGCAATTTAGGTCTAGATGATTTCATGGAAACCAATTGCTAGAAAGTATATGTAGTAATACTTTTAATCTATCTTGCCCTTCATAACACTTTCGCTATATTTACCCCATCAAGTGAGTTTTCTTTAAACCGATGTAGCGAGATTGACGTAGTGCCGAGCGCCGTATACCTTGTGAATGTGTTGATTCAATGCCTGCGCGTTGGTTGTAAGTAGCTTTCCATTCAGGTGTTTGTTGAGTTTGTCGTCGAGTTTGGAGTGCTATATGTTGCACCTGTGGAAGAAAAGTCAACTCCCGTGGTTCGGTTTTTGACTTAGTGCAAGATGAACGAACCGGACAATTTCTGCATATTACGCCATTAAACCTCACACGAATAACAGGTTTCTCACTAACATCTAGTCCTAGTAACCATTTAGTACTTTGGTGTTTCTGGGGACAGGTAACTTTCTCGTTATCCCAGTCTATTTGAAAGCTAGAGCTATCAAATCCTTGTTGAGCCTTTGTTTGCCAACTAGGTTCTGACCGCACTGGACCAATAATTTCGACATTATACTGAGTCTTGCTATTTACTAAATTTTCCGCAGTGGGATACCCACCATCCACTAGATGCTCGTCTGGTAGTAAATCTTTTTCTTCAAGTTTTGAGTGGATTGGTTCCACTGCTTGCTCGTCGGTAATGGTGGATAAGGTTGTGTGGACGTTGGTGATGAAACGGGGGCTATCTTCGTCGCAAATCTCGGTCATGTGTACTTTATAACCAACCCAATCGATGCTGCGTTTGCTACTGTAGTGGGCTTCGACATCATGGGGCGAATGAATCGCAATTGTAGATGGTGGCATATCTTTCACAGTACGCCATTTTACTCGGACATCTGGCTCTGGGGCATAAAATTGCTGTACCCAGATTTGACGCAGGGTTTCTACTCCTGGTATTTGTCTTAACCACTGTGGCGTAGTTGGGTCATAGATTGCGTCTAACAGCGCCAAACCGTCTGCGCCAATTGTGCTACCTAGAGCTTCTCGCTCGGAGTCAAGCTTTGGTAAACGATAATTTTCTACACGACGACCATAGCGGTCAAACCAATCAGGCTGAATATTTGTTGCTAACCAGTCAGGTGCTACAACTGCTAAACTATCGAGCGCAACACGCATCCCTTCCCCTAAAGTCTCTAATCGATTGAGAGTACGTATTGCGCCTAAAACGTGGGTTGAATCTGTACGCTGTCTTTTATGAGTTTTGAGCAATTCGGCTTCCCTCAACCGGGTTAGCAATATATCCAGTAACTTTTGTTCTGCGCCACCAGCGAGTAATCGAGTCCGGAACTCAGAAAGGATGGAATAGTCAAAGCCAGGGTCAGTTAAAGGGAGGCTCAATATATACTTCCAGTCAATATGTCCACGTACTGCATCTGCCGCCTGTCTGTCAGATAAACTCTCCATAAATTGCATTATGCACACCAATGCTAACCGCCAAGGTGTATATGCTGGCTGCCCGTTTTGTGGAAATAAGTCGGCAAATACTTCCTCCTCAAAGATACTTCCCAAGGTATCCCGGATCTTCATGTAAATATTTCCTTTTGGGAAAGATGCACGCGCTACCTCTACTGTTTGTTGAGGTATGTCGGGGATATTTTGGGGATGCATCGACATGGTAACAATTTATCTAAGCGTTCAGGATTTAATTATCCTATCGCTGCGGAAGTAATCAGAATTTTCGTGCAATATTACGTTGCCAAAATTGTTAAGCAATATTTCGCCAACAGTGTCTTCGCTAGATCCACCCCAATATTGCACGGTCTTTTTTTTGATTAGTACCGCATTACTACTGGCAGTTCGACTTGCCTACATACCACACAAATGACCTAAAATCAACTTTAGGTATTAGGGTTTCTAAAATAATTTTGTCATTGAGGCGATCGCATCACCACCCCAATGCATAGATAACAAGACTATACGATATTGCACGGTCTTTTTTAAAACTTGCTCAAAACATACAAATGCTCAGAAGCGCGACTTCCACCAACATACAGAAGCTGATTTCTCAACTTTGGTTCTCGACAGCCAAACACAGAAGCCAGATCCAAGAATACTTCTTTGAAAGTGCCACCTTGACTTTGGTGGATTGTTTGTGCGTAGGCGTATTGCAATCGGTTCATTAGCGATCGCCCAGCTACTAAATTAAACTTTTCGAGGAAGGCATAAAACTGAATCCATTCATGTTTTCTTACTTCTGCCGTCAGGTTTAGAATTTCTTTTTTCCAATTACTAATAAAATTTTTGGCACGCTCCCACGAGTCAGGATGAATCATAGGTAAAGTTGCCTCCATGCCCAAATCAGTTTCAATATCCAGGTAATAGCAGTCAAATCTTTCTCTAGCAAATCCTGCCGTCCCCTCACGTACTTCCTTCACCGTACATTCAGCGCAAGATTGCATAAGTATAAATTTACGCTTCGGGTCGCTTAGTCGCACACGAACGCCATCAGAGTTAACGTATTCATCGCCCTGGCTTAAAAATATTGGTTCCTTCGCTACGAGTTGCTCCCCTTTGACAAAAGGTTCATCTTCGCCTACGCCCATAACGCTTGCCCGTACTATGCTGTTAATCGCTGATGCGCGTTGGTTAGTCCAGGTAAGCGATCGCACGGCAAACGGGTCGTCCTCTTCCGCGCATTGAAAGGCAAGAATTAATCTAGATTCCCATTCTGACTTCTGGCATTTGGTAATATTGCCTTCTGTTTTTGGGCGAGGCGGGAACTGCGCTTGCAAGTCTTGGCGGATAGCAGTTACCCAATTGGCGATCGCTCCCTCATACCTCATTACTTCTGTTAGCTCGTAGCCAGTCGCCATCTGAAATACTGGCGACTCAGGTTCATTTATTGGCGGTAGCTGCGCGGGGTCGCCCATAAACAAAGTTGGGGTTTCTTTCTCTTCTATCAAGGCTAGAAGTTCAGAATCGATCATTGAGGCTTCATCAACTACTACCAATCCAAAGTCACTAAACCAAGGCTCTCTGCTCCATTCGTTAGCCTTCAGCTTTTGGCGACCTTCAGGGTCAAATTCCCCAGGCATCACATGCAAGAGAGAGTGCAGTGTAGTAATATGCACGTTCTGCAAATCGTACTCTTGAGCCATCCGTCTTAAAACATGTACCGCTTTGTGGGTAGGGGCGCAAATAGCTATTTTACCGTGGGACTGCAATGCTTTAATTATTCGTTGAGCGCAGAAGGATTTACCGGTTCCGGCATATCCGCGTAAAACAAAGGGGCTGTCGGGGTCTTTAAACCAGGCGATAGCTAAATCAAAAGCTTCTTTTTGTTGTTCAGATAAATCGACTTTTAACTTGTTTCCTGTTTTTGCAGCTTGCATAAATGTGTTCACGCTTGTAAGTTAATTAATTCCTAGCCAGGGCGCTAAATCATTTCTTTTAACATTGGTTTGGGCTTTTTGCTCAGTGCCAATTCTTAAATCTTTACCATTGATCGCCCACACGTACCTAAGTTCACCTTGCCAATCGGCTTTTGAGGCTGGCTTTTCTATTCCAGGCTTCCAGCAGACGTTGGCGGCTAATTTAATGTGCTTAATTTCGGCTTCTGTGTAGTCCTTGGTTATTTGGCGTAGTTCGTCAGTATCCGCGATCGCAAGCACCAGCTTTCCCAAAGTCCACTGGCTGTCCCAAGCTTGTTTTATTTGCTGCTCTAAAGAGGGTTGGTCTACTGAAGTGGCTTTATTCTCAATAAGCGGGTTCGTAACCACACAAGGAGACTCCGTAACCATGCCCGTAACCATGCCCGTAACCACTGAAGGCGGCTCTACATAAGCATCCGTAACCACTGTAACCATACATTGAGAGGTCTGTGCGCCAAAAGATAAATCCTGATTTAAATCTGAGATGGTTGGTGCATCTTTTCTATTATTTTCTTGATTTTTCCCCAAGGGTATAGAATCTATGGTTACAGTGGTTACGGATTGGCTCCCAGAGCCACTTTGAATGGTTACGGGCATGGTTAAATCGTGGTTACTTTTTTCGCTTGTGTGGTTACGACCCCCGCTTGTTGACAATGGATTGTACAGCGATGATACAAAACTGATGCCAGAGATAGAGGATACTGGCTTGCCACCTCCTTGTCGCGGAACCATAACCCTTTTAGCTTTAGGAAATATCTGTAAAAACCGAGGTATAACTTGTTGTGCCGCCTTAACGTTCTTATCACTAGGTTTTACCTGATCAACCCAAAGAGCCTTGCCGTTGTCATAAGTCAAAGTGCCGCTTTCTTTGTACCAAGCTTCAAGTTGCTCCCAGATATCGGTAACGCTTGTTACTGCCTCGGAGACGTAGCCCAGCCCAGTATCTTGGCAGAATTGGAATAAATGGCAGTTCTCGGCTTGGATGCCCTCTAGCGCTGCCTTGGTGCAGCTGTAGTCAATACCTTCTTTCATCAAGTTCTGAAGCGATTGCAATACACGGTTGAGAAAAGCCGGGACTACCAAAAGCTGCATAAACATTGGGTCATACTTGAAACGCGAGTCAGCCTCTAACTCCCCCTTGGATGGGTCAGCGCCAATTTTGAAAGTTTTGTTAAACTCTAAGATGCCGTATCGACTTTGAATCGCCTCTAAAGCGCCTTGCATAGTTGGCGTTTCGTTGACGTTGAAAATGGCAATACCCGTAGGCTCGAATTCTTCTGCATCTACACCCTTGCGCTCCGAATCAAGTGGGTCGCCAGTGATAAAAGCCTTTAGACTTTGGATTTTGTCTAATCGGGTGCTGTTAGCGTTTTCACTTGACCAATTGACTCGTGAAAAGGCTAGTTTAGCCAATGAAAACTTGCGACCTTCGTCGTAGGCAGCAAAGTCGGTTAGGGTACATCCGGTTATACCTTGCTTGCCGTACATGAGAGATACCACTTCCCGAAGCGAATCCTTCCCGTTACTACCATCTCCTTTAAGTAGCAAGGCTCGTGTGGTACGTCCTTTGTACTGCCGGACAGTTTTTAGGTCGAGTGATGCTGCAATGGTGCGTAGAAAAATTTCTCGCTGTGCTGGCTCTAACGCTTCAAGCAAGCGATCGCAGTGTTGGGGGTCGGCATCTGGGCTGTAAGTCGCCAGAGGTCGATAAGTATAGTATAAAGCTGGCGTATGTTCTGCTAGTTTCCAACTAGGACTGTCTCCATTCCACAAAATCTGTAATACGCCGTTGGTGCAGCTAAGTCCTGGAGGGTTCAATAATCTGGCATCAACCTGGACACTCATCTTGACCCAGTTCAAAACTTGTGCAACGGTCGCTGGGTTTGCGTATGGGAAGGTGATACATTTCTTTCCTGGTACAGCGTAACTATTACAAAAGTCTCGGATTCGCTTAATCTCAACCGCATCGGGCACATACTCGTAATAGTTGGTTTCGTAGCAGTGAAGTTTGCCATTGGTACAAATCCAGGGTTTATCAGTATAAAGTGACTCAAAAGCTGTTTGACAAAATGCTTTTATTATGGCTAACTCTTCGTTTTCGCCTTCATCCTCACTATCTCCTGCCTGCCCCTCTTGATCGAGTCGGGCATATCTAATTTTCTCAAGAATCAATGCCGCTAGCTCTTCACCGCTCATACCAGATGCCAAAATATCGACTACATCCCCTTTGTGGCACAAATCGGGTTTAATAGCCGTTAAATCAATGACGACAAAGGGGATACCGCGACGAGCAGCCGCTTTAGCCCACTTCTCCGCTTTTTGGGAACCGGTCGGGTCATTGTCTTGGAGGTGGGCAAGTACGAACTGGCGATCGCCCAACTTAGACTTAATCTCACCAAGAATACAAACCAAGTCTTCCAGTCCAGCGTTGCCTAGTGAGGTGATGCCAGCTAGTTTGACGCTTCTACCAGCTTCTACGCATTTCTCTCCCTCATGGGATAGTAGAACTGGTATTTCGTCATTGGGGATGGATTGTATGGCTGCGATCGCCTCACCCTGCCGATAAGCTGCCCACGCATAATTCCCCTTGTTCCAGTGGGTCTTTTCCTGTTCATCAACCCGATTAATGGCGAAAGTCTTTTCATAACCTTTGGCATTGCTAGTACAAGGGGCTTGGTAACGATGGGATGCCCTGTGGTCGCAGTAATCGTAACTCGTTGCCGTAATTCCTTCTAATTCCTGTTCAGTAACGCCTTTAGCTAACAAATCCTTTCGCACACGACTGGGGACGATCTGAGGCTTTACTGCCTGCGGGGTATCTGTTGGAATTTCGGCAAGGGTGGCGATCGCTAGCTCACCAGATGGTAGTAGTATCGGCTCTTGAGGCTTCTTAAACGCAGAAATGGGCTTCTTGAATGTTGGATTACTTTGTCTGCGCTCCGCCAGTACCTCATCCCAAGGTTTAATAGCTTCTCGAATATCCTCGCAAGCACAGCCGTTAAAGCATTGATATTTGCCATTTTTCGGGTTGATGCTCAAGTTATGCCCCTCACACACTGGGCAAATGTACTTATTCTTTTCTTTGGATGGGGTGAGCGATTCGGTGAAGTTCCGAATATCAAAGGTCGATTCTGTGTTGAGAGCGTCTACCCGATTTTCAGAACCTGCTACTAGCTGGGCTACTTGGTTGCGATTAACTTGGAAATTATTATTTGATGCGTTCACGTTGTGATTACCTCACTAATTTTTTAGTTTGTGGGGTAACTCCTTGTTAATCGCGATCGCCGTGCAGTAAAATTATGTTTAGCGATCAGGATTCCGAAAAAAGCGCCAAACTTTAATCGTCGGAGCTACCTGTGGATAGAATCAATAGTTCAAGAATCCCCGTAGATTAGACCTCTTGCGGGGATTCTACATTTTGGGGCTTTTAATTCTCGAACCGGATAGTAAAAACGTACTATTTATCAATCCGGTCAGAATTTTAGCCTATTACTTTGTAACGTGAAAGATTGAAAAAAAAATGAATATCTGCTAGACGAGTTTAGTCAAGTTAGATGCAAGCTCAAGACCGTCCAATATTGGACAGTCTTGAGCTTGCTAAAGAATCAACTTGTTGCAAGTTGCTCGGCTTTTGGCTTTTTCTCAAAAACCTGAATATTTGGCTCTAGCAGCACAAAACCGTTATCGGTAGCCTCGCCCATTTTGCCAGCGATCGCGCCTACCCACTGAGGATAGTTCGCTTGTGCGTCGGTGAGCTTTTTGAAGACTTTGGGCTTAACGACCATCGTAATGATGCGTTCGTCGCAGTCAATCTCTAGGCGCTGCCACCCATTTTCTACAGTTTGAGATTGGGGCAGTTCGTTGATTTTTATAGTAATTTCTAATTTGCCTTGGATCATATTGACACTCCTAATTTAATTACTAGGCGGACTATTGCCATTGCCACCTTGTCGCAAAGCACGCCGAAGCATTTCTTCAACGCCTTCTATGCCGTCTCCAATTATTCCAACCAAATCAGAAATATTGCTTTCTAGTTGCTGTTGCATTCGTTCAAAACCTTGGTCAACTCGTTCTGTGAGTTGATCAAGACGTTCTGTGAGTTGACCAATTGCAGTGGTATTAGCTTTTTGTTGCTCTGTAAGTAGCGCGATCGCATTGCTGTTTGTTTGCTGCTGTTGGGCAACTTGATCTAAGCGGGTTGCAGTTTGCAGCAGAATAGCTTCGATGCGATCTAGCCGAGATGGTGTGTCTTGGGAGTCGGTCATGATGCCTCCTCTTGCTGTTTTTCGTTAATCCAACGTTCAATCAGTTCTCTGCACTTTTCGCTCATATTCGTTTGTTCTTTGGCGCAATAAACTTTAAACTGGGTACGCAATACTTCGGGGCAAAACACCCGAAAACTAACAGTAGAATTATCCTTTGCCTTATTATCTGTCATAAACAGGTCATATATATCGGAAGGGGCGATAGACATATTGTCCTTTAGATTTACACAATCTGAACATATCCCCTCCGACCTTGTTGACATATCCGACCTATATAAGCTATATTAACAATAGATGGCAGCAAACGGCAAGCCTGGTAAGTAAGACCAAACCTGACAGCGGATAACAGCCCCAGCTATTGCTGACAACAGGAACCGCTGACTGCTAAAAGTTAAGCCCCAGAAGCGTTAAGCGCCACTAAACAAAATTTCCTGACATTAAATAAGGATGGTCGTTCATGACTTACCTGGCAACCAGTGCCACTAATGGCGCTGCGAGTCATGACGCAATACCCTGCGGATGGGATTGCGGAAATGGCTATGCAAAGCTGCATTCACCGGACGGCGAAATTCTTATGCCGTCGTACTTCTATCAAATTGACGATCGCGACTGTACTAGCTATGAAGCCCTTGGTAACGGTTCGGTGGTTGAATATCTGTCCGGCGATCGCCTTGACTTGGTAGGTTCTCGATGGCTGATTGGCGAAACTCCTGAAATCTATCATCCATTGAACTATCAGCGGATTGTAGACGATTTTAAACACAAAGTTAGCTACGGGTTGCAGATGCTTTTAGGAGCGATCGCACTCATGCCAAAACAGAGCAGTTATCACCTGACGGTTGTCGCAAGCTTGCATGATTCGCAAGCATTCGCCTCAGATTTGAGAAAAGCATTACAAGGCAGACATCTGGTAAAACTCAACGGGGAGTCTTGTACGGTAATGCTAGCGGTTCAAATCACAGAGGAAGGGGTAGGTGCGTTAGTCCTTAACCGCGTTCCCGGTCAACGCAAAGTAGCTTTGATTGACTTGGGGCATGGGACTACAATCACAAGCATTTTTGAGGGTAACAAGTTATTACAAAACTCTCGGATTGTTGAGCCTGTAGGTGTTTATCATCTGTGCAGCAATATTGCGAACAATGTTGAGACACGCCGCAAGCTGAGTAAACCTGCGTCGGTTCACCTCATCAGACAAGGTATTTACGATCAATTTCAGTATGGTACAACTAGCTGGCAGTTTGATGAGGTGTACGCCGCCGAATTGAAACCTTGGCTTAAATCTTGCCTAGTTAAAGCGTTCAAGCACTTGCAATCCCGCGCTGATGACTTGGATGTAATTTACCTACTTGGTGGTGGTGCAAATCTGCCTTCCGTTAGCAAGATCGCATCTAGACAAGGTATTGCAACTATCCAAAACTCGCAACTAGCAAATGTTCAGGGACTGCTGAAACTGGCAACTTTACTGCAAAAACAAGAGAAGAATAATGGCTGATAGTAACCGGGTAAGCGTTCCCAAAGAACTAATCCCACACCTCAAAGCCGAGGCTGAATCTTTGCTGCTGACTGACGATTTAACGTCTGCTGTCGCCTGGATACTGCGAAAGTACTTCAAAGAACAGTCCCAAGTACCTAAACCCGTCGCAAAGACAAGTTCAAAAACCGAAACTCTGGCGGATTACGATGACGTGTTTGCTTGATAGCGTTCTAGAGATGTTGTTGTTTCGACATCGCATCTAATTTCGCATCAACTTCGCTTCGCTTCAATTTCGCATCATTCATGCGAAATCTGCCCGACCAACCCAATACTGCACAATATTGAACACTCTTTCAATTACTAGGAATTCTATGGATCTCAATTCAGTTTTGGAACAAGACAACGCTACGGAATTTGAGCTATTGATTGCCTTGGATGCGATCGCCCACCAACTAGCTCTTTTCGGCAGCCGATACCCCGTCACTTTTGCTTACCTGTGCAATGAAGGTAGACAAGGTGCTGATTTCACTCTGGTGGATGCAGCTTCGGCTGTGGCGGATGCAGCAGACCATTTAGCGGAGGGGGAGTAATGCAACAGTTAGACCTTATCGGATGCGTAACCCTGCTTACCCAAAGTAAAACCTTCAGTATCGACGGTACGCTGTATCGCTACTCGCATAAAAGTGACAGTATCAAGTCACCGCATTATTTCTTTGAGCCACTTTCCCACCAGAAAAAGACTGCAACCCTCAAGGCAAATAAGGACAAGGTGTTGCGCCACTGTTACGAAGTTCCAAGTCTTTACTGCCAGCATCAAGCACAGATTACAGATAAGGCAATTCAACAAGCTTTATTTTAGGAGCCGCTCTTTTAGAAGAATCTTCACTGTACTAATCGAGATAGTACAAAAATGCACACTCTTGCTAGCCAAATATCGACCTTTAAATTAGAAGCGATCGCCTCCCTACCAAGACAAACGATCGCACAGGATGCATCTACCGCCGTAAAAGCAGTAAAACACACAACAAGGAAATTATGGCACGGAAAGAAGTTTTTACCAGCGACAGAGACGACAAAAGCGACCTAAATATTCAGTTCAACCCACTGGTACATTACACGCCTGCCGAGGTAGAGGCTGGCAACAAACTGGTCGAGGTCTTAAATAACCCAGACCTCAGTGATAGCGACAAGAAGGACGCAGTTTGGGACATTTTGAAGAACTGATTTTACACGCATTCGTTTAAGGATTTTAAATCATGACCAAACCAATCGGGTATTTTTGCTCAGGCGCTATGCCAGGAGACACGGGATTAATTGCAGATATGCAGTCAAGTTGGGGCAGCACATTCGAGGCTCTCAACAATGCCCAGCGGCTGTGGATTGTTCAGCAAGTCTCCCAAGCCCTTTTCTTGGCAGATTCACAACATTCAGAAGATCGTCAGTACGACGATGAAGTGGAAGAGGTTACAGAGCGGCTCGACGAACTAAACAGATACGAGCTTCTAAGTCTACTAGAGGCTTTAGTTTCTCAAATTAAGAGTAATCGCAATTAACCCACACTACCGGGGGTGGCAGTGTGGCTGCCCCCATACAAATATGCAAACTAATCGAATATGGCGAAAACACGGCGGCAAGATTGTATTTGGCTCTCTGATAGCTGGCAGCTTGTTACTCAATTCAAAAGATATCAGTGCCAACATGCGATCGCTCTCCCAAGCACGAGAAACCATTGCAGGTAATAGCCAGCAGCAACTACTGCTAGAGGAGCAATTAAGCCACGAACAGGCACAGGCTAAGGTGGCTGAAGCAAGATACAAGACGGGCTGCACAATCGTTGTGGCGGTAAAGGCAGCGAAGAATTTAGCAACCCTGGTAGAGGGGGAAACGGTATTAGACCGTACCACTAAAAAGTCGCTACCAATTGGGACTGTAGTCTGTGATGCCAATGGTTCAACTGGCGTGCTAGTGCCTGATAAAAATGGTGTCCCGGTCGTGGGACAGATGGCATTTACAGGCGATCGCAGTCTTGCCACTGAGCAGATTCGCAAGATTCACGGCGCAAAAGTTTACTACTACACACCCGAAAAATAAGGAGATTTTATACATGGCATTAGGTTCTAAAAGTTCACCGTCCGGTAGTTCCAGTTATTCTTCTAAACCATCAGGCGATGCTCGAAGACCCGCTGGAAGCGATCGCAGTTCAAGTAAGAAAATCCCGACCCAGTGGCTGAGGGTTCTTTACTGGGGGCTGGTGCTAACCGGGGTTTACTTTGCTTACCTCAATATTCAGCCCTACGAGCAAGCGGTAAGGTTTTTGAGCGGCAAGGTGGTAAACCAAGCTTTCATGTATCTGATTTCGGTAATCCCCATCATCAACGGCATCGCAGCGTTTTTGAGCGGAGGAATTACCTGGATATTAGGTACTTTGCTCTGGGGAGTAATTCAAATTATCGAGGTGTTGCCGCTCATTCTCTATAACCATGAAGGCTTTATGCAGCAGGTCATTAGTAATGTTGATAGCCGCAGCAAGTATCAGGTCAAAGAAGGTGACGACCCAACCTTAGCAATGCTTAAGCGCACTTACAACGCTCTGCCCATCTCGGTTGTGAGCAATTTAGAGCGGTTAAAGATTATGACTTACACCATCGACTTTCTAATTTGCATCACTGTGTATAGTCCAGTGCCTTCGGGTAAGTTTTCAGACTTCTTTTGGTTCGTGGCGACTGGGCAGTGGGGCAAGCTTGACTACGGCAACCTCGCTTTGGCATTAACCACGCTGTTTGCAATCGAA
>MWWF01000060.1_pt1 | contig 18227 bp, 16 predicted proteins | sample 1047351 | NCBI WGS metagenome assembly MWWF01 (sample SAMN06349970, study PRJNA376086) | soil metagenome | isolation source: MGM-3 sample Antarctic (ecotone) soil | place: Antarctica
AAAAAAGCAATGGCATCATTAGCCAGGTAGTTGTTGGCAATAGGCAATTCTTCCCTCCCTGATAAAGCTGCGTCAAAAAGCTGGGCGCCGTAGCAGCACTCTGCAGCTACAATAGTTCCGGGCCTGATATTTTTTGGAAGATTAGAAGATTCTAAAGCCTCTGGAAATTTGTCTCCCTTCTGTCCGTAAAACGAAAAATCATTATTGGCTCCATGACAGTTATAAAAATGCGTCAGTGGTTCTAATTGCTTTTTAGACCAGGGCTTATACTCTGTTGGTATTTTGCCATTAGGCATATTAATTAATCTTGCGCATTGCCCGAACATACTTTGCAAACTCAGCTCTGTTGACTTCTTCCAAACCAATGCGGAGACAGAAAAATAGTTGCGATACTCATCGGGGTTTCGCGGCTTATGATTAATGCTGTTTCTAATTAGCTTTTGCAGGTAAGAAGCATCCGGTTGCTGACCTATGATATCGGGAATGCGGCCCACCACTCTTGTTGGCCCGGTAAAGTTGTCAATCTTATTACTATACGGTGTATCGCAGGCATAAGGCAAATCTGATTCAACCCCCACAGTGTCCGGGTCCTCGGCTGGGTTTACAATTTCCTGGAACGGAAAAACATCCTGTGCACCAATAATAACAATGTAGGCAGGTATATATTTTTTATAAAGATCATCCACCACTCGTTTGTGCTCCTGCTCCGAATCAGAAACCAGTTTTTTTACACCTGCGCTTTTCATTGATGCTGCATCATCAATAAAAGCAATTTTGGTATCAAGACCTTTCTTTTTATCGGCTGCCTGCATTTGCTTAAAAAGCGAAGTCAGTGTTGAAAATTTTTTTCCATACTTCCATTGAAGTTTGCTCTTGTTGGTAACAATTAATTTAATCGGTTTCATAAACAGAGGTTTTAAATAATAAAAAATCAGGAGGCCGTTGTCATTAAATATTTTTTCAGTGTAGTAGATGCGCCGGGATGTTGAATCACAGCATCTTTAAACTGCTGCCACTGTTTTTTAGAAATTTTATCATAGCTCTTTTCTTCGTTGCCGATGATCTTGGCTAAGTCGGGATAATAGTATACCAGTTGCGCCAGTTCTGTATTGAACATGGTTATTTTATTACTGGCTTGCACACCTTGCTTAGGTACAGCTTTAAAAATGGTGGTAAGTATCGGGAACAAAGGCACTTTGTCTTCCGGTGTTTTTTGCGCAACAATTTTTACCGGCTCCTGCAAAGCATCAAAGGCTTTGATGATACCATTGCCAAACGATCTTTTAAAACTGCCATCAGACGTTCCAATTTTAGACGCCCATTTGTACAATGCGTACCGAATAGCCTCAACCCTCTGCCATCCGGGCAACGCATCTAATTCAGCATGATGCATTCTATAATAAATAGCTGCTGCTGCTGCCACTTGCGGAGTAGCCGATGAAGTGCCGGCACCGGAAAAAGAAATGGTGGAACCACTTCCTACGGCCCATGGTGTATTGGGTGTGAAGGCAGCTATTGCTTTGCTCATTTGTATTTCCGGGCCATAGCAACCCTGCATTTCGCCAAGCTTTGTACTGGCATAAGGACGAAGATCATTTGTGACTCCACAGGCTGCAATTACCCGCCCAAACCTTGCAGGATATACAACATGCGTTGTAGGCAACTTATTAAAGTTGTTACCCGATGCAGTAACCAATGTAATACCTGCCTCGTACGCAGCATTCACGGCCTGCGCCCAGGCTTTGGAAGGAGCGCCGCCCATGCTCATGCTTACTACATGCACAGGCGTACCACCTGCCGTTAACCCCACTAAATAATTAATGGCTTCTGAAAAAGCGCTGGTCTTAAATAATACCACCGATGGCGAAATTCGGCAACAGACAACCTCTGCAAATGGAGCGCCGCCTAAGTAATCAGTAAATACACCTTCATCGGTTGTAAGCCGTATTTTATTTCCTGCTAAAATGCCAAGTGTGCCGGTGCCATGTCCCGGCATAAGCATAGTGCCACTCTTGCGGGGGTCGTGTGCATCTAATCCGTTTTCACCATCTATAAAATTGCGCTGTAGCTTGTTGTTCTTTGCACTATCGGGAATTACCGTATGTGTGGCATCGTAGCCTGTATCTAAATGGCCAATTCGTACAACATAGTCAATATCTGCAACTGCTTCTCTTGCTGATTTTAATTGTGAAAAAGCATCCCCCAAATGCCACACTAAATTTTTATGTGGTTGCCAGTCAGGGTCGTAACCGTTATCAATTCCTTTTGCCAATGCCTTTGCATCTTTTCTTTTGTAGGCCGCATTGGTATTGGTATCAACTACAAACTCCTGCAGCAGATCTGGTTCTATAAAAGCAGTTTGCGCACCAATGGCTTTTGATGAAAGATGCGCTACATCCCAGGGGTTCATTTCCGCATCGCGAATGCCGGTTTTTACATACAGCTTTTCAGTGGGTGCAGCGGGCAACCCTTTCGATAAAACCTTTTTGCTTTTAGGAAGCTTTGCACTTTTTGTATTTATGTTTTCAACTGGTATGCCTGCATCGGCTAAACTCTTTTTTAAATTAAAAGGCGTTTTACTTTTTGCTTGTATAGCAGGTGGGTCAATGATTAGTTCTACACGGTGGTTGTAGATCTTCATGTGTATTGGTTTTGGAATGGTGAATAAAAAGGGCAGGAAGAAATAGCGAGTATAAATGTAAAAAGATTTTAATGAAAACAGAGAGGTTTGAAAGAATAGATTTAGTAAGAAGTGTGCAGTTAATTAAAGACTTACAGATCGGTTTGACATAATAGTAAGTTTAAGTTGTGATTTAAAAATTGTTTCTGCAATATCTAAAACAATTATAACTCACGCCACGGGAATTTTCCCGGTACTGAAATGGGAAAAACACCTTTGATTTTAGGCAGTTGTGCAATGTATGTTTAACATCAGTTAACAGAATACAAACTGTGAGCTTTGATGGATAGAAATATGATATAGGATGTTTAGTCTCTTTATTAAGACCTTACACATACTCCAAAATGGGTATTTTAAAAAAAAACTTAATAATGCTTGACATCGACATTATATATTATCATTTTTGATAATCACTTCTCTTACTCCTTACTTTTTTGAACACTACTATTTTATTCGATCCCTGAAATAATCCTTTTAATTTTCTTAAAGGGAAAAAATTAAAACAAAGCATACCAACTCAAGGAAATGCTGTTCCTTATCTCTTGCTTTGAAGGCAAGGTGGTTCCGGTGCAAGGTTTAAAGCCACAGAAAGAACTTCAAAGCCTGATAAAAAAAATGCAATCAACCTTTGATTAGTAAAGCCGGGCAACCGGCTTTTTTATTGTGGCTCTCTCCCTATTCATCATCAAAAACTTCACCCGGCAGCTTATTCAGGTTGTTGACAAACCTTACTTTATCAAAAGGCTGCTTGTGTTTCATTACATTAAAAATTTCAATTGCCACACACTGGCCGATCATAATTTTTGCATCGGCTTTGCTGATGCCCTCTTTTACAAGGCGGTTAAATGTTTGCTTTGTTTCCGGCGGTGTATTGTTGCTAATTTGGTTTTCCACCACCTGCAATATTTCTTTTCGCATCATTTCATTTGGTTTCATGACTTTTATTTTATTATGGGTTGAAAATTTTTACGGCAACAGCTTTACAACTTTGCCCCCTTGTTTATGCAACCGGTAATCGTACAGTAAATCCTTTTCCATATTCGGCCCTATACCTATGCCTCCCGTAAGTAACCCGTCGCAAATAATTTTTCCATTGAAATTAAAAATTGCCGTGGTTATATAATGCGGTATCGAAGAAAGCAATTCAGAAAACGGTTCGGAAATATTCATCACCTGTAAAAAACTCTCGTCTTTAATATGTTTCAACACCGAAAAATTCTGATACTGTTTTACTACAACAAATTCTGAAAGCATCCCATGCTCCACATCGTCTAAAAATATTGCGCCGCCATTGGGTAAATTGTGGCCATTGTCCTGGCGGTAATAGTTTAAAATATCCGGATCGGTAAAAAGCGCATTGCGGCTTTGCACTTTACTTTCTATGGTTGAACCAATAAAATCTGACAACGTACTTCCTTCTTCCAGCAGACCTTCGTACATAGAAGCATAGTAAAGAAGCGGCAGATAGTTATTGAAAAATTCATCCTGTTCTGGGTTTGATAAAAGCATACACCTGGAGTTTTATTTTTTATTGTAGATTTTGATGAAACCCGACGGCGTTAGAACGGGTGACTGCGATGTGGCTTTTTTAAAATGTTTGGTGTTAGAGGTGATGAAGTAATTCATATCATTTATACTCAGCGCAGTAAAGTATTGAACCGAATCTTCAAGGTCAGTAAATTCCGCAAACAGAGCAGTTTTGAATGTTTGCTCATTAGGTGAAACAAGGGTAATGAATGAAAATAACTTTGAGGTCAACGCCACAATGTCCTCATTGGAGAGTTTATCTTTTTTCAAAAAATACATCACTGTAAGCAGGCAGGAAGATGAAGTGTACAACTTTATCTTTCGTTGACGGCCCATATTTAAAATTTCATCACAGTCTGCATACGTAGGAACCCGCACCAGAAAAGAATCAAGGAAAACATTGCTGTCGGCAAAAACAAGATCCATGCTTATTTTTTAGAGGTTTTTTTCATGTACTCTTCCCAACGCCATTCATTCACCATTTTTGCATAGTTGCCATCAGAAGGCAAAGGTATTTTTGACCGGTGCTTTTTTAAAATAGCCTTTATCGCCTCTAACGGATTCTCTTCTTCCTTTTCCTGGATACCTTTCAAATACTCTTCAAACAATTTGCTTACACTCGTTCCTTTTCGTAAGGCAACACGTTTCGCCTTCTTCACTATTTTTTCATCAATACTCAGGGTGAGCTTCGTTGTCATAAAACGTTTTGCCAAATATACGTATGATTTTAAAAGATACGTATGGTCAAGAGTACAGGACTTATTGTAATCTATGCTGAGAAGCCCAAAAACATCTGTTACCTACTGTTAGGCTTTATAACTAAACTGCCATTCTTGTGACAAGAAAAGTCCAATTAGCTTAGTGCTTACGGAGTAATTCTATGCAATCACTTTCGGCATAATCGCCGGTTCTTTATCAATTGCCTTTTCAATACCTTCCTGCATATGAATAATCTTTTTAGATTGATTGCTGGTAAAATCCGTAACGGAAGTCCCTGAAAGTTTCCCATCTCCAACCGTCCATCTCTCCTCCAAAATTTTCCGCTCTTGCTGCATATCACCATTATCATCATAATACTCCACCGCCGCTTCAGGCCCATTCAATTTTAATATGGTGTAACCATTATAACCCACCGGGTATTTACCATCAATCTTTTTACGTTCCCGGCTATCGTATAAAACAAGGTTGCGTGTATTGCCTTCTTTTGGAGTTTTGTCAATATCCACCGGCATGCCGCCATTACCAATGCAACTGCCATAAACTTTTAAACCGTTGTCAAAAACATTTTCGCCGTAAACCGACAGGCGATGTTCATGGCCCCAAAACCACAATACAGTTCTATTTGCTCCAAGTAGTTCAGATAATTGTTTGGCAGGATTTATATACTCATCTTCAAAAGCAGAAAGAGGTTGATGATGTGAAAGAAAAATAAGCCCCCTGTTATCTTTTTCAGGTTGCACAACATTCTTTATCCATTGTACCTGCATTTCGTGAAGCTTTAATTTGTTGTTAGAAGCAAGCCCTAAAAATCCTTTTAAAGAATAGTAGCCGGTATCAAGCCCAATGATGCGCCAGTATTTATTTTCCAAACAAAAAAAACTTGCTTCCTGTTGTTGCGCTCCGTCGCCGCAATCGTACAAGTGCATGTAAGGCAAGAGATGTGAAAAATAAGTTTTGCCACTCGAGTACATTTCGTGGTTTCCCAATAAGGCGAAGCTGCCCATTTTGCCATAAGGCCAGGGCGCACCAAATGTGCTGTTGAAATTATCCGCAATCTCTTTTTCGTTACCTACATAATACGAATCGCCTAAGTGAATGCTGTAATCTCTTTCACCGCAAAGCCTCGCTACTTTGTGCGACTCTGGTGTATCAGATGCCCAATCGGCTAACAGCGCCACGGAAGTTCGGTTCCCGGCTCATCATCCATTTTAAAAATACCGTTGTTGGTTTTTAAATCATGGTAGGTTTGATACGTGTAATGCGTATTGCCCAGATGTAATAAGTTTTTCCATAACCATTGAAATACATTTTGCCGTACAAGGCCGTGCATATTATACTTAGGCGGTTTTTTGGTAATGCTTTCTTTTATTGCATGTAACTGGTTCACCACCGGCGAGCGGCTTAAACCCATCAAATCTTTTTGATCATTCATGTGTCAATAGTTTTGAAATTATAAGTAAGCTTTTGGAAGCAATATTTTTTGAGCTACGTGTTTTGGAGATACGGCTCTTTGAAAAATATTGATTGATGTAAGATTGCTGAAGCATATCAAGTTTCTTATTTGGAAATACCTGTCGAATTCAGTAGAGCAGGAGGCCTAAATTGATTTTATTGAATCTGAATAAATCTTTCCGAAGCAAGGGCAATGAGTTAAACCAAAATCAACAATTAGGAATATTAAAATTAATCACCATTTCTTATACGTACAAGTGCATTTCTGGGTATTGATGACGAAAGAATAATTCTCTTGCTGGAGAATTTCAAAGCTTACGCTGGCAATTACAGGTAACTCAACCACCACTGTGTATGCGTACGCTTGTACCTGCTAAACCATTTACATGCAGGATACAATAAAAGTACAACAGCCAGCCATACGCAGTAAGTAATAAAAAGGCTGGCACCTTCGCCAGGTATAATAAATTTGAATGGAAAGTTGGGCACACCTTTCGCACCTTCTGCAAACGAATGACCTCTTGCAATAAAATAAACGGATGCTCCTAAATGAAGCAAATAAAAATGCAGGATGTAATAAAAGAAAGGCACACGGCCATATACCGTAATAATTTTCGTCAGGCCGTTTTGTAGGTTGCCTATAGTACCAAGAAAAACCATTGCAGGGCCGATGGTCATGCATAAGTAAAGTAATGAAGGCGGGTATTTTTGCGTGTTGATAAAAGACAACACTGTGTACAAAAAGTTTTTCTGGTTTGTCCAGGGTAACGGATCGCCATAGGTGTTTGTGTAGCGAAGCAGAATGAAAAAAAGAATCAGCCCTGCACCTATCAGAGTGATCAAACGGTTCCTTTTACGTACATCGGTTCCTGCTTGATAAATCCTTCCAAAGCAATAACCCACGATCATTACACCTGTCCACGGAAGAAAAGGATAAAAGATGCCAAGCAAATGGTTGTCGGGTAAAGGCGTAACTCCCGGACGATGGATGAACTCATAGAGAACAGGGTAAGCACCAGTATGATTCTTCTCAAAAAAATCAAGGGCATTATGTCCGAAAACAATAAATAAACCTGCTATCAACAAGGCAGTAAGTGGCATCCAAATTAAAAGACCTAACAAGATCATGCTAATGCCAATTGACCATATTACCTGCAGAACAATAAACCCATAAGAAATATCGAATGTAATAGCAAAGGTCATAATTAATACTTCCACCAGTACCAGCCAAAGCCCGCGTTTAATTAAAAAGCTACTCAACTCTTTTTTACTTTTTCGCAGCCCTTGTAAATAAATGGACGTGCCCGATAAAAACACAAACACCGGTGCGCAAAAATGTGTGATCCACCTTGTAAAAAATAAAATGGGTGTTGTTGATTGCAGGTCCAGTGGGTCGGCAATGTTTGCCTTAATATGAAAGTAATCCCTGGTATGATCCAACGCCATAATAATCATTACCAGGCCTCTTAACAAATCAATGGAATCAATGCGGTAGGAACGCTGTGGAAGCTTTGCGGAAATGGATTGCATGTAATTAGTTTATGGTTGCGTGAAAGATACTCCTTCAAAATTATTCATTATTTGCAATAAAGAGGGATGATCAATTTGGGGCTTTATTATTTTGGCGCTGGTGTCATCTCCCAACATTGCTCTATTTTTCTCCTTTGCTCTGCCAGGTAACGGCATAGCATGATAGCAAATAACTTTTTCATAGCTATTTATTTCAAGATCCTTTTTTAAGAATAGCGTATACCGACTGCGTAATTATTGGTATAGAGATAAAAAAAACATTTCATCAACGTTATAAAAGAAACGACAATTTTTAGCGGGCTGGTTTCCGGGCATTCATTGCTGGCATTGCTGTTGCAGGTATAGAGTTTTATATCTGTGCTCTTGAAATTATTAATCAGAAAAATGAACTCATGAAAAAATTTATTCTTCCTATTATCCTGGTTGCCTCGTTGGTAGTAATAACCAATTGTGCCCGTAACCCTGTTTCCGGCAAAAAGCAATTGGTAACAATATCTACAGAGCAGGAACTGGCTATGGGCCGTGAAGCGGACCCCCAGGTGATTGCCCAATTTGGCCTCTATCCAGATTCCGCCGTTCAACGCTACATGCGTGAAAAAGGTAAGGAGATGGCAGCCCTTTCGCACCGCAACAATATTAACTACGAGTTCCGGGTACTCAATTCCGATGTCGTTAACGCCTTTGCTATTCCGGGGTATGTATATTTTACCCGTGGCATTCTTGCACATTTCAATAACGAAGCCCAGTTTGAAGGAGTGCTTGGACATGAAATAGGGCATATAGCTGCACGACACTCGGTAATTCAACAGCGTAACGCTATATTAGGACAAGTGGGAATTCTAGCGGGTATTATCATTTCTCCTCAGTTAGGTCGCTTTGCGGAAACCGCATCACAAGGCTTAGGTTTATTGTTGCTTAAAAATAGTCGCGACGCGGAAAGAGAAGCCGACCAACTTGGAGTGGAATATTCAACGAAAGCAGGTTATGATGCTGCTGAAATGGCCCACTTTTTTACCACCCTGCAACGACAAACGGCAGCAGCAGGCGGCGATGCTTTGCCTCCGTTTTTGTCAACCCACCCCGACCCAGGCGAACGCACTGTAACCGTTGGTAAATTAGCTACCGAGTGGAAACAGAAAGCAGGGCTCACCAATCCTAAAGTCAATAAAGAAACTTATTTGCGTCGCCTGGAAGGTTTGGTATATGGCGAGGATCCGCGGGAAGGTTTTTTAGAGAACAATATCTTCTATCATCCGGAATTAAAGTTTCAATTTCCTGTGCCTGCCGGATGGAAATACCAGAACAGTCCCCAGCAAGTACAAATGGCTGCGCCAGACGGTAAAGCTCTTATGATTTTTACATTAGCGCAAGGAAGTAATTTGCAGGAAGCTGCCAATACTGCTATTCAGCAATACCAGCTTCAGGCTTTAGGCTCAAGAGAAGTAAGTGTAAATGGATTGCCTGCCCTTGCGGTAGAAGCGCAGCAGCAGCAACAGCAGCAACAACAGCAACAACAAAGCGCCGCAGTAAGAACATTGTCTTATTTTATTCAGTACGGTGGCACTATCTACCACATCATAGGTGTTTCCGGAGCAACCGACTACAACTACTATGGAAACACTTTCTTAAGCAGCATGCAAAATTTTAAAGCACTTACCGATCCTTCAAAGCTGAATAAAAAGCCAGATCGCATCAGGCTGAAAACAATAACACAGGAAGGAACTTTAGACCAGGTGTTGCGGAGGCTTAATGTACCCGCCGCACGATTAAATGAGCTGGCTATTTTAAATGGTTTGAAGTTAACAGACAGGATAACACAAGGAACCCTGATTAAAATAACAAGCGAATAACAGAATTAAAATTGAAATAAATTTCAACGATCACAACATTGAGCTGCCAATAAAAGAGGCAGCTTTTTTTATGATAATGACAGGCTTCTTCAAAGTTGAAAAATCATCGGGTCAACGGCTCATATAATTTTAATGGAATCAAAATGAGCCGGAATCTTTATCTTCCTTCCAAACTTTCTACAGTGAAAAAAATAATTGCAACCCTTTTTCTTTCCGGTATTATTTATTCTGCTTCTGCACAAAAAGATTTTAGCACAACGTTTCAAACTGCTGTTGCTAAAATAGAACCTAAGTGTATTGCTTGGCGGCGGCAGTTGCACGAAAACCCTGAGCTGGGCAACCGTGAATTTAAAACATCTAAACTTATCGCTGCCCATCTCCGCTCTTTGGGTATAGAAGTAAAAGAAGGCGTGGCTCATACTGGTGTAGTAGGCATTCTTCGTGGCGGCAAACCCGGGCCTGTGATAGGTTTGCGGGCTGATATGGATGCGCTGCCGGTTATAGAAAGAGGGAATCTGCCTTTTGCTTCTAAAGTAAAAGCGCAATACAACGGGCAGGAAGTTGGCGTGATGCATGCTTGCGGACATGATACCCACGTTGCTATTTTAATGAGTGTTGCTGAAGTATTAACAGGTATGAAAGCTGACTTGAACGGTACGATAAAATTTGTTTTTCAACCTGCCGAAGAAGGTGTGCCAAAAGGTGAAGAAGGCGGTGCCGAACAAATGATAAAAGAAGGCGTGATGGAAACCCCGAAGGTTGATGTAATGTTTGGCTTGCATATTAATTCGCAAACAGAAGTTGGAAAGATCACGTATCGTCCGGGTGGATTTTATGCCGGTGTGAATGATATGAAGATTACAGTAAAGGGCCGTCAATCGCATGGCGCAGCGCCGTGGAATTCAATAGACCCTATTGTTACATCAGCACAAATTATCAATAGCCTGCAAACTGTTATCAGCCGCAATCTGGATATTACTGAAAACGCCGGTGTGGTAACAATTGGTGCTATCAATGGGGGCAACCGCTCTAATATTATTCCCGAGCAAGTGGAAATGTTAGGCACAATCAGGTACCTGACCAACGAAGATGAAAAGATGTTGATTGACCGTGTGAAAACCATCGTTACTAAAACTGCAGAAGCAGCAGGAGCAACGGCTACAGCAGAAATTCCATACAGTTCTCATTATCCTGTAACCTTCAATAACGAAGCATTAACCGCGTCGATGTTGCCTTCACTTCAAAAAGCTGCCGGCACCGCAAATGTGTCTACCATTCCTCCTAAAACAGGGGCCGAAGATTTTTCTTTCTTCGGACAAAAAGTACCGGCACTGTTTTTCAATTTAGGGGGTATGCCCAAAGGTGGTAATCCTAAAACAACACCTTCTCATCACACACCCGATTTTTATATTGACGAAAGCGGGATGCAAACCGGCATTAAGGCGTTCCTGTATTTAGTAACCGATTATATGAAGATGAGCAGCGAGAAAAGCTTTATTAAACCAACCGTAAAACCGGTTTAATGAAAGTCCTCTTTTTTCTTTTAATGCCTTTTCTTGTTAGTGCAAATCTATCTGCACAAAAAACAGATAAGAAACTTCAGCGTCAGGTAGAAGAATTAATAAAAGGCTTTAACGGTGATGTTGGTGTGTATGTAAAAAACCTGAAGAATGGAAAGATCGTTGCCATTAATGCCGATACTGTATTCCCAACCGCCAGCATGGTAAAGATCCCCATACTGATTGGTGTGATGGATAAGATGAATCACGGTGAAATGACGTATCATCAATCCCTCACTTATAAAGATTCCCTGCTGTATGCAGGAGTTGATATATTAGGTTCCTTTAAAAACGAGGAAAAAATTGACTTGAGTAAAGTGTTGATGCTGATGCTCACTACCAGCGACAACACCGCAAGCTTATGGCTGCAAAGCCTTGCCGGTGGTGGCATGCGAATCAATGAACTGTTGGACAGCATGGGCTTTATATCAACAAGGGTAAACTCCCGCACCCCTGGTCGCGAGGCCATAAGAAACATTTATGGCTGGGGACAAACATCGCCTCGTGAAATGGCTACACTGATGGAAAAAATCGTGAACGGGGAGATCATCAGCAAAGAACGAAGTGCACAAATGCTTCGCTTGTTAGGTAGGAATTATTGGGATGAAGAAGCGGTTTCGCAAATACCATCTGATGTTTTTGTAGCCAGTAAAAACGGTGCTGTAGATAGGAGCCGTAGTGAAGTGATCTTCGTGAATGGGAAAAGTGCCCGATATATTTTTTGCATTTGCACAAAGAATAATAAAGATCAAAGTTGGGAAGCAGGAAATGAAGCCTGGGTGATGACGAGAAAGTTGTCGAAGATGTTGTGGGAGAAGTTTGAGTAACGGCACTTACACATTATCATATCCTTGGCAGTTGCTAACTTCTAAGCCTGGCATTCTTCTGCTTTGCTTTTGAGACGGACGTACTTGAGTATTGCGATTATTCATTCATTGAAACTTCGGTCAGTTTTGGAAGGGCCTCTACATTCTGCAAAAGCACTTTGATTTTATCAACATGTGGCTGAATCGTTTCGTGCTTGTTGTCGTTTGCCAGCAGAACAATAAATTTCAAATCCAGCTTTCCAAGATTTTGCTGGTTCTTTAGTTTCTTATCAAGAGTAATAAAAATGTCGAAACCATTGAAAGCGGCCAACCCCAATAGTTCACCGTTTTTCTTTCCCAGCCAACTCATGTCTCTAACCGTGCTTACTTCATGACCATGGCCAAAATCGTATTTTATTTTGGCAGGTATGTTTTCATCAAGCAAAATTTTCATGCAGGATTTTTTCGGTAGTTAGCGTTTTCCTTGCCATGCCTAAAACCTGTATGGCATATTCTTTTTTTACCGAGGGGAAGTTTTCTAAAAACTCGTCGAGTGTTTCGCCTGTTTCGATGTAATCAAATAAAGCTTGAATGGGTACACGGGTTCCTGTGAAAACGGGTGTGCCTCCCATTGTTTCAGGGTCAATATTAATAGCGCCGTACGTCATTTCTTGTGAGGATTGATTGGTGACGAAGTTACGGAATGGTGAGGTGTTGCATGGGCTTAAACTAAAGACTAGGCTTGCTGTTATAAGGCCTGAATTATAAAATGTTGAGATGAATAGGAATATGACGTTTGAAAAGGGTGCATCTCAAATTTTCACTCCTATCAGTGCTTGTGGGGACACAAGCCACGGCGACTGAAGGATGTGTTATTTTCTAAGTTAATTAGTTTTAAGTAGAGCACTATCTGGAATATTCTATTGACGTTTTTTTAGTTTTGGGGAAGGCTGGGTATTGGAATCATTGCCGAAGTGCGGGCATTTTAGCAGTTGTATTGTGTTAGCCGCACTAAGCAACTTTTAGTTTTCGTTTTGGAAGTTCCACCTTAAAGTTCACTTTTGCATGAAGTGCATTGAAAACCTTTATCACAGTGTCGAACCTTGCATTGGTGAAGTTGTTTTCACGCTTTGAAATTTGTGCTTTTTGTACACCGACTAATTTTCCTAATTGTTCTTGAGTTAAGTTATTATGTAGCCTTGCTTCTTTGATGGCATACCCCAACAGTTCAAGATTAAGCTCCTGTTCAAATGCGTCTCTGTCTGGCGTGCCCACTTTACCAATGTGCTTGTCAATCATGGTATCAAGTGAAACGGTTTTAAGTTTTTTGCTTGTAGGCATGTCAGTCATTTTTTTGTTTCAAATATTGTTGTCTGATGCGTTCTGCTTTATCAAGGTCTGATAGCTGCCATTTCAGCCTTCTCTCTATTGAGCGCAACGATAAGTTGCCTGTAGTTTATCCCCGCAGATAACGATTGAATTTTTGTCTTTTAATGCTGCAAAATAAAACTGTGTCAATGATTGATCATATCCATTAAACAAGGCTTTTTTGTCTTCTGCGCCAATGTCTTCAAGTTCTTGTTTTGTTTCCTTGGATAGGTTATCATACAATTTAGAAAAGCCCTCAAAACTTTCGATTTTATTCTTTTTTATCCAGTCACATATTGTCGCAACTTCTGCCGTAGGAATAAAACCGTTTATTATTCTGTCACCTACTTGTTTTTCTACAAAAGTGCCATAAAGCATTTTGTATGGCAAAGCATGTGTGTCACTGTAAGGGTCACTGGTGTTCATGAAAATAATGCCCAGGTCTTGGGTTATTTTATAAAGGTTTATACTTTTTGATTTGCTCATTTCCATGTTCAAATTGGATAGTTCGCCAATCTTGTCAGCTTTGCCAACTCGATAAAGCACAATTGAAATTCCCAAAGCATGTGGCTTTAAATGGTGATGGAAATATTTTGTTGTGTCAACATGAGAGATACTGATAAAAGAGCTTGAACTTATTACTGTCAAAGCAAAAAAAGTTAAAAGTAAAATTTTATTCATAGAGGTTTTTTTAAATTGCCGGCAATCGTAGCTTTACGCAACTTCTTGTTCCAAACTTAACTCATTATCAATTCAAAATAGAACAAATGATATGATAAATAGAATTACCAACCGTACAAGAGTGCGACGCAACAGACGATCATAATAGCAATGCAGCTAAGGATAAAAATGTAAAACTATCGAATACAAAGCTTGAAAGATAAAAGGAGAAAGAGGGCATTAAACATTCACACTGCTAACATCTTACTTCAACAACTGGTACGCAATAAAACTCATCACATACGCTATCGCCGTCATGTAAACCAACTGAATCACCGGCCATTTCCAGGTACGGGTTTCCCGCTTTACAATAGCCAATGTACTCATGCACTGCATGGCAAAAAGATAGAAGATCATTAAAGAAACACCGGTAGCTTCAGTAAACAACGGTTCACCATTTTGTTTTTTTGCGGTGGCCATTTTATCGCGTAGCAACATTCCTTGCTTGTCGTCAGACACACTAAATAAAGTAGCCATTGTGCCTACAAAAACTTCCCTTGCGGCAAATGAAGTAACCAGTGCAATACCTATGCGCCAATCGTAACCCAAAGGTTTAATAGCTGGTTCCATGCCTTTGCCTAAAATACCTGCAAAAGAGTTTTCAAGTTTTATGGTATTCAATTGCATCTGAAGTGAATCTTTTGCAGCAGGGTTTTTTGCAATCAATGCTTCATACTTTGTGTCTAAATCTGCCATTCGCCCTGATGGGCCAAACGAACTAAGTGCCCAAAGTATCAATGAAATCACCATGATGATTTTACCGGCATCCGTTACAAAAATGCGGGCTTTGCTGATCATTGTTTGCACAACCGTTTTAGCCCGCGGGGGACGATACGTAGGCAGTTCTAAAATGAAAAAACTCTTCTCTTTAATATGAATAAACCATTTGGCGATATACGAAACCAGCATGGCCATAGCAAAACCTAATAAATAAAGTCCCATCATTATCATTGCCTGCAGGCTTAAAAATCCTAAGTAGTATGTGTTCGGAATCACCAGTGCAATAAGGATGGTATAAACAGGCAGTCGTGCAGAGCAACTCATTAACGGTGTAATCAAAATCGTCAGCAATCTTTCCTTCCTGTTCTCAATATTTCTTGCACTCATAATAGCCGGCACAGCGCAAGCAAAGCCACTGATCAACGGCATTACGCTTTTACCATTTAGTCCAACGCTACGCATTAACCTGTCCGTTAAAAAAGAGATACGGGCCATGTAACCCGTGTCTTCTAAAACGGTGATTAAACCAAATAATATCATGATCTGCGGTACAAAGATCATGATGCCGCTTAAGCCGGCTATCAATCCATTTACTAATAAATCGGAGAACCATCCGGCAGGAAGTATTGTGTTCAACCAGCCGCTTGCATACGAAAAACCTTCTTCTATCCATGTCATTGGATACTGCGCCACATAAAATACCATTTGAAAAAGAAGAAATAAAACCGCCAGTAAAATTAAATAACCCCAGGTGCGATGAAGCAAAAGGTCATCCAGCTTAGCGGTAAAACGTTTTTGCTCTTTGGGGTCGGGTTCTGTTACCGATGCCTGCATAATATGCTTAATGCGATGGTAGCGCTGCAATATTTCGGTAGCCTGTGTTTTAGTATGATTGAAGGCATGCTTTTCTTCAATGCTTTCGATAGTATTTTGTAAGCGGCTATCTAAGTCAAACTCTTCATGGTTAATTAAAAAATGTATGGCTGAATAATCAGATGCACCGGGGATAGCTGCCTGTAAATCCTGGATAGGTGCTGCGGCTAATTCTTTGTTTTCAATAAAATCACGAACCGGTATTTTATATTGATTGGAGGCGGTAAGTTCAATAGCTTTTTTTAAGCCGGCAATACCTTTGTTTTTTCGCGGATTAACCGAAACTACCGGAACACCCAATTCTCTTTCTAACTGCGCCAGGTCTATTTCAATGCCTTTGCGTTTTGCAATATCGGCCATGGTTAACGCCACCACTACCGGCATTTTCAAATCCATTATTTGGGAACAGAAAAGCAGGTTGCGTTTTAGATTGCTGACGTCAACCACCACTACAAATACATCAGCCTTAATATCCTTATCCTGGTTAAGCAACACCCGATAACTTACCCATTCATCCAGGCGTTTTGGATAAAGGCTATATGTTCCGGGAAGGTCAATGATATTACCAATCAATCCTTCGGCAATTGGTGCAGTACCTGTTTTTTTATCAACTGTTACACCCGGAAAATTTCCGGTGTGCTGGTGCATGCCGGTAAGGCTGTTAAACAAAGAGGTTTTACCGCTATTGGGGTTGCCTACTAATGCGATATGAATAATTTTTTTCGGCACGTCTGAGAGTCGCAAAGGTACCCATGCACAACTTGAAGGAGTTACGATATTGGAAGTTTTAGCGCCTCATTAAGGAAAAAATAGAATTAAAAAACAGGAAATTTAGTAGCAGATACCCCGCGAGAAAAGTACATTTGTCATTGACTATCTCAAAAAAATTTATACTCGTGCTTCAAAAAAACCTTTCATTTCTTTTTCTCTTCATCTGCTTTTTTGCAGAAGCACAAAAAATAAAAAAAGAAGATAAGCCAATTTTAGAGGCACTTCATCAGCATATAGAATACCTGGCTAGTGACAAGTTGGAAGGCCGCCGTACAGGTACCGCAGGAGAAAGGCTGGCGGCAGAATATATCAGTGCTGCATTTCAAAAAGCAGGACTTCTACCAAAAGGTAGTAATGGATTTTACCAGCCTTTTGAAGTAGCAGAAGGAAGAGAGCTTGCGGCTTCCAATTTTTTATCTATCAACGAAACGCCCCTGCAAACGGGAACAGATTTTTTCCCGCTTAATTATAGTCCTAATTCAATAATAGAAGCTATGCCTTCTTTGGCTTTACTTGAAAGAGGTGAGCCCTGGTTCTTTGACCTGTCAGACATGATGAACGCTAATAAAAGTAATCCGCATTTTGATGTAAATAATTCAATTATGGCCCGTGTAAAAGAGGTAGAGAAAGGTGGCGGTAAAGCCTTGTTTATTTATAATACTTCCACATTGAATGATGGCTTGCAGTTTAACGGAAAAGAAAAAACAGAAGCACTTTCTATACCGGTTATTTATATTGGTGCGGCAGCAGCAAAAAAATATTTTTCCGATCCTTCTGCATCGCTACGTATCAAATCTAAAATTGAGATTATTTTAAAAAGCCGCACCGGTAACAATGTAGTGGGTTATATAGATAATGGCGCTGCCAACACGATTATTATTGGTGCGCACTTTGATCATTTGGGTTATGGCGAAGATCATAATTCAAGGTTCACCGGCACCGAAAAACAAATACATAACGGGGCCGATGATAATGCCAGCGGAACAGCCGCAGTAATAGAATTAGCCAGATTAATGAAAGCTTCTAAACTAAAGACCAACAATTATTTGTTCGCAGCTTTTTCAGGCGAAGAATTAGGCTTATTTGGTTCAAAATATTTTACGCAACACCCTACCATTGATTTAAACGCTGTGAATTTTATGATCAATATGGATATGGTAGGCCGGTTAAGCGATTCATCCCGCACACTAACTGTTGGAGGCTTTGGTACATCGCCTATGTGGGGAGAACTGTATAGCCGCAAAGGAAAAAAGGCTTTATATGAAGTCGCACAATATCGCTTTGATAGTTCCGGCACCGGCCCAAGTGATCATACCTCTTTTTACTTAAAAAACATTCCAGTACTTTTTTACTTTACCGGGCTGCATACCGATTATCATAAGCCCACGGATGATTTTGAAAAGATCAATTACAATGGCGAGTTAGGGATTGTAAAACATATTTACAGCTTGCTGCAGGCCGTAGATAAGACGCGGGATAGAATTGCATTTACTAAGACAAAAGAAACACAGTCCACTACTACTGCCCGCTTTAGCGTGACGCTTGGTATTATGCCCGACTATACGTTTGCTGACTCCGGCGTAAGGGTAGATGGTGTGAGCGAAGGTAAGCCGGCCCAAAAAGCTGGCATTGTTGCAGGCGATGTAATAAC
>MWWF01000061.1_pt1 | contig 18189 bp, 12 predicted proteins | sample 1047351 | NCBI WGS metagenome assembly MWWF01 (sample SAMN06349970, study PRJNA376086) | soil metagenome | isolation source: MGM-3 sample Antarctic (ecotone) soil | place: Antarctica
TCATAGGCCCCGCATCCCATTGCCTTGCGTTCTAGATCTACCAAGAGATATTCTTAACGGATTTATTGGAGTAGCACGCGCTCAGGGGCTCAAGCCTGCTCATAGGTATATTGTCGTTCCACTTAAAATTTTCGCGTCAACTGGTGTTAAGCACGCATTTAAAACTTTGTTTGTAGTAATGGCTCTTGGTGGAAGTGGACAAATTGTCGATATGCTTGGATTATCAGTGCCCAATCCGTTGATAGAAAATACTGACCCAAATGATCTTAAGGATAATGAAGTTACTGTCATAGTAAAACTTGATTCGAGAGCTCCCAGAGAAGATGGGAATGTGGCAATGAAGCTTGATTCGGAAACAATAGATATTTTGAAGGCTAGGAGTCCAGAGAAGTTCGTTGTTATTGATGTATCCACTGATAATCTTTCTGATCCAAAGCTGGTAAAATCGGAGGTTCAGCGGAAAATTCAAGAAGAAGTTATAAATAGGGGAAAACGAGTAAAAAAAGTTATTGTATCGGGACATGGCTTGCCTGGGAAAGTACATGGAGATTTGGTTGGAACAATTCCGCTTTCAGAATTTACTGACTACATGACACCGATACGAAATACTTTCTCTGAGAAGCCGGAAATATACTTTACAAGTTGCCTTTTGGCGGGCGATGAAGGAGGTAGAGGCCAAGTAAAATTATTTGCAGATTCTATACTCCCAGATGGTGGCTACACACAGGTCAATCGGCTATCGGGCTATGCCGGTGACGGAATACAGTACAAAGGCTCATTTACAAAAAATACTATGCTTGTGCCTACATGGAAAAAACTAATTACAGCTTGGAATCCTGCAATTGGCGAACCATATGCTTTATTAAGTCATAAGGTAAATTACTCTGACGTACGGATGTGGGAAAAGTTCGGACATATGATCGGGGGCGTTGTTACAGACGCAGAAGATAATGACTCAAAGTTTGAATACACTGTAAAAAAATCTGCTCCTTAAATCACTTGTTCGGCGGCCAATAAACTGACGTTTAAGCGAGCCTTTTCGTTCGTGAGGTCAAAATAGCTCTACTGAAGGCAGCATTTTTTGAATTTCTTGCCGCTTTTGCAGGGACAAGGATCATTCCGTCCTATTTTTGGGATGAGTGAAAAATCTTGCTCATATCGAGTAAAAGCTTTTTGGGCCTCAATGTTCATAACTCTCAGTTGTTTGCTTTCCCGAATAAATTGAGGCCAAAGTGCCTGCATATCACGATCGATTTTGATGATGAGCCTTTCTACCTCTGCCCAATTATTCGTAGCTTCTCCGTCTGCCGGACATATATGACCTTCGAGCTCAGACGCTGTGGCATCAAGAACATGCGGAAGAAAATTAGGATTAAACTGCTCGATGACATCTTCCTCGTTGTAGGATCCAGCTTCTCTAAGGCTTAAAAGAAAGTCATCTAGTTCGTTCATGCGTTGCCAAGCCCATGTGTTCCACTGCTCGTACTCACTCACTTTTAAATCTGCAGGTATCGGCGTGAATAAAAATGGCGTATTTTCCTCCTGATGTTTCTGCGCAATGTCATTCCACAAGGACATGAAAAGGCTCAAGAATGATTTTACATCCTCCTCTTTTGCCTCACCATTTCCCCCATCCTCTTCTTGAATCCTATTCAGCAGGGCTAAAGGAGAAACAAGATCCAATCCAAGCACACTTCCCGCAATTGCTGCCTTGAGTTCTCCAAGAGTTGTATACTTCAAAAGACGCGCTGTAATGGCTTGAGCCTGCCCATCACCGGGGTAGGAAGAAATGTTCATCATCTGAAATTATTTAGCATGAATATTTCAAATGTTCTAAAAGTCGCCCTTATCGTCGTCCCAAAAGCCTGGCTTTTTTGATTTGTCTTTCTTGGGCTTAAGCGGCGGCTCGGCTGCAATGTATTTCTTGCGAAGCTGCTCATCGATCTCGGCTTGGACAGCTGCTTTCTTTGCAGCCTCCGCCTTGGCTTTTTTCTCACGCTCTTGGGCTTCTCTTTCCTGCTCGGCTTTCGATCTTGCTTCGTACTCCTTCTGCCTTTCAGCAAGAAGGACTTCACGGCATCGCTCATTCTCTTTTACGTTTTCATCGTTCCGATGCATAAGACTCTCGGCCGTTCGAAGATAAAGCCCTGCAAAAAGAGTTCCCAGGGCCACAAATAACGAAATAAATCTTAAAACCCCGTCTTTTGATAAAAACAGGCTACCGACCCCACCCACTAAAATGTAAATCCCATAGGAAAAAAGCGACAGTAAAAGAACGCCGAAAACAACCCTCGTCCACTGAGGAACTAACTCAAAAAGCCCATCGACTTTGAATTGCCAGTCCGCCATAAATTTTGAAAAATTTATCAACGCAAAACCATCTTGGATCTCATGAACTTCTAAGCAATCTTCTTTGCTTAAAATCTCATAGGAGCCAGCGCTGCTCTTTTCTTTCTTGAAAACCCTTTCATTGTACAAGCCTTGAAAAGCTTCAAGCTCATCCCACTCTCTCAAGGCGCCAATCAAGGAACCAAGACCCGCAGCTGTCCAAGCAAAAAGATTCATCCCTATGATCGTGAAATGCCTAAAGGGATACCATTCAATCTTCCACAAACTAAACCGAAAACTCCCACCAAAACGGTACATAGGACCAAGAAGAAATTCCCCACCCTCTCCTAATAACCAACCCTTCCACCATCCATAAAAAAACAAACTTGGGAATCCAACCAAGAAACTAAGCCCCATGAATATGAAAAAATATCCCCACGCTCCTACATAGAGTTCTTCATAGCGAAAATAACTCTGGCTCATTCGGGCTGGAATATAAAATAACGCTACAAGAACTAAAAACAGAGGGATCCTCATGAGCTCCGGAATAAAAACCATTCCAAAGACCGCAATCATTCCGAAAAAAACAAGAATTCTTGTTCCTAAATCTGCCTGGCCTTTCTGACTTCCAAAATGCATAAGAATTTCTAACCAGCTATCTCGCCGTCCTCCGCTACCTCATCCTCAATCCCACGCTCGCCAGGCACCATCACGCCATTCTCTCCAAGACTTCGAAACGGCCCGTACGCATCCACAAGTGGCCTGACCACCTCTTCAAAACTCACTACTTTAAATATCTCGCGTTCCCCTACACTCTTTTTCATCACATCAATAAGGAGCCGCTTCATGTTCTCAGTGGTCGCTACAAAAAGACATTTCTCAAAACCACACTTTTTCTCATAGCGAATGTCCGCAACATAACGCTCAAACTTCTCCTGATACCGCTCCTTGCTCTTAAAAGAGTGCTCAAGCTCAAACGCTACCTCCGCACCACTACTACTCGTATAAATGGCATCAGGCTGGTACGGCCGCCCTATGTTCTGATTGTCTTCATACATCGCCTGCGCCTTAAGTAGCCGCTCCCCTCTCCAGTTAAGAGACCTTCCTCCTAGCTCCAAGGCTGCCCGGCAAAGCACGATCCTCTTGTCGTGCTCAAAACTCCGGATATCGATTCCACCAAGTGCCTTGGGATGTATCCGACTCACCCGGTATCCCTGAAGCGCTCTGACTCCCAAGTCAGTCGCTACGTAGTAACTCTGACCTTCCGTATAGACACGCACGGTCTTTAGCATCCCAAGACGCCTCAACACCAACACCCGCTCCCTTGCGTACCAACTACTCCGACTCTTTTCCCCGCTCCGCTTCTTCCTTCCAAAAAACAAAGGATGGATCGTATCGAGTCCCGCAAACCTCATATCGTTGATAAACTCCAGCACCTCAAAGTCCCGACCCGTTAAGCGCTTTCCCTCACCAACTGGCACATGCTTCCACGTCTTCTTCGTAGACTTCGCTTCAGCTTTCTTTTCCCGGGCCTCAACTGCCCCACTTCGTATCAACTCCGACAGCTCATTCCTACTCCCAAGTGTGTTCTCTTCCATATTCACTTCATCCTTCTTATTCCTATCTCTACTTCCAACCTACCTACCCAACTCCCACAACCTGCCCCAAGCCCACCTCTCCTCATCGTAGAGGGGGAGAGGTGGGCTTGGGGCAGGTTGTCCTCGGAAGACCATTCAGTGCTGTGTTTTCAAGTACTTACAAACAAAATTTACGTAAATATAACACAAATACTAACAGCTTGCTACATGGTATTTCTTTGTGTATTTAGATTGGGTGATTTTCAAAGTTGCAAGTCAAGCCAAATTGTTGCGATTCTCACATCAAAAAAAATAACAGGTTTCACTTGGACTTAAGTCGCCATGCGGCAACGAAAAGCTTCAGAATAATTACTTTATATTGTTTATCAGATATTCTAATTCAAGAAAAACAGATCAACCACAGGGGGCATATGGCAAACATCGATAAGCCGGAATTTCTAATTCTAGTATCTGACCTAGCTAATGTTTTAGGCATTTCACTTCAGGGCCTTCATAAATACTTAAAGACCAATGGATTTGAAGCCACTCTTATAAGCAACCGGGCTTATCTCTCCCCTGAAATAACCAGGGCCGTCTTTCTATCCAGGGGCTTGCACTATAAATATCAAGTCCTTTCATTGCAGATGCTTAAAGGTGGCGTAGCGAAAACAACAACCGCGATGAACATTGGACTGAGGGCCAATATGTATGGGGCTCGCGTCCTACTTGTTGACCTAGATCAACAAGCAAATCTTTCGTTTTCTTTTGGAGCAGAAGATCCCAACGCATTTGTCTGGGTAGATCTTCTCGAAGGGAAGACCTCTGTCGAAAATATAATAAAAAAGATCACTCCCTCGCTGCACTTGATTCCATCAAATCTAAACAATTCGATGTTGGATCGAGTCCTTTTAAACGGCAAACGCAACGTGGGAGCCGGAGTAAGTCAATATTTGACCCCTCTTCGCCATCAATATGACCTCGTCATTATCGACACCGCACCAAATTTAAGCGCAATAAACACCGCGGCATCTTGCGCATCCGACACGGTTATTTTGCCGGTTAACCCCGACAAATTCAGCTATGTCGGTATGCTGAAGACTCTCGAAGATTTAGAAAAAATTCGCGCCGAATTTAAAACTACGTTCGAAGAAAAAATACTTTTTGTGAAGTTCGATGGCCGCGAGACCTCTAGCCACGAGCTTCTGAAAATGTGCTTAGCTAACTTTGGCGACCAAATGCTTAAAGCATTCGTTAGAACTTCAACAGAGGTTAAAAATACTATCCGTACTGGGCGATCAATTTACGACCATAAATCAAACGCCAAAGAAGACTACGACCTTGTCACCAAAGAACTCATGGGTCTGGCTTAGGGGGAAGAGAGTGCCAAAAATTAAAAATTTCATTTTAAAAACCCCACCAACTAACAAGCGCTCTGCCAATAACTGGGACGTCTCTGGACTAGTCCAACAAACAACTGGGACATTCCAGCCCCAAAGAAGGCCTGGAAGAGGCGATGATAATCTCACATCAGATGAGCTGGAGCGTCGAAATGACTTAGGGCACAGCAAGGAAGGACTTGGGATACGACCGGAAAACCAGCAACAAACCAGCAACAAAGTGGCAACACAACCAGCAACAAAGTGGCAACAAACTAGCAACAAAGTGGCAACAAACCAGCAACAAGAAAATCCGCAGAGTAAGGAAAGTGACAACACAACTAGCAACACAACTAGCAACAAAGTGGCAACAAAGTGGCAACAAACTAGCAACAAAGTGACAACAAGTGAGAGGTTGAATTTTAGTTCCCTTGTGGGCCTGCAAAGAAGCCTTCTTCAACTAATGCATCGTCAGTGTCTAGAGCGAAGAGAGCGTTCAACAGGACCGATGGCACTCGAACATCTATCTCATAGTGTAAACACCACCAAAAGAGCCGTTAAAGTTACGCTTCAAAGATTGCAAATGAAAGGTTTTCTGAAGCCTATAAATTTTAAAAATGGGCGTGGTGGCTGGACTGAATATGAGATCCCGGATGACGTCTTCCAAGATGTGCTTAGAACCGAAAGTAGCAACAAACTAGCAACAAAGTGGCAACAAACCAGCAACAAAGTACCAACACAACTAGCAACACAACCAGCAACAAGCCTCTCTAGTAGTAGTAGTTCTTTATATAATAATAAAACTACTACTACTGGTGGAACTGAACCGAGCGCTCCAGCGATCGAGACCACCAACCCGCCGCCAACTGATCCTAAGTGGCTAGCCCTGGATATTACGGGCCTCACCGAAATCGGCTTCACTCAGACCCATTTGACCCAAGTTGCCCGTGACGGCAAACTTACCTCGGAGATTGTTCAAGACTCCATCCGCCACTTTGCCTTTGACCTCAGAACAAACAACAAGGCCAAAGAACTCCGTGGCCCTGCCCTAAATTATTTTATGGGAATTCTCAGGAAAGGATTTCCTTACGCAGCGCCCGAAAACTACAGTTCACCTGAAGCCGAAGCCATGAAAACCTATTTGGAGTCCAAGAAGGCTGATCAAGAACGCCGTAAAACGCTTGAGGAGGCCCTCTACGAGCTTGAATTTACAAATTGGACCCAATCCCTATCGGAAGAAGAAAAATTGAATCTAGCGCCTCCTAGTGGCTTTGGCGGCGAACGCGGCCAACAAGCAAAACTCTCTGTCCACTTTAGGAAAAATGTTTGGCCGGAACTACGCAACACGTTAAACTCACGCCAGTTGCTAAAAATGAAAGAAGCGCCCCATGTCTGATTTGCTATTTAATATCAAAACCCCCATTGGGTTTTCCGTAAGGTGCTCAGTGGATTACTGGGAATTTATTTCAACCCAGAAACATCCTGTGATGGCGGGCAAACAAAAACTCATTGAGCAAGTTTTAGCGGATCCCGAAGAGATAAGGCGCAGTAAAAAAGATGCAAACGTTTTTCTTTTTTATCGCGCAACCGCAAACGGAGATCGTTACTTTTGCGCTGTTTCCAAGGACACAAAAGATGGATCTGGATTTTTAATGACCGCATATATAACCGACGCCATAAAAATAGGAGAAGTCATATGGACAAAATCAAAGTAATTCACGATGCAGTTTCGGAAACTCTCACAGTTTGGATTGATGACCCAAATAAAGAGCATGTCTGTGAGGAATCCATCGAAGAAGTGGTGTTTATGAAAGATTCATCGGGGAAAATTATAGGTTTCGAAATGCTTCATTTTGTAGGTTCGGACACCGCAACCGGCTTATCCGTTGAATCAATTTTAAAAACGGGATCTCGAAAATCTAAGGAAGACGCAGCTTAATTTTGGATCCCTGAATTTTATTAAAATTCAGGGATGGCCTTTGGTAGGCTTAGACTTCAAAGCAGTATAAACGCTCGATCTGGATATTCCTACAACACGAGCGACTTCTTCGACGTGAAGATTCTTTTTGTGAAAGAGCTGATGTATTTTCTTAATCCGCTCCGGGCTCATCACCGAGGGTCTGCCTCCGCACCTCCCCCGAGCTCTAGCAGCCCTGAGTCCCGCCATAGTCCTTTCTCGAATCAAATTTCTCTCAAACTCAGCCAGGGCACCAAAGACAGAAAGAAACAATTTCCCTTGTGGAGTTGTTGTGTCGACGGCCTCATTGACGGATTTAAAAAGAACGCCCATTTCTTGAAAGCGCGTTACAAGCTCAAGAAGATTTTTAAGGTTGCGCCCCAAGCGGTCAAGCCTCCAAACAATAACAGTATCGCCTCTTTCTAAGTGAGAGAGCATCCGCGCAAGTCCTGGCCGCTTGTCAGTGGATCCACTTATTGTATCTGTGAAGATCTTCGTAGCTCCCATCATTTTTAAGCTATCAGTTTGAAGATCAAGACTTTGCTCGTGAGTTGAGACCCTCGCATACCCGTAAATGTTTCCCATGCCTTTCAAAGTATTCCCAAGCACAGGAAAGTCAAAAATGAAGCCGGCCACAGTTTGATTTCTGGACGGCAATTAAAACTTGAGCAACAGAGCGACAATTCTGGCTATCCTTGCGTGGGTTTCTGGTTTTAGTAAGGACCGTATAAAAAACGACTATATTTACACTGTAAATATAGTCGTGTACAATGAGAGCTGAGCATGTTGATTACTTGGGACGAAAAAAAAGAAGCTTCAAACATTAAGAAGCATGGGGTTTCTTTCATTGAGGCAGCATCCGTTCTTTCCAATCCAACACTGTTGAGTAATCTCAATAAGCACGAATCCGGTAATCGGCATGAGTATCTGGGCTTTTCCATCAATGCACGACTGCTTTATGTTGTGACGGTCGAGGAGAGAGACGATGAAATAAGAATCATCTCGGCGAGAAAAGCCACCAAAAGAGAGGCAAAACTTTATGAAAAAAGAATTTAATTTTGAGGGGGCTAAAAAAGGTGCTCGTGTAAATCCGAGTAAGACGAAAATTGTGATTACAGCGAGATTGGACATGGATGTTATTATGTGGCTCAAGCAGGAAGCTGAAAAGCGCGGCCTTCCCTATCAAACTTTGATGAACTCAATACTCAAGGATCAGGCGAATGGTAACAAAACATCACTTGAGGAAGATCCGGGATTTAAAAAAGCTGTTCTATCCATCGTCAACCAGGAGTTTAAAAGGAAAAGAGCTTAATCCACTTTGATGACAAGAAGCCAACGCTGGCCGAAAATTGCTAGTCTTTTCGGCCAGCTGAGATTTTTCAATGATTTAATTTATGAACGTTCCATACTTCGTGCTCAAATCGAAGTTACTCAGCGAGCGTAATTTAGATTTTTTCTATTTCGTAACTGGTTTACATTTAGGGTGCAATATGCCACCTTTTTCCGCGACTAAGGTAGCGCCATCGTTACCTGCATTGAAAACAACAAGTGCGGCCTTGCTGGTCTCTCCGCCGAAATCAGATGAACTCTCAGATCGTAATTCGGCTACAACTTTCTTGCCATCTAAAATGTCTTTTACTTTTGTTAAAGGGAAAGCAGCATCTTCGTAGTGCGTTGCAGGTACGGTGTCATTTTGTGAAGTAATAGTCAGTTGCAACCTTGTTTCTTTTGGGTTTTCCACATCAGGACGGGTTTGAGTAGCAAAACTAATCGAAGCAACCGCGTCTCCGATCTGACATTGCAGAAGCTCAGATGGATTTGCCAATGCTAGAGCAGAAAAAAATACAGAAGGGAATATAATTTGTTTTTTCATTGTTACCTCACTTTATTCGGAGAACGTATCCCAGCGACGTGAAGCGCACTCCTTAAAAGTTCTTAAGGCTAATGAACTTTGAATCATTGAGAAATTATGGGACTATGTCGTCTAACCTTAAGGACGCATACCAATCTAGATCACATTGACACGCCGAACCGGTAACGTTAGACCTCCTGTCTAGTTAGAAAAGGAGTCTCTATGAAATGTACTTATTTAGCTCTCGCCCTTGGAATGATAATTTGTGCTAGCGCTCGTGCCGACGGCGTTTTGCAAATGACTGGCGCTGATGCGGCAGTAGCCCAATATAACGACCATTGTAGCAACGGTGCCAACATCATCGAAGCCACCCGAACCCAATTTATCAATAATATGTTGGCGAATCCTCAATCGAAGTTGGGGAATGTTATCGGTCAACTTGCAACTGTCGAAGACGGAATTCAAGCGACCCAAGGTGTTTTAACCAAGTGGGTTCAGTCCTATCATATGCGTTCGGGTTGCGGAACAAATCAAAATAGCTTCTCGGCGATCGTACAAAGCCACGACACCATGAGCAATTCCCATATTACCGTTACGAAATTTCTGGTGACCGTAGATGATGATGATGAATCAGGCACTCGCACTTTGAAACTTCGGAGCATACTTCCTCTGAATGTACGTCAGGATGACTAGACATATCTTTCAAACTTATATCTGATGAACAACAACTTGTGATCGGCTTAGAATTCGTATTTTTAACACTTGTTCGGCGGCCAATAAACTGACGTTTAAGCGAGCCTTTTCGTTCGTGAGGTCAAAATAGCTCTACTGAAGGCAGCATTTTTTGAATTTCTTGCCGCTTTTGCAGGGACAAGGATCATTCCGTCCTATTTTTGGGATGAGTGAAAAATCTTGCTCATATCGAGTAAAAGCTTTTTGGGCCTCAATGTTCATAACTCTCAGTTGTTTGCTTTCCCGAATAAATTGAGGCCAAAGTGCCTGCATATCACGATCGATTTTGATGATGAGCCTTTCTACCTCTGCCCAATTATTCGTAGCTTCTCCGTCTGCCGGACATATATGACCTTCGAGCTCAGACGCTGTGGCATCAAGAACATGCGGAAGAAAATTAGGATTAAACTGCTCGATGACATCTTCCTCGTTGTAGGATCCAGCTTCTCTAAGGCTTAAAAGAAAGTCATCTAGTTCGTTCATGCGTTGCCAAGCCCATGTGTTCCACTGCTCGTACTCACTCACTTTTAAATCTGCAGGTATCGGCGTGAATAAAAATGGCGTATTTTCCTCCTGATGTTTCTGCGCAATGTCATTCCACAAGGACATGAAAAGGCTCAAGAATGATTTTACATCCTCCTCTTTTGCCTCACCATTTCCCCCATCCTCTTCTTGAATCCTATTCAGCAGGGCTAAAGGAGAAACAAGATCCAATCCAAGCACACTTCCCGCAATTGCTGCCTTGAGTTCTCCAAGAGTTGTATACTTCAAAAGACGCGCTGTAATGGCTTGAGCCTGCCCATCACCGGGGTAGGAAGAAATGTTCATCATCTGAAATTATTTAGCATGAATATTTCAAATGTTCTAAAAGTCGCCCTTATCGTCGTCCCAAAAGCCTGGCTTTTTTGATTTGTCTTTCTTGGGCTTAAGCGGCGGCTCGGCTGCAATGTATTTCTTGCGAAGCTGCTCATCGATCTCGGCTTGGACAGCTGCTTTCTTTGCAGCCTCCGCCTTGGCTTTTTTCTCACGCTCTTGGGCTTCTCTTTCCTGCTCGGCTTTCGATCTTGCTTCGTACTCCTTCTGCCTTTCAGCAAGAAGGACTTCACGGCATCGCTCATTCTCTTTTACGTTTTCATCGTTCCGATGCATAAGACTCTCGGCCGTTCGAAGATAAAGCCCTGCAAAAAGAGTTCCCAGGGCCACAAATAACGAAATAAATCTTAAAACCCCGTCTTTTGATAAAAACAGGCTACCGACCCCACCCACTAAAATGTAAATCCCATAGGAAAAAAGCGACAGTAAAAGAACGCCGAAAACAACCCTCGTCCACTGAGGAACTAACTCAAAAAGCCCATCGACTTTGAATTGCCAGTCCGCCATAAATTTTGAAAAATTTATCAACGCAAAACCATCTTGGATCTCATGAACTTCTAAGCAATCTTCTTTGCTTAAAATCTCATAGGAGCCAGCGCTGCTCTTTTCTTTCTTGAAAACCCTTTCATTGTACAAGCCTTGAAAAGCTTCAAGCTCATCCCACTCTCTCAAGGCGCCAATCAAGGAACCAAGACCCGCAGCTGTCCAAGCAAAAAGATTCATCCCTATGATCGTGAAATGCCTAAAGGGATACCATTCAATCTTCCACAAACTAAACCGAAAACTCCCACCAAAACGGTACATAGGACCAAGAAGAAATTCCCCACCCTCTCCTAATAACCAACCCTTCCACCATCCATAAAAAAACAAACTTGGGAATCCAACCAAGAAACTAAGCCCCATGAATATGAAAAAATATCCCCACGCTCCTACATAGAGTTCTTCATAGCGAAAATAACTCTGGCTCATTCGGGCTGGAATATAAAATAACGCTACAAGAACTAAAAACAGAGGGATCCTCATGAGCTCCGGAATAAAAACCATTCCAAAGACCGCAATCATTCCGAAAAAAACAAGAATTCTTGTTCCTAAATCTGCCTGGCCTTTCTGACTTCCAAAATGCATAAGAATTTCTAACCAGCTATCTCGCCGTCCTCCGCTACCTCATCCTCAATCCCACGCTCGCCAGGCACCATCACGCCATTCTCTCCAAGACTTCGAAACGGCCCGTACGCATCCACAAGTGGCCTGACCACCTCTTCAAAACTCACTACTTTAAATATCTCGCGTTCCCCTACACTCTTTTTCATCACATCAATAAGGAGCCGCTTCATGTTCTCAGTGGTCGCTACAAAAAGACATTTCTCAAAACCACACTTTTTCTCATAGCGAATGTCCGCAACATAACGCTCAAACTTCTCCTGATACCGCTCCTTGCTCTTAAAAGAGTGCTCAAGCTCAAACGCTACCTCCGCACCACTACTACTCGTATAAATGGCATCAGGCTGGTACGGCCGCCCTATGTTCTGATTGTCTTCATACATCGCCTGCGCCTTAAGTAGCCGCTCCCCTCTCCAGTTAAGAGACCTTCCTCCTAGCTCCAAGGCTGCCCGGCAAAGCACGATCCTCTTGTCGTGCTCAAAACTCCGGATATCGATTCCACCAAGTGCCTTGGGATGTATCCGACTCACCCGGTATCCCTGAAGCGCTCTGACTCCCAAGTCAGTCGCTACGTAGTAACTCTGACCTTCCGTATAGACACGCACGGTCTTTAGCATCCCAAGACGCCTCAACACCAACACCCGCTCCCTTGCGTACCAACTACTCCGACTCTTTTCCCCGCTCCGCTTCTTCCTTCCAAAAAACAAAGGATGGATCGTATCGAGTCCCGCAAACCTCATATCGTTGATAAACTCCAGCACCTCAAAGTCCCGACCCGTTAAGCGCTTTCCCTCACCAACTGGCACATGCTTCCACGTCTTCTTCGTAGACTTCGCTTCAGCTTTCTTTTCCCGGGCCTCAACTGCCCCACTTCGTATCAACTCCGACAGCTCATTCCTACTCCCAAGTGTGTTCTCTTCCATATTCACTTCATCCTTCTTATTCCTATCTCTACTTCCAACCTACCTACCCAACTCCCACAACCTGCCCCAAGCCCACCTCTCCTCATCGTAGAGGGGGAGAGGTGGGCTTGGGGCAGGTTGTCCTCGGAAGACCATTCAGTGCTGTGTTTTCAAGTACTTACAAACAAAATTTACGTAAATATAACACAAATACTAACAGCTTGCTACATGGTATTTCTTTGTGTATTTAGATTGGGTGATTTTCAAAGTTGCAAGTCAAGCCAAATTGTTGCGATTCTCACATCAAAAAAAATAACAGGTTTCACTTGGACTTAAGTCGCCATGCGGCAACGAAAAGCTTCAGAATAATTACTTTATATTGTTTATCAGATATTCTAATTCAAGAAAAACAGATCAACCACAGGGGGCATATGGCAAACATCGATAAGCCGGAATTTCTAATTCTAGTATCTGACCTAGCTAATGTTTTAGGCATTTCACTTCAGGGCCTTCATAAATACTTAAAGACCAATGGATTTGAAGCCACTCTTATAAGCAACCGGGCTTATCTCTCCCCTGAAATAACCAGGGCCGTCTTTCTATCCAGGGGCTTGCACTATAAATATCAAGTCCTTTCATTGCAGATGCTTAAAGGTGGCGTAGCGAAAACAACAACCGCGATGAACATTGGACTGAGGGCCAATATGTATGGGGCTCGCGTCCTACTTGTTGACCTAGATCAACAAGCAAATCTTTCGTTTTCTTTTGGAGCAGAAGATCCCAACGCATTTGTCTGGGTAGATCTTCTCGAAGGGAAGACCTCTGTCGAAAATATAATAAAAAAGATCACTCCCTCGCTGCACTTGATTCCATCAAATCTAAACAATTCGATGTTGGATCGAGTCCTTTTAAACGGCAAACGCAACGTGGGAGCCGGAGTAAGTCAATATTTGACCCCTCTTCGCCATCAATATGACCTCGTCATTATCGACACCGCACCAAATTTAAGCGCAATAAACACCGCGGCATCTTGCGCATCCGACACGGTTATTTTGCCGGTTAACCCCGACAAATTCAGCTATGTCGGTATGCTGAAGACTCTCGAAGATTTAGAAAAAATTCGCGCCGAATTTAAAACTACGTTCGAAGAAAAAATACTTTTTGTGAAGTTCGATGGCCGCGAGACCTCTAGCCACGAGCTTCTGAAAATGTGCTTAGCTAACTTTGGCGACCAAATGCTTAAAGCATTCGTTAGAACTTCAACAGAGGTTAAAAATACTATCCGTACTGGGCGATCAATTTACGACCATAAATCAAACGCCAAAGAAGACTACGACCTTGTCACCAAAGAACTCATGGGTCTGGCTTAGGGGGAAGAGAGTGCCAAAAATTAAAAATTTCATTTTAAAAACCCCACCAACTAACAAGCGCTCTGCCAATAACTGGGACGTCTCTGGACTAGTCCAACAAACAACTGGGACATTCCAGCCCCAAAGAAGGCCTGGAAGAGGCGATGATAATCTCACATCAGATGAGCTGGAGCGTCGAAATGACTTAGGGCACAGCAAGGAAGGACTTGGGATACGACCGGAAAACCAGCAACAAACCAGCAACAAAGTGGCAACACAACCAGCAACAAAGTGGCAACAAACTAGCAACAAAGTGGCAACAAACCAGCAACAAGAAAATCCGCAGAGTAAGGAAAGTGACAACACAACTAGCAACACAACTAGCAACAAAGTGGCAACAAAGTGGCAACAAACTAGCAACAAAGTGACAACAAGTGAGAGGTTGAATTTTAGTTCCCTTGTGGGCCTGCAAAGAAGCCTTCTTCAACTAATGCATCGTCAGTGTCTAGAGCGAAGAGAGCGTTCAACAGGACCGATGGCACTCGAACATCTATCTCATAGTGTAAACACCACCAAAAGAGCCGTTAAAGTTACGCTTCAAAGATTGCAAATGAAAGGTTTTCTGAAGCCTATAAATTTTAAAAATGGGCGTGGTGGCTGGACTGAATATGAGATCCCGGATGACGTCTTCCAAGATGTGCTTAGAACCGAAAGTAGCAACAAACTAGCAACAAAGTGGCAACAAACCAGCAACAAAGTACCAACACAACTAGCAACACAACCAGCAACAAGCCTCTCTAGTAGTAGTAGTTCTTTATATAATAATAAAACTACTACTACTGGTGGAACTGAACCGAGCGCTCCAGCGATCGAGACCACCAACCCGCCGCCAACTGATCCTAAGTGGCTAGCCCTGGATATTACGGGCCTCACCGAAATCGGCTTCACTCAGACCCATTTGACCCAAGTTGCCCGTGACGGCAAACTTACCTCGGAGATTGTTCAAGACTCCATCCGCCACTTTGCCTTTGACCTCAGAACAAACAACAAGGCCAAAGAACTCCGTGGCCCTGCCCTAAATTATTTTATGGGAATTCTCAGGAAAGGATTTCCTTACGCAGCGCCCGAAAACTACAGTTCACCTGAAGCCGAAGCCATGAAAACCTATTTGGAGTCCAAGAAGGCTGATCAAGAACGCCGTAAAACGCTTGAGGAGGCCCTCTACGAGCTTGAATTTACAAATTGGACCCAATCCCTATCGGAAGAAGAAAAATTGAATCTAGCGCCTCCTAGTGGCTTTGGCGGCGAACGCGGCCAACAAGCAAAACTCTCTGTCCACTTTAGGAAAAATGTTTGGCCGGAACTACGCAACACGTTAAACTCACGCCAGTTGCTAAAAATGAAAGAAGCGCCCCATGTCTGATTTGCTATTTAATATCAAAACCCCCATTGGGTTTTCCGTAAGGTGCTCAGTGGATTACTGGGAATTTATTTCAACCCAGAAACATCCTGTGATGGCGGGCAAACAAAAACTCATTGAGCAAGTTTTAGCGGATCCCGAAGAGATAAGGCGCAGTAAAAAAGATGCAAACGTTTTTCTTTTTTATCGCGCAACCGCAAACGGAGATCGTTACTTTTGCGCTGTTTCCAAGGACACAAAAGATGGATCTGGATTTTTAATGACCGCATATATAACCGACGCCATAAAAATAGGAGAAGTCATATGGACAAAATCAAAGTAATTCACGATGCAGTTTCGGAAACTCTCACAGTTTGGATTGATGACCCAAATAAAGAGCATGTCTGTGAGGAATCCATCGAAGAAGTGGTGTTTATGAAAGATTCATCGGGGAAAATTATAGGTTTCGAAATGCTTCATTTTGTAGGTTCGGACACCGCAACCGGCTTATCCGTTGAATCAATTTTAAAAACGGGATCTCGAAAATCTAAGGAAGACGCAGCTTAATTTTGGATCCCTGAATTTTATTAAAATTCAGGGATGGCCTTTGGTAGGCTTAGACTTCAAAGCAGTATAAACGCTCGATCTGGATATTCCTACAACACGAGCGACTTCTTCGACGTGAAGATTCTTTTTGTGAAAGAGCTGATGTATTTTCTTAATCCGCTCCGGGCTCATCACCGAGGGTCTGCCTCCGCACCTCCCCCGAGCTCTAGCAGCCCTGAGTCCCGCCATAGTCCTTTCTCGAATCAAATTTCTCTCAAACTCAGCCAGGGCACCAAAGACAGAAAGAAACAATTTCCCTTGTGGAGTTGTTGTGTCGACGGCCTCATTGACGGATTTAAAAAGAACGCCCATTTCTTGAAAGCGCGTTACAAGCTCAAGAAGATTTTTAAGGTTGCGCCCCAAGCGGTCAAGCCTCCAAACAATAACAGTATCGCCTCTTTCTAAGTGAGAGAGCATCCGCGCAAGTCCTGGCCGCTTGTCAGTGGATCCACTTATTGTATCTGTGAAGATCTTCGTAGCTCCCATCATTTTTAAGCTATCAGTTTGAAGATCAAGACTTTGCTCGTGAGTTGAGACCCTCGCATACCCGTAAATGTTTCCCATGCCTTTCAAAGTATTCCCAAGCACAGGAAAGTCAAAAATGAAGCCGGCCACAGTTTGATTTCTGGACGGCAATTAAAACTTGAGCAACAGAGCGACAATTCTGGCTATCCTTGCGTGGGTTTCTGGTTTTAGTAAGGACCGTATAAAAAACGACTATATTTACACTGTAAATATAGTCGTGTACAATGAGAGCTGAGCATGTTGATTACTTGGGACGAAAAAAAAGAAGCTTCAAACATTAAGAAGCATGGGGTTTCTTTCATTGAGGCAGCATCCGTTCTTTCCAATCCAACACTGTTGAGTAATCTCAATAAGCACGAATCCGGTAATCGGCATGAGTATCTGGGCTTTTCCATCAATGCACGACTGCTTTATGTTGTGACGGTCGAGGAGAGAGACGATGAAATAAGAATCATCTCGGCGAGAAAAGCCACCAAAAGAGAGGCAAAACTTTATGAAAAAAGAATTTAATTTTGAGGGGGCTAAAAAAGGTGCTCGTGTAAATCCGAGTAAGACGAAAATTGTGATTACAGCGAGATTGGACATGGATGTTATTATGTGGCTCAAGCAGGAAGCTGAAAAGCGCGGCCTTCCCTATCAAACTTTGATGAACTCAATACTCAAGGATCAGGCGAATGGTAACAAAACATCACTTGAGGAAGATCCGGGATTTAAAAAAGCTGTTCTATCCATCGTCAACCAGGAGTTTAAAAGGAAAAGAGCTTAATCCACTTTGATGACAAGAAGCCAACGCTGGCCGAAAATTGCTAGTCTTTTCGGCCAGCTGAGATTTTTCAATGATTTACTTCACGTTCGCTGTACAATTGGAGCATGTAAAGCAAAGTAGGGGCGCGGAAGTACGATTAAGGACTGGTCCAGTGGATTGGGTGGCCAACGCCTATCTCATCAAGTTTCAGTATTAGAAAAGGCTGGGATGATTATTGTAACTCGACATAAGTCAAATTTCCAACGGACGGTTTTCGTTTGGCGCTATTTAGATTATCTCGTGGTATCCCGATGATGATAGCGTGGCGTCTATTAAATTTGGATTGATTCTGCTTGTAGTATTTACAATGCATGTAGGTTACGCAAACGACTCTTGCCGGGAATCTCTTCTCTATCGAATTACAAATAAGCTATTAGCAGTCGATCTTGGAAAAAGAAATGATGAGACTCTGGCAAAATTGGAAGTTGACCTCGACAATGCGCTTAAATATGCAGTTCCTGTTGGGTATCCAGAATGGAAAAAGAGTCTATTCAAGATGATATGGAAGAGAGAAGCAGAGCTAGGTCACCGATTTATCGATGTTGGGGATAATGGTTTATTTCATAATTATGTTGAGCTTGTTGATCCGTTGGGTCCTAGGCCCCGCATCCCATTGCCTTTCGTTCTAGATCTACCAAGAGATATTCTTAACGGATTTATTGGAGTAGCACGCGCTCAGGGGCTCAAGCCTGCTCATAGGTATATTGTCGTTCCACTTAAAATTTTCGCGTCAACTGGTGTTAAGCA
>MWWF01000062.1_pt1 | contig 18127 bp, 15 predicted proteins | sample 1047351 | NCBI WGS metagenome assembly MWWF01 (sample SAMN06349970, study PRJNA376086) | soil metagenome | isolation source: MGM-3 sample Antarctic (ecotone) soil | place: Antarctica
AATGATGGTTGTGCCTGCGAAATAATAATTTTTATACCCTGCTTTTTGAATGCGATAACTCAGGTCAACATCTTCGCCATACATAAAAAAACTTTCATCAAAGCCGCCAATTTTGTCAAGCAGCTTTTTTCTTATCATCATAAAAGCACCAGCCAATACATCCACTTCATGGTCTTCATCTTTGTCAAAACTTCCTAAATGATAGTTGGCAAATTTTTTTGATTTTGGAAAAATACGGGACAAGCCAAACAATTTGTATAACGATGTAAGCGGCGATGGAAAGGAACGTTTTGATTCTTTCAAAAATTTACCGGAACCATCAATCATCTGCACACCTAAAGCGCCGCAATCGGAATGGGATTGAAAAAAATCAATGCACTTTTGAAATGTATCTTCTGCAATGATGGTATCTGGGTTTAAAAACAAAACAAATTCTCCTTTTGCAACTGCCAATCCCTGGTTGCAGGCTTTTGCAAAGCCAAGGTTTTTATCGTTTACAATAAAAACTGCATCCGAAAATTTTCCTTTCAAATATTCTATGCTTCCATCGGTTGAAAGATTATCAACAATGATGATTTCAACTCCAATTCCTTCTTTTCCTTTTTGAACAGCATAAAGGCACTGTTCTAGAAAGTGCTTCACATTATAATTGACTATGACTACCGATATCTTCAATGATGGATGGCTTATGCTGAACGGGCAAACCTAAGGAAAGTAGAACAGATGAACAAGGAGCAAAAGAACAGAAGAACAGAAGAGTAGGAAATACTTGACAGGCAATAAACAGTTTTATAATGATGCCAACTATAAATCAAAAACTACAAACTAAAATCTATTTTTGCTCATGCTCAAAAGCACCTTATTAGAAGCCATAGAAGCTGCTGCAAGTGAAATGCGCCGGTTCATTGATCTTGATTTTAAAATCTCCAATAAAGTAGGCGTAAACAATCTTGTTACAGAAGTTGATCATGCTTCCGAAAAAGCAATCATTGATGTCATCAGAAAAAATTATCCCGGTCATCATATACTCACAGAAGAGAGTGGCGACCTGGTACAGGATTCTGAATATAAATGGATCATTGACCCGATTGACGGCACGGTGAATTTTGCACACCGCATTCCTATTTGTTGCATTTCAATTGCTTTGGAGCACAATAAAAAAATGGTATTAGGCGCTATTTACAATCCTTACATCAATGAACTGTTTGTTGCTGAAAAAGGATGCGGCGCTACATTGAATGATAAAAAAATCAGCGTTAGCAAAAAAGAAAAAGTTATCAATGCCTGTTTGGTTACGGGTTTTCCATACAATTATTTAGATGAGCCGAACGGTCCGTTGCAGGTGTTTGAAAGATTTATAAGAAGGGGCATACCGGTAAGAAGATTAGGTTCTGCAGCCATTGATTTAGCATGGGTTGCTGCCGGAAGGTTTGATGGATTTTACGAACATCAATTGCAGGCATGGGACAGTGCTGCAGGATTTTTAATGGTGGAAGAAGCCGGTGGAAAAGTAAGTGATTTGAAAGGTGGTGAATATTCTCCCTATCAACCTGGCATTATTGCAAGCAATGGAATAATGCATAATGAGTTGCTTGAGTGGATAAAAGGAAATGTTCCTCCTAAGTCTTAATTTAATTTTATAAAACCGTGAACGAAAGAACAGAAGTTTCATCCCTTGGTGAATTTGCATTAATAGACCACCTCACCAAAAACATTGAAATACAAAACGCTTCCACTATCATTGGTGTTGGTGATGATGCAGCTGTGATTGATCATTTTGGCAAACAAACTGTTATTACAAACGACCTGTTGCTCGAAGGTGTGCATTTCGATTTGATGTACACGCCATTGAAACATTTGGGTTATAAAACCGTTGTGGTAAATGTGAGTGATATCTATGCAATGAATGCAAGCCCTACTCATATTGTTTTGGCGCTGGGTTTCAGCAACCGATTTAGCGTGGAAGCATTGGATGAATTTTATGAAGGTGTGTATGCAGCCTGCGAACATTACGGCGTTGATCTGATTGGCGGCGATACCACCACTTCGCAAAAAGGATTTATTATTTCATGTACTGCAATTGGCGAAGTAAGTCCTGATAAATATGTAAAAAGAAGTAGCGCAAAAAAGGGTGATTTGCTTTGTGTAACCGGAGATTTAGGTGCTGCATTTTTAGGACTGACCTTGCTTGAGAGAGAGAAGAAAATATTTTTGGAAAGTCCGGGTGTACAACCCGACCTTGAAGGAGAAAAATATGTTGTGGGAAGATTATTAAAACCCGAAGCAAGAAAAGATGTAGTTGATTTTTTTGCGGAAAATAATTTAATGCCTTCTTCAATGATCGATGTGAGTGACGGATTGAGTTCGGAGATATTGCACATTTGCAAACAAAGCAAAGTCGGTTGTGTTTTGTATGAAGAAAAAATTCCGATTGGTGATGAAACAAAAAATGCTGCTTATAAATTCAATCTCGATCCTACAGCATGTGCCTTAAGCGGCGGCGAAGATTATGAACTGTTATTTACAGTTAGCCAGGATGATTTTGATACCATTTCAAAAAATAACGACATCACCATCATTGGATATATTACAGACGAAGAAGCCGGCACTCATATAATTACAAAAGGCGGAAGCAAACATCCCATCACCGCACAGGGTTGGAATGCATTTAAATGATGGAGCTACACTATGAAAAAAGTTTTTGTTGTTGTATTGGTTGTTGTGTGTTTTTGCAGTTGTGGTGTTAGCAAAAATTATAATCCGGGAAAAAAATTTTCTCCACAGGAGTTGAAAGAAGATTACAGTTTGTTCCGGAATATTTTGGAAGAGTCGCATCCCAGCCTTTATTGGTACACACCTAAAGACAGCATTGATTATTATTTTGACTGGGGCGCAAACAAGCTCACGGATTCGATGCAGGAATACCAGTTTCGCAACCTACTCAGTTATGTTGTTTCCAAATTCAAATGCGGACATACTACCGTAAGAGCATCAAAACAAGCCACAAAATTTTCTGAAAGAGTAAGAAGTTTTGCATTTCCGCTAAGTGTGAAAACTTGGAATGACACTGCTATCGTTACATCAAACCTTAACAGGAAAGACAGCAATGTAACAAGAGGCGTATTATTAAAATCAATTGAAGGACGCCCAATAAAAGTCATCATTGATTCTTTTTTCAAACATCTTTCTGCCGATGGCAACAACCTCACCCATAAATACCAAACCCTAAGCAATGCAGGTGTTTTCAGAAATATGTATGCCTCGTATTTTGGATTGAGGCAAAAAATGAAAGTAGAATACATTGATACAGCAGGCAATGTAAAAACAGCTCTGCTCAATGTTTATAATCCATCGGCAGATACACCAAGAGTTAGAGTGCCGCCGTTAAAACTTCCATCAAAAAGAGAACGAAAAAAATTTGCGCTGAAGGCACAAAGAAGCTTGCGTATAGACAAAGTATTGAACACTGCTTTTTTAGAAGTGAACACTTTTGCCAAAACCTATAAACTGAAAAGTTTTTTCAGAAAATCATTCAGGCAAATAAAAAAAGAAGGAAGTAAAAACCTTGTAGTTGATATGCGGGGAAATGGCGGGGGGAATGTTACGCTTTCAAATCTTTTGACAAAATACATTGCCGACAAGCCTTTTAAAATTGCCGATTCTTTATATGCCATCAATAACAAAAGCAGCTACAAAAAATACCAATCGCAGTATTTTTTAAACCGTTTGTTTTTTATTTTTTTGACAAGAAAAAAGAAAGATGGCAATTATCATTTCAGCATGTTCGAAAACAAGTATTTTAAACCAAAACGCCATAATCATTTTGAAGGAACGACTTACATTATGACCGGCGGAAATACTTTTTCTGCAGCAACTCTTTTTGCAAAAGCATTAAAAGACCAGGAAGATGTAATTGTTGTTGGTGAAGAAACCGGCGGCGGTGCTTATGGCAACACGGCCTGGCTTATACCTGATATTACTTTGCCCCGCACAAAAATTCGTTTTCGCCTGCCACTTTTTCGTTTGGTTATTGATAAAGATGAGCTGAAAGGCAGAGGCGTTATTCCCGAAGTGGAAGTGCTGCCAACAGTGGAGGCAATAAGGCACAATGCAGATTTTAAAACAGAAAAAGTGATTGATCTCATCAAAGCACTATAATTTCTATTCTGTTGTTTTTTTCCGCTTAAAAAAGACAAAGCTGGAGATGAATTTTGCATTGATACCAAAGTGAGTTGGCAAGGGGATCCTGCTGCGGATGGATTGGGATGGACATTGGTAAAAGACAGTGTTGGCGGATTAAGTTTTTACATTCCGAAAAACCTTGCTGATAATTTTAAGATTGATGGGCAACCTGTTCATGTTTGTTTGTACAAGACCTCAGAAAAATTTTATTGCGAATGTATGCTGCCACTTAATACATACCACATCACTACAATCAGAAAGCGTTAAAGCAAAATATTAAAATCATCCGCATCCTTCCAAAAAGGAAATCGTTCTCTCACTTCAATCAAATGTTTTTTATCTAAAGTTATTGTAGCAATGTCCTCATCATGTTCTTTATGATATAAAATTTCTCCTAGCGGATCAATAACCATGCTATCGCCGCTGTGATAAATATTGTTGCCGTCATTACCAACACGGTTTACACCAATAACATAAGATTGGTTTTCAATAGCTCTTGCCTGCAATAAGTTTTTCCATGCTATGCTTCTTTTTTCGGGCCAGTTGGCAACGTACATAAGAATGTCGTATTCTGAATTCGCCTCACCCCTCCCGAAGCTTCGGGACTCTCCTGGCGGAGAGGGAGATTGCGCAGAGGGAGTTTGCCTTGCCCAAACAGGAAACCGCAGATCATAGCAAACCTGTAAATTGATTTTCCAACCATTGACAGAGGCGATCAATCTTTCTGTTCCTGCTGTATAATATTTGTCTTCTCCGCCATAAGCAAAAAGATGCCGCTTATCGTATTGTCCGTATTGACCATTGGGTAACATCCAAATTAAGCGGTTGAAGTATTGTCCTTCTTCTTCTGCAATAAAGCTGCCGGTGAGGATGATCTTTTTTTCTGCTGCTATTCTTTTCATCCATTGCATTGTTGCGCCTTGCATGTTTTCTGCAAATTGTTCGGGCTTCATGCTAAAACCAGTGCTGAACATTTCCGGCAATACAACAACATGCGTTGGCTGCTGAATGCTTTTTATTTTCTCTTCAAGCATCAGCAGGTTGGCTTCTTTATCTTCCCAGTGAAGTGTTGTTTGTATGAGTGTCATGGAAAGAGGAGACATTGACGCAAGTTAGTGATTTGGAGGAAGTGAAGAAGTTGTATTGATTGTATAACAACATAAATTCTATAATACTATGTGATTAGTTTTTAAACAGCAATTTCTTTTGGTGATGTGTATAATAGAAGCAATCTTTGTTTTGATCGCAACCAGACTGAATATACATGGCAATTAACTGGAACAAGTTTGTCCGACGAGACAGGGCCTCATTAATATGGACAGGAATATTATTTTTAATAGGGTCATTGGGCTTGCTTTATTTTTACTTCGGAAGGGAACGCATTAGAAGTAGAGATGACATAACATTCATCACTGGCCCTTTTGAAGAATATAGTTGGATTGATTATGGAATGGATGGGGCTTCGTTCACATTCAAACTGCAGAATTATAGCAATCGTTTTAAGATAAAAGCTGACTTCTTTCCAATCCTACAGAAAGACAAATTCAAATCAATAACGCATGGAGAAACATTGACACTTGGCATTCCGAACAGATTTGTCAAGCATTTAAACAAACCCAAACAGCCCTTCTTTGTTTATTCAATTGCTTCAAACGACTTACCTTACTTAGATTTACGAGTAACAATTAAAGTACATAACACACCAGGGCCTTTAGTTGCCGCTATAGTGTTTGGAATTCTAGGCTATTATTTTATTCACTTAGGTCGAAGGACGAAAGTACAGGAATCAATTTGACAGCAGGACGTAATGCGTACAGCAGCAGTTTTGCAATAGGCTGGCATACGAAAGAGCAATCGGTAACATATCCCTACTCGGTAGCAGTTGTGTGCAGGACGTTAGCCAATCAATCTTTCCCTTCAATAATTTTTATAGCTCTTCCTACTAAATCACTCTCAAACCCTTTCTGCATCAAATAATCCATCGTCTTTTTTTTACGTATCAAATATTGTTCGCCTTTTAATAAAGCATATTTTTTTTGCGCCAGCTCATCAAGCGTTTTTAAATAGTCGTCTTCATCAATTTCTTTCATAGCTTTTTTAATATTGTACTCGCTTACTTTTTTTTCTTTCAGCGCATACAATATTTTTTTTCTGCCCCAGTCTTTCATTCTGAATTTTCCGCCGACAAAAGCTTTGGCAAACCGTTCTTCATTCAAATAATTTTCTTCTATCAATTGTGAAATAATTTCGTCATGGTCTGAACGACTTACACCAAGGTCCCAAAGCTTTTGAGTTACTTCAGAATGACTGCGTTCCTGGTAACCGCAATATTGCTTCAACTTCATTATTGCCTGCTCTTTGGTCAGGTATTTTTTTTGCATGGTAACTTTCTTATCAACCTGTCAGCAAATTAACTTATCAATCAACTACTCCTCCAATAACTCCAAACATCCAAACTGTTTCTCCAGCAACTCATCGTAGTAGTATGCTTTTTGAAAAAGGTCTCTGAACATTTCAATACCATTTTCTTTACTCATGTCCATGTCGTACATAATGCAGGAGAGCACAATGTTTTGTTTTACGCAGCTTAATACCAATCCATCCATCTTGTAATTTTCCTGCAGCAAAAACTGATAGAGTGGTTTAATCTGCAAAGAATCTACAGGTAATTGACAGAGATAAGCATCACCTGCAACAAAAAAATTTTCAGGATTATAATTGATTTTTATTTTGGCTGTGCCTTCTTTTACACTCCAATTATTGTTGCCGTCTCTTGCCAGTTTTACATCTTTGCCCAGCTCAGTTAAAATTTCTTCCACCGATTTTGCAATGCCCGCCGGCTTCGATTCTCTTTCGGGCATTTGCGGCAGTATAACTTCAGTGCCGCAATAAGGACAATATTTAGTTGCTTCAATATTTGAAGCCAGCACCAGATGATTGCAACTATGGCAACGGGTGGATGGTTCGCCTTTATAAGGCATATACAATTCCAACGAATCCCGGAGGTAACTTACAGGCAAAGCAAATCCAAGATTATCGCCGCCTTTTATAATGAAAGAGTTAATGCCAATAATTTCGCCGCTTTTATTTACAAGCGGTCCGCCAGAATTACCCGGATTGATTGCTGCATCAATCTGTATGTATTTCACACCATCCCGAATACGGTCAACCTTTGATATCACGCCTTGCGTGGCAGTATAATTTAATCCAAATGGATGGCCGATGGCAACTACAACTGTTCCATCTTTAGTTTCCTCATAGTTTCCCAATTTAACAACGGGCAATTGTACATCAGAAGGCGGTTTTAAAAAAGCGAGGTCGTGTTTTTTATCGGTGTACCAAACCCTTGCTAATTGCTTTTCAAATATTCTTCCCTGTATGGTTACTTCTGCATTTTTGCCAATAACATGTTCGTTAGTAACAATTAGGTCAAATTCTTTTATATAAAAACCGGTGCCTGTACTTGCCTGCGTTGCTATCTGAATGATTGCAGGTCTGTATAATTCTATGATTTGCTGAGTTGTCAATTTTATTTAGTCTCCAGGTTTAAGTATTCTATCTCTGTTGTAAACGATTGGTTGAAAGAAACATTATTATCAAACTTTAATTTGTCTGTTTTAAAATCAAGCCCAGGATATTTTTCTTTCCAACTTTCGCAGATAGCTTTTATTTTTTCAATGATCGCTTCTTTGTTATACTCTTTTGTTGCTGCATTGAAATAGTAGTTTTTGAAATGAAGTTCTTTAAAATAATCTCCATAATTCACCTTCATCAACAAATGATACAATTGGGAAATGGGGCGTGGGAGGCTGTAAGAATATTGGCAATAAGAAAGCCCATACTCACTTATTTGCGCTGCCACATCATTCAATTTGTTTTCCTTGTACCATGCAATATTTTGATTAGCATTATAAATGGCATCTGCAATGGTTTTAAAATTCTGCGGCGTTACAATAGAAAATGTATAGTTTGACCGGAACATATAAGGATAAAATTCTTCCTTGTCTTTTATCAAGAGCTTTTGATAGCATTCCATCATCTCTCCATTTTTTTCTGTTACAAGCCTGTCATCTTTTCTAAAATAAATCTCCACTATTTTTTCCAGCTCGCTTAAAAGTTTTCCATGAGGAATAATCAAATAATCAATGCGGTAAGCAAGCGCCAATAGTAAATAAGCAATGCCTCCCGAAAATTTATCAGTATCCACGCCACCAATAAGATCAAGCGTTTCCTGAATCCATTTTTTAAAATACTTCAGCTTTACGGCTTTTTCATCTTCGGGTATTTGAATTATGTGTTCGGTATCAATTAATAATAATGACGTAAAATCCTGCACCAAAAGGTCGTCATGCTTATCTGCTTTTGTGGCCAGTTCTTTTAAGCCATAATATAATTTGCCCGGGTTAGAGGTTTCAATATTACTGTCAAAAAACATGCAGATCTTATCTCCGTCCAAAGCATAGCGGCTGTAGTAAAGTTGGAAATTCATTTCAAGCAGGCGACGCATTACAGATACGCTTGCGTTGGGCATTTGAGCCAGGTGAACTTCGGCTTCAAATAACTCATCGTCATAAAAACCCCTGATGATTTTGGAACCCTGGTAAAATTCGAATGTGCCCTTGTTGCCATCTCGCTTATAGGTTACGTTTTCTTTTTCATCATCTTTCAGGTATTCAAAAAAAGCCGCTATGCTGTCGTGGTATTTTTTTTCTTTGAAAAGTTTTTCGGCTTCATTCCATTTTTCAACCTTGTCAACAGTTTTATTATTGTCTGAATAACGTCCAAACTGTATTACAGGTTCGGCTTCCTGCGCTTCTGTTTTTTTCTTTGACCAGCTAAAAATCTTATCCAGCATACACAATCACTTTGACGGGCTTAATACTACCAGCAACAAATTTCCGAAATCAAAACATATAAAAATGAATCTGTACAAAGTTGGAATATATTCTCTTCAAAATATGGGCCGCAGTGAGAAAGTAAGAAGTATGAAGTTAGAAGTACGAGGTGCTTTTAATATTGAAAGCAAGTTTTCAACCCCATAATTTTCGTCCACAGAAAATCAGTAGTTTCGCCACTATCTAATTTCAAATTTTAGTACATGAAATTTATTGTTTCCTCTTCACAGTTACTGAAACAACTGCAGCACATAAACGGGGTGATCAATGCGAACACAGTGCTCCCTATTTTAGAAGATTTTTTGTTTGAAGTAGAAAAAGGAAAGCTTACCGTTGTAGCCACCGACCTTGAAACAGTAATGCGAATTCAACTGGACATTGAATCGAAGGAAAGCGGCAAAGTTTGTATTCCCGCAAGAATATTAATGGACTCGCTTAAGAATATTGCGGAACAGCCTCTGACCTTCAACATTGATAAAACTTTTGCTATAGAAATTACCAGCGATAATGGTAAGTATAAAGTGATGGGTGAAAATCCTGACAACTTTCCAAAGGAGCCTGCAGCTGATGATACCACCAGTTTTACAATGACTGCTTCGGGATTAATAACCGCTATTAATAAAACTTTGTTTGCAGTAAGCAGCGATGATTTGCGTCCTGCAATGACTGGTGTTTATTTTGAGTTGAATAAAGATTTCATTCAGTTTGTAGCCACCGATGCACATCGTTTGGTTCGATATAAAAGAACAGATGTAAGTTGCCCCAAAGCCGACTCCTTCATTGTGCCCCGCAAGCCATTAAATTTATTGAAAGCGGCTTTGCCTGATAACGAAGATGAGATCACCATCAACTACAACAGTAATCATCTTTTTGTAAAACATGGCACCACGCAAATGAGCTGTCGTTTGATTGATGCCCGTTTCCCTGATTATAAAGTGGTGATTCCTGCTGATAATCCTTACAAAATGGTGGTGGTGAAATCTGATTTTCAAAGTGCTTTGCGCCGCGTAAGTGTGTTCAGCAATAAAAGCACCAACCAGGTTGCGTTAACTATCAATGGAAGTGAACTTGGACTGGCAGCACAAGATGTGGATTTTTCGTTTGAAGGAAATGAAAGAATGAAATGCCAGTATGATGGCGAAGACCTTACCATTGCTTTCAATGCAAGGTTTTTAATTGAAATGCTGAATGCTGCAGACTGTGATGAAGTTCGTTTGGAATTATCTACCCCAACTAAAGCTGGAATAATTAAACCAACCGAGCTTGACGATAATGAAGAATTGCTGATGCTGGTAATGCCGTTGATGTTAAATCAGTAGACTCACCGAATCCTTTACGAGGAAGGAATTTGCCTTATACATTGCCCAACTTATTTCAAGATATTTAAAGCCCTTAACGTTCAAAGATGTTGAGGGCTTTTTGTTTTCAACTTATTAACTTGTCAACCTGTCAACTTCTTTCTACCTTAGAAAATAAACAAGCTTTATGTGGCAAAAGATCATTGAGCATTTTGGCGAGCTTGAAAAACATCCTGTTGAACGCCTGCTTCTTTTGGTTAGTGGAATGCTTTTGCTTTGGCTTGTTGAAGGCGCCATTCCATTGCTTAGCCTGCAATACAAGAAAAATAAATTGCGTCATGCAACCATCAACTTCAGCTTCACCATTATTCATTTATTAATACACACCGCATTTGCCGTTGTCATTGTTTTGCTTTCTGATGTTTGCAAAGAAAATGGTTTGGGAATTGTACACTGGTTGAACGCTTCTGTTTTCTTCACCATTTTAATTTCTTTTTTAGTGCTTGATTTTTTTGGCGGATGGCTGGTTCACTTAGTACAGCACAAAACAAAATTGCTCTGGCGTTTTCATATCATCCATCATTCAGATAATAATGTTGATGTAACAACAAGTCTTCGTCATCATCCCATTGAAAGTGTGCTGCGTGGCGTTTTCTTTTTAATGGGAGTTATTGTTTCGGGTGCGCCGATGTATGCAGTAATGATCTTCCAAACATTGCTCATCCTGGCAGTACAGTTCACTCATGCCAATATCAGTTTACCTAAATGGCTTGACAAACCGTTAAGCTATTTTATTGTTTCTCCCAACATGCACAAAGTTCATCATCATTGGCAACAGCCATATACAGATAGTAATTACGGCGCAGTGCTTTCCATCTGGGACCGAATGTTTGGCACTTATCAGCATCTGGAATCATCACAAATAAAATATGGACTGGATCGCTATTATCCCAATGAGCAAGATGAGAATTTTTTAATGTTGATGAAGAAGCCATTTGGGAAAATTGAGTAGAAAAAAATAAGGAGTTAATAAGCGTTACACTAAAGAGATGAGAAAAGGCACAAGCCTTATGGAACAAGAAACAAGAAATATTTATGAAAAGAATTGCCGCCATACCTGCACGATACGCTGCAAGCAGGTTCCCCGGGAAGCTGATGAAAATGCTGGGAGATAAAACTGTTATTGCCACTGTTTATTTAGCTACAAAAAATACAGGCTTGTTTGATGATATTATTGTGGTTACAGACAGCGATGTTATTGAAGAAGAAATTAAATTGGTTGGTGGCAATATTGTAAGAAGTAAAAAAGAACACGAAAGCGGAACAGACCGTATTGCAGAAGCTGTTGCAAATATGGATGTGGATATTATTTTAAATGTGCAGGGCGACACACCATTTATCAAAAAAGAACCGCTTCAAAAATTATTGGAATTGTTTGAAGATGAATCAGTACAAGTGGCTTCTTTAATGCAAAAAATTACCGAAGAAGAAATTATCAATGATCCAAACCGTGTTAAGGTTTGTGTTGATAAAAACAACAACTCTCTTTTCTTCAGTCGCAGCGTTATTCCTTATCCAAGAAATAAAAATATTCCCAATAGTTATTTCGAACACATTGGCGTGTATGCTTTTCGCAAAAAGGCATTGATCCAATTTACACATTGGCAAATGACGACTTTGGAAGATGCAGAAAAAATTGAGTGCCTTCGTTTTTTAGAAAACGGCATTCCGCTTCGAATGGCATTGACAGATTATATTGGCGTTTCTATCGACACACCGGAAGATTTGGAAAAGGCGAAGCTGCTTTTATAAGAAGTTCATTGCGTTAACTAACAAAAGAACCATAAAAACAAAATAGTTACAATTGCTAATTGTAACTTGAAAACAGAAAACATTTGTATGAAACTCATTATTTTTTATTTATGTCTTTTTGTATCTGTTGCCGCATCCTCTCAACGTGTTGTAGATGTATCCAGCGGCAATGTAAGTGTCCCCAACATTTTGTATGCCATTTCAGGACAGGCTTACGTAAACACAAAGTTTGTAAGTCTTGTTGAAGGAAGTCCTTTTTTTAATGAAGAATGGATGACTGCAACATTAATTAGTAACGACGGCAAGGAATACAAAAATGTTTCTGCAAAGCTTGATCTTATTGATGGTGATGTTCACTATATGAAAGACGGTTCAGAATTTTTAGCAACCACTCCTTTAAAAGAAGTGATCCTTACCGATACAAATGGAGAAAACTACAGGTTTATTCATTCCTCTGCTATGCCAAAAACAACTAATCCTCTAGCTACCGGCTGGTATTTATGGCTACACACCGGAAGTGTTTCTTTATACAAAGCTTTTGCTAAAACACTTTCTGAAATAAAACCTTACAATTCTGCCACCACCGAACAGCGCATCAGCACAACTGAGAAATACCTCATTCTCTATAACAATGTTTTTCTTGAAGTGAAAAAATTAAAAGATGCTCCGGTTGTATTGGCAAATAAAAAAACTGAACTGGAGGAATTTCTAAAAAATAAAGATGATAAGAAAGCAACAATAGATGATCGCTTTACGGCTTTCATAGAATATTATAATTCACTTTTTAAAGAAGAGAAATAAAATTTTTTTTCTTTTTCCCTGGCGATTTTTCAATCGCTTTTTTTTATTAATTATCTTTCGCTAAACAATACTGCATGACCAAAGCAGAAAAATATATCCGCTATCTCATTCCTGTTTCACTTTTCAGCACCAGCAGAACAAAGGAAATTTTAAACATCAATCCGGTTGCCAACGTTAACCGCAAGGATGCAGAAAAAATTTTTATCACCGTTTATGATTATGATGAAGCCTCATTAACAGAACACACATTTACAAATATTGAAGATTGCTTTGGCTTTAAGGAGAACAAGCATATAAGTTGGATTAACATTGACGGATTGAGAAGAAAAGAAGTGGAATTGATTAGTGAAAAATTTGAAATTCACCCCTTGATTGCCGAAGATATTACCAGCATGGGACAAAGGCCCAAAATGGATGAAGTGGACAACATTTTATATTGCCTGCTCAATATGCTTTATTATAATGAAAACACACAAACTGTGGAAGTGGAGCAGGTAAGCATTGTTTTGGGAAATGGATTTGTTATCACCTTTCAGGAAGATCCAAGCAAAGATGTTTTCAACCCCATTAGGGAAAAACTTAAAATGGCCAACAGCAAATTGCGGCAACGGGGAGCAGATTATTTAAGTTATTCAATGATAGACCTGATTGTTGATAATTATTTCTACGTAATGGAAAAATTAGGAGACAGGATTGAGCAATTGGAAGAAGAAGTAATTCGCTTCAGCAATAAAAGATCGCTGGCACGCATCAACCAATTGCGAAAAGAAATGATTGTTTTAAAAAGAAATATTGCGCCGGTCCGTGATCTTATTGGAAGCATTATCAGGAGCGAGAACAGCCTGCTTGAAGAGAGCACAACAAAATATTTTAAAGATGTGCAGGATCATATTATGCAGGCTTATGACCTGAGTGAAAACTATCGCGACATTATGATAAGCATGCAGGACTTGTATATTAATAACGTAAATCTTAGAATGAATGAAGTGATGAAAGTGATGGCCGTTGTTACCTGCTTGCTTGCTCCCGCAACTGTTATTGGAGGCATCTTTGGAATGAACTTCGACGTGATACCAACCATGCACAATCAATGGGGATTTTATACTGCTGTTTTTTTAATGCTGGCTATTCCGGCAGGCATGTTGATTATGTTTAAGAAAAGGGGGTGGTTTTGATTACTTTTTTTTATATATGGGAACCGTGCTGCAAGGTTCTCCATACATAATGCTTTTAACCACTGGTCGCAGCAACTTTGTTATTTCCGCGTAGGCAAAATTTTCAATTTTTATTTCTCCGCAACCTTTTATTACAATGCGTTGGTCAGTAAAATCCGCAATGTCAATAGTCGAAAGTTTTTTTAAGAAAATATATTTCTGCATTTCTTCAATACTTCCAGTGTAAACATCTTTTGCTACCGGCTGCAAATAAGTTGCTACAAGCATATAAGCCCACACCGGAATAATGGCATCAACGCTGCATATTATTGCAACATTTTTATCTTGGTAAATTGACCAATCTAAATTCTTCAAAGCTTCTCTAAAATCTTTTTCTTTTAGAATCAGCTCCATAAACAAATGATCTTTCAAATCGAAGCCCATTATTTCTTCTGCTGGAAAATATTTTTCAAGATCAATTGTAACCAACCCGCTGTTTGCCACTTTATTTATCAACGCATCACTCATCAAACAAAATTAATCATTGGCTCCCGAATTTGAGGTTAAGCAAATGTAAATGGCCCTTACCATATCCGAAATAAAAAAGTCCCGCCTTTGTGCGGGACTTCAATTAGTATTTTTAACTGCTCAAACTTTCATCAATAAAATTTATACCTGTTGTCTTTAATGTTGGCTGCTCTTTTTAAAGTTTCAATAAATGGATTGCTTCCCTGCTGCATCTGGCTCATCAAACCTTGCTTAGCCTGCTGCTCCATCATTTTTCGTTGCTCTTCTATATTGGCTGCGTCAACCGGAACGGTGGTTGTGTTTTCAACACGTATTGCATAAACGCCGTTCGTCCCGGCAATAGGTTCTGCAACAACTTTGTTTTTGTTTGCAGGATTGAAAATGGCACCTAAAATTTTGGGTTCAAAACCCAGAACACTGTTACCAGAGAAACGAATACTGTCTAACACTTGTACCGGCTGGGCCATTTTTGTTGACACTTGTTCCAACGATGTTACCGTGCCAGTGTTCTTGCGTATCATCTCGCCTTTCTTTATGTTTTTCAGATAAGGCTCAATGTTGGTACGCATTGAAGCAATAGATGGTAATCCCGGCTCTGTAATTTCTGTAATAATGCCTACAATATAATTTTCACCAACTCTTTCCGGTCCAATGATGTCGCCTTTGTCTGCTTCATAAACTTTTCTTACAAAATTCCGGGCATTGGCTTGCACGCCTTGTAATTGAGCATCAAGCGGAGCAACTGTTGCAGTTGATTTGAGAATACCTTTTGGCTTTACTGTTTTATCGTAGTTAGCATTGAAAGAAGTTAGATCCCGGCTTTCGCCTGCAAATAAATTTGCCTGGTTATTTGCCAGTTGATCTGTTTCATTACTTGGAACAATTTCTTTACCTACATAAGCAATCTTATATTGTTGCTGAACATTTTTATGCTCCAGTATTTCAATGTAATGCCAACCGAATTGTGTCTTCAACGGTTTTTTATCTCCTGGTTTTCCATCAAACAAAACAAATTGCCCAAACTCTTTTGCAAAGTTTGGACCCTGAATGGTTTCTGATGAAAAAGTCATTACGCCTTTATCTTTTTTTGCCACCTGGTCGGTTGAAAATAAAGAGTCTAACAGATCGAAGCTTGCGCCGTTTTTAATGGCGATGGCAATGCTGTCAATTTTTATTTTAGCAATGCTGTCAGGCATAATTGGCTGCCCGGTTTGAGGATCGGTTGTGCCTATTAAAATATGACGGGCTTTCACAGAATCGGGAAGTGATTTTGTGCCGGTCATTTTTGCCAACACGTACATTGACTTGCGGCTATTGGGATCAACATCAAGATATGGCCCATAAACACCGCCAACCGGCAGGGCTAAAATTGAATCTTTTGCTGATGATTGAATGGTTGATTTTGCAGCAAAGGCATCAGCATAAGGAATAACACTCTGACTTGTATTTATAAAAACCGCAGGGTCGGTAGCTGTTGCAAACCCGGTCTTTATTTTTTCTAATTCTGATTTTGCAGCAGCGCTGTCTGCACTACTTGGCGAAGCGCTGAATGAAACAAAAGAGATGGTTCTTGTTTCTTCTTTCTGCTCAAAACTTTCTTTATGTTTTTTTATGAAAGCCTCTATTTCTTCGTCAGATATTTTAATGGTGCTGTCTGCAATTGTTGTGTAAGGAACCGTTACGTAAGAGATTCTTCCCATCATGCTGTTATCAATGTTTCTTTTTTCTAAAAACCATTTTGGAAAGTAAATTGTATTCGTAAGCATAGCCGTATATTTCTGCATCAGAAAATAATTCCTTGCATTTTCTTTTTGGCTTTCTTCTTTCAGGCTGGTATTAAAACCCTGTTGGGCAGCCACAGCATTAAATTTTCCTGTGGAATCAATAAACTGTTTAAACTGCTGCTTTATTTCTTCGGATGGATTGGCAAGCAAAAAGCCTCTCAGTTCTTTGTCTGTAACCACAAGGCCAAGCTTCTCATATTGCTCTTCCATAATGATATTGGTCACTTCCTGGTTCCAAAGGCCTGTCTGCATTTGCTGGCGTTGGGCCTCGTCTAATTGAGCACCCTGGCTTTGTGCCTGCTTTTCCTGCTCATCAATTTTTGCAGCAAAGGCCATCCTGTCAATGGTTTTTCCATTTACTTTTCCAAGTGTATTGCTTGGAGCATTGGAACCTAATCCGGTTTTGCCCGAAAAAGCATCCATTAAAATAAAGCCAATAAGAGAAATGGCAATAATGATGGCAGAAATTAATGCGCCTTTATCCCTGATTCTTTGAATAACTGACATATAAAAGTGGTATTCGAAATTAAAATTGTCCCGATTTTGGGGAGGCGAAAATAGGGAAATCTTCTATGAATTCCTCAAAAAATACAGCCTCTAAAACGGCTGAAATCCGCAAATTATAAGGGTTTTAGGAAGTTGAATGGTTGATATGTTGAATAGTTGATTGGTTAGGTTCTCTTTCAATATTTCAACCTGTAACTTATCAACGGCTCTTCTTCGGATGTACTAATTTCATTTCATTTATTAAATGAGTTGCTCCTGCAAATTTGTCAATCAGAAAAAGAACGTAGCGAATGTCAACCATAATGTTACGGCAAATTGAAGGATCATAATTCAAATCACTCATGGTGCCTTCCCACACCCGGTCAAAGTTGAGACCCACTAAATTTCCATAAGCATCTAATGCAGGACTGCCAGAGTTGCCCCCGGTTGTATGGTTGGTTCCTAAAAAACAGACGGGTAATTTTCCATTTGCAGATGCATACTGCCCATAATTTTTTGTTTTGTGGAGGTCAATTAATTTTTGAGGAAGATCAAATTCATAATCGCCTGGAATATATTTCTGCATCACGCCATCGAGGTAAGTGTAGTAATCATATTTCACAGCATCCCTTGCTTCGTATCCCGCTACTTTTCCATAAGTAACTCTTAGTGTGCTGTTGGCATCCGGATAGAATTTTTTATCCGAGAAAACATCCATCTGCGCCTGCATATAAGTCCGCTGTAGTTGATTAATGCGGCTTTGCATAGGATTTATTTTGCTTCCTGCATTTTTTGAATAGGCGCTATTGATGGCTAAAAAAAGCTCAATGGCTTTGTCTTTTTTAATGTCTTCCAAAAATTCTTTTGGATCCTTGTCTAATTTTTTCAAAAGCTTATCTTCATTATCCAAATCGCTTTCATCATAAATTCTATTGGCAAGTTTTTCAAAATTGCCATTGGCATTATCAACCAGGGCTAATAATTCCGGCGACAACAAAGCCTTATCGCCATTGTTCACATACATTTCCATCAATGCAGCAAGAAGCTTTTTGTCCACTTCCGCATTGTATTCTTTATAGAAGTCTTCCAATTTTTCTTTTGCGCCGGGCAAAGCATCCATTAATCCTTTCTCGCCATTCTTTTCTTTGGCATTGATCAATGCATTGATTTGCGCAGCTATTGTGAAC
>MWWF01000063.1_pt1 | contig 18097 bp, 12 predicted proteins | sample 1047351 | NCBI WGS metagenome assembly MWWF01 (sample SAMN06349970, study PRJNA376086) | soil metagenome | isolation source: MGM-3 sample Antarctic (ecotone) soil | place: Antarctica
GGATATAGCAGCCAAAAAAACTAATCTCTTATTTTTTGGTAATTTTTACAAAGCAACTTATCATGAGTATAGTTCAGCAATGAAGAGAATGATGGTAGATACCGATTATCTCTATGGCTCACTGGTAAAGGATATTTACTATTTAGGAGTTATTTTAGGCAGAAAATATAGGCTTATCCGGCTGGCATATAATGTTTTTATGATAGGAATAATTTTGTCTGTAATTGCATTTATTATTGCTATATCCCTTAATCATGCAGCCCCGCCGCCCAATGCAATTATTAACGGAACAGGATCACCTTTATAAATACGGGTAATATGTTTTATAACAGAGACCTAAGTTGGTTAGGCTTTAATTTCAGGGTTCTACAGGAAGCGGAAGACAAAGAAGTTCCTTTATATGAGCGATTAAAATTTCTCTCTATTTTTTCTTCAAATCTTGATGAATTTTTTAGAGTACGTTACCCTTCAGTTATGGCACTTTCAAAATTGAACAGGAAAACCAGGATGAAAGCCAGCCTCAGTTCAACAGAAGATATTCCTGAAAAAATACAAATAGAAATAAATCGCCAGCTTCAAATTTACGGAGCCATTTTACTAAACGAAATAATTCCTGAACTAAGAGATTACGGCATTAATTTTTATTACAATAGTGAAATAAGGGTGGAGCACATCCCTGAAATTAAAGAAATATTCTTGTCACATGTACTTTCTTTTATTCAGCCCATATTTTTAGATGGCAACAGTACTCATACTTTTATTCCTGAAAACAATCATTTATATTTTGTTGTTTCACTAAAAGAAAATAACCAGGGGCTTTTAAAACAGGCTATCATCAATATCCCTTCCAATAAATTAAAAAGATTTTTTACACTAGACCCTATAGACCGAATTGAATACGTAATATTTATAGATGATATAATAAGAGAGAACCTTGTATCTATTTTTCCGGGTTTGGAAATTATTGGCATATACAGTATTAAATTTACCAGGGATGCAGAATTGCATCTGGGAGAAGAATACAGTGGAAATCTTTTGAATAAAATTGAAAAGCAACTTAAAAACAGGGATGATGGCCCACCTTCACGTTTTTTATACCAGAATGGAATGCCACGAAACCTTCAACTGTTTCTTGCATCAGCCTTTAATGTAAAGTTTGAAGATATGTTTGCCGGGGGTCGTTATCATCATTTAAGTGATCTATCATCTTTCCCGACTTTTAATAAAAATCTTAATTATAAAAAATTTAAGCCCCTATCCTCTTTAAACGTAATAGATAGCGGAGATATCTTTAATGTTTTACACAAGCAGGATGTGTTATTGCATATTCCATATCAGTCTTATAATCCCGTTCTCTCATTTTTTAACCAGGCTGCAGTTGATATAGAAGTTACTGATATTTATATTACACTATACCGGGTGGCTGCAGAAAGTCATATTGTAAATGCGCTCATTAGCGCTGCAAAAAATGGTAAAAATGTAACAGCCTTTATTGAGCTTAAAGCAAGATTTGATGAAGCCAATAATATTAAATGGAGCAGGGTGATGAAAGATGCGGGTGTAAAAATTATTTATAGTATCCCTGATATAAAAGTGCATTCAAAAATCGCATTGGTTAAAAAACGAAAAGGGCTTGATGAATTTTCATACGCAATTTTAAGTACAGGAAACTTTAATGAGATAACAGCCCAATTTTATACAGATCATGTTTTAATGACAACTGATTCTTCTATTGTCAAAGAAATGATTTGTCTTTTTAAATTTTTACAGAAAAAAAATAAAGCTCCCGAGAATAATAAATTAAAATTTGATAACCTGTTGGTTTCACAGTTCAATATGAATGCCAGGTTGGAGGAATTAATTGATAATGAAATTGAAAAAGCCAGACGCGGTGAAGATGCTATGATACGAATTAAAGTGAACAATCTTGAAGAGCCTCAATTTATAAAGCTATTATATAAAGCAAACCAGGCAGGGGTGAAAGTGAATCTAATTATAAGAAGTGTATGTTGCCTAGTGCCAGGAGAACCTGGGATAAGTGAAAACATAACCATAAAAAGATTGGTTGACCGGTATCTGGAACATACAAGGCTTATGATTTTTGGTGCCGGCGACAATGCGGAAGTTATCATGGGATCTGCAGATCTTATGACGCGGAATTTGTATCATCGTATAGAAGTTTGCGTGGCAATAAAAACAACTGCACTAAAAAAAGAATTAATAGATTATTTTGAAATACAATGGAAAGACACTAATGATGCAGTAGAAATCTTACCTGCTCATGAAGAAATTAATCCCGGAAATAATATACAAAATTATCAAGCCAAAAAAATGAATGCGCAGTATGAAATTTATAATTACCTGAAAAATAAATCATGAAACTTTTTAAATATAGATGGTTTAAAATATCAAACATCACTAAATACAGAATAAGATCAGTTCTGTTTATTGCCTTTTTCTGGACATTGACCGATTGGATATTGGTTTTGCTAAGAAACCAGGAAATTGAAAGAGTACATCGTGAACATAGTTTGTGGATGAGAGAAATTATTATGTTTACCCTGAGTGTTGTAATGGGCTATCTTTTTGTTTACAGACTAAGAAAGCTGTTAAGAGATTACCCTCTCTGGCTCAATTTTATTTTAAAAAGTATTATTCTTTTGGGCAGTGCCTTGGTTATCAGTTTCCTTATGCAGTTCATAAGTTTTACGCTGGTTTCCAGACAACCGCCTGGCTTAGCGCTTCATAATATTTTGGTATACGCATTGCATAAAAATTGGTTGCTACAAAAAGCCCTTTATTGGATCGTAATCTTTTTTATTACGCAGCTCTTCCTGTTAATAAATGAAAAGTATTCTCCTGGAGTATTTATGGATATTTTTTTAGGAAAGTACTCGCAGCCTAAAATTGAAAAGCGCATAATTATGTTCATGGATCTTAAGGATTCTACGCCTATAGCCGAAAAACTAGGGCACCAACTATATTTTAAATTTATTCGTGATTTTATTTACCAGGTTTCAGCTGCTATACTCGAATACGAAGGTAGAATTTATCAATACGTAGGTGATGAAGCTGTATCCTCATGGCTATTTGATAAAAAAAATACAAGAAAGAGTATGGATGCAGTGATTTTGGCTGCTATATCCTCGGGGGTAAACCTACCTTCATTTATTTTAGGGCGGGTCGCCAGAATAGAAATTATTATTGTTGCAACAGCAGAGGTTAAAAAGATTAGTGTAGGAATTTTGAGATATGTTTCTTCCTGTAATTTTCTGGCAAGCACGCCCAACACAACTGAAATGATAATTGCATTCACAGAAATTAGAATGTTAGCCTTACTATCAGCCATATCGCTAAGCTTAAGATGATTTTGCGAGGTAAGCCGCAGCATAGTTTGAATGCCTTTAGATACCAGGCCAGACTTGTCCTTGTCCATTGCAGAAAGTTTATACTTTTTTGTATGGTCTTCTTCACCTTTATGCCTAACATTATTTTTTTGTAGTTCATTTTCTTCCTTTTCCGCTTCCATTTTCTCAATTTTATTTTTTAATTTTTTCATATTTAATTCTTTAGTTACCGATAGCAAATCTTTGCAATAGGTTGTATAAAATTTGTGTTCTTCCAGCATTTTAAAGGTACTCCTACTAAATTCCAGTTTATCTATTTCTCCTGTTTTTAAGTTAATCTCTTCCCTTACACGTTTATTGGTAGACTTAAATTCTTTAGTACCCAAATTATATGTATCTGCATCGCAGATTATTTGTTGCAATAAATTGGTGGGATTTCTCGGGCTTTTTGTTGCCATAATGCATTGGTCAATCTCACTTACCAACTCAGCATCATTGGTATGGTCGGTCATAAACTTCTTCATTACCTCTACACTCATTTCTTCATGTTTGGAAGGCTCTGTATATAAATACCCTGTATCATGAAACCATGCCGCCGTATACAGGATAAGCATTTCTTTTTCATTAACATGATAATGACCTGCAATTTCTTTGGTTCTGTCTACTACCTTTTGTGTATGCTTAAGATTATGAAATACTAAAAACTTATCTTCCAAAGTCTCAAACAGTCCGGTTATATAATGCTCTATTTTTTTATAAATATTATTATCCATACTTAAAATGTAAGGCGAAATTTTGTGCCGAGTGAAAAGTTAAAGAGTCTATCTTCATCAGAAATACCAACCGTTGCTGCAAGTACAACAATATCAAAGGGAGAATAATATAATCCCCCGCCGTAAGATTTATGCCATTCATGCGAAGTTTGCCCTTTCATCCACACTCTTCCTACATCAAAAAATCCTATCACACCAATATCACCTGGTAAAATATATGATTGTGACTGAAATATTTTAACTCTGCCTTCTGCGCTAGCATAAGCAAGGCCCGAGCCGGAGTACCGCTGTTTTTTTAAACCTCTGTCAAAGTTATTTGCTCCCAGTGTAAGAGCCTGGAAATACTCAAATTTATCCGAAAAAATGTGGCCGCCACCAAATCTGAAAATGCCCACCAGTTTTCTTTCTTCATTCAGGCTTGCATACACCGTCATTTCGGTTGTTATCTTTGAAATGTTTTTGCTGTTTTTGTTAATGCCACCCATAACACTAAATTCATTATACCATCTTATGCCCCTGGTAGGAATTATTTCGTTATTTACAAAATTTATATCCATCCTCATTTTTCCTCCAACGTAGTCTTTTGCACTGTAAATGCTGGTGGAATCGAATCCTAATAAAGCAGGTTTAGCTAGTATGCTGTTTTTATTATTAATAAATTTATTGGAGTAATGATAAAAGGATGGGCCAGCACTAATTTCTAAAAAACTATTAAAACGCTTGCGAAGCAGCAGGTCTGTTTGAAAATAATGATACTTTACCCGGTAGAATTCTGTTGGATTCAAAGTGTTATTTAGGGTTGTATTTCCAAAGCCAAAAAAGTTATTTAATGTTGGATGAACATATTCTGCATTAAATAGTATATCCTTTTTAAGTAAGATTGAATTTGCAATACCCTGATATTTTATTTGATAGGCGCCGTACACAGGAGCCAATAACACTGAGAGCTGTTGATAGGTTGAATAGGGATCTTTTCTAAAACCAAAAGTTTTTGCTGATGCCCCAAAACCAATCAAAAGTTTATCTTCATTATTATAGCCAAAACTAAGCCGGGGAAGACGATAAATGTTATAGCTTTCTCCCAGTGGCTTATATTCATTTACTGCAGGGTTGGAAGATAGCTCGATATTTGATTTTCTTTTATTGATTATATTGTTTTTTTCAGCAGTGTCAGTTGATATTATGTCATATATAGAATTACGAACATTACCCTTTATATTAAAAGTATCATTGCCTTTACCACCAATCATTCTTACTTTTATTTTTGAAGTTGTGCCCTCGTCAATTTCAAATTTATCATTTCCGTTTAATCCATAAAGCCTTACTTCTTTTGTTATTTTAGGATTAAAGGAACGATTGTATATTATGCCCCCCGAATCGTACTTATTCGTTTTTCGATAAACTATTACCTGTAGTTCTTTGTCATCATTTTTTACTTTAAAATATTCCTGCTGATTGCTTCCTATGATATTTACATCCCTTGATAAAAATTTATAAAATTTTAATCCCTGTTTAGGCAACCTTGCTCTTCTGCTTTTTAATTTATCTATTATCTCAGAGGCTCCGAACTTATATATTTCAGGCGGCAAATTTTTTACTGCTGAATCAATTGCTACATCGGAAAGATTGTGCTGAAAGTTGTCAATCGTTTGTTTCCAATTAGCTTCAGTAAGCTGATTCATAAATATCCTGTCAAGATCTCTTGCTTCCCAGTTAAGCCATCTTACATCATAAATTCTTTTTTTAAATCCTTGTAAATATTTAAATTGGTTGGCTGAGAGATAACCTAAAAGCAAACCATCTGAATTAAAAAATGCTTCATCTCTCGATTTTGGAATGGGATAATATAATTTACCTTTTCCAGTATCAGTTGTGCCCCATCTCCATTGATCAAAATGGCGGTCCCAATCTCCAATCACATTATCCAAAAGGCGTGCGGTTAAATATGCCTGCTGGTCAATATGATTGTCATGATCATCTAAAAGCTTACCGATAATTTTGGCTGTGCTTTTTGAATTTGTATTTAAAGCAGGGTCATTTTCTTCCAGTATGCAAACGGTATTTGCAAATAGTTTTTGGTAAATACCTAAAGCAGGATCATCAGGAACATAAAATATTTCCCGTGCTGATTCGGTAATTCCGGTTGCTTTTGACAAAGCAGGTGTTATTAATGGGGCAAATGGATGACTGGCCGAAATCATATCTTGAACAATTGCTTTTGGCACATAATTTCTTACAGCTGCTGGTATTATTACCTCCGGATCTTTATCCACAGACCGTAAGGTCCATTCTTTATCATTTTTATCTTTGTTTCCAATTAGCTTCAGTAAGCTGATTCATAAATATCCTGTCAAGATCTCTTGCTTCCCAGTTAAGCCATCTTACATCATAAATTCTTTTTTTAAATCCTTGTAAATATTTAAATTGGTTGGCTGAGAGATAACCTAAAAGCAAACCATCTGAATTAAAAAATGCTTCATCTCTCGATTTTGGAATGGGATAATATAATTTACCTTTTCCAGTATCAGTTGTGCCCCATCTCCATTGATCAAAATGGCGGTCCCAATCTCCAATCACATTATCCAAAAGGCGTGCGGTTAAATATGCCTGCTGGTCAATATGATTGTCATGATCATCTAAAAGCTTACCGATAATTTTGGCTGTGCTTTTTGAATTTGTATTTAAAGCAGGGTCATTTTCTTCCAGTATGCAAACGGTATTTGCAAATAGTTTTTGGTAAATACCTAAAGCAGGATCATCAGGAACATAAAATATTTCCCGTGCTGATTCGGTAATTCCGGTTGCTTTTGACAAAGCAGGTGTTATTAATGGGGCAAATGGATGACTGGCCGAAATCATATCTTGAACAATTGCTTTTGGCACATAATTTCTCACAGCTGCTGGTATTATTACCTCCGGATCTTTATCCACAGACCGTAATGTCCATTCTTTATCATTTTTATCAGTAAGCCTTAGTGATTTTGTTTGTTTTCCGCCTCCGAGGCTGGCTACTTTAAAACCTCCCTTTTCTTTCCGGATATTAAAAACTTTTAATTTTATGGGCGTACTCCATTCTCTTCGGTAATTACTTCCTAAAACAACTTTTCTTAAGCCATTAGGACTTTTATATTTATCACTTGCAGAAATTATTACACTGTCTTTAAATGCAGCTTCAACTTCACGTAATGTATCATTTGGATTTTTAGGTGTAGGCAGAGAAGCAAAGTTTAAAAGATGGGCATTAAAAGCTGTTGTCACTTTATTGGAGTCAACGGTATAATAGGTAGCGCTTACATTTTTATTTTTAGAAATCTCTAAAGTAGCAAAGCCATGTTTCTCTACACCAAATAGTAATTTTTTATTTTTACTCACTCTTGTAGATTTACTTGCAGCTCCGCTAACGATGTAATAATAACTACTGTCTTTAATTAATTGCAATGTATGTTCATGTCCCGAACCAAATATTACATTCTGATGTTCTTTAACTACTCTGTCAATATCATTTATCATACTTGCATATGCAGGATGTGTAAGGTCTTCAGTAGTTCCAAAAATTCCCCTGGTTATCGGATAAATTGAACCCAACACAGGTAGAGGAATGTATGCTTTTGGAAAAACATCAGTAAAGGGGAAAATATGTTGTTTTAGTGTAAAGTAACCCCCATGAATTCCATAACTTCTTAATGTATGGTGGAGTGTAATGAGAACTAATTTTTTTGAATTCCGGGAAAGAATATCATCCAGCTGTGTGAGTACCTCTGCCTTTGTTTTATAAGGGCAGTCAGATTCTATACCCGGCTTATCATAGGGATGAATCCACCATTGGCTATCCATAATAATTAAAGTAACATCAGGTGTTATTGAAACTTCCACCGGACCTGCGCAACCATCCTCAGGATAAAATTTTACATTTTTGCCGCCATTGTTATCAACATATCTCTGTTGCCTTACTATTCTTTCATAGCCACCGGGGTTGCCATTATTCCAGTCATGATTGCCTGGTATAAAAAAAATTCTTGCCTTCGAATTATCAGCAATATGAATTTGCGAATCAAGTGCGGCTTTTAATGTATAATAACCTGTCGTAGCTTCGTCAGGTAGGCCAGTATTGTAAAGATTATCACCAAGATAAATTATGGTTGTTTTTGCATCGAATGGAATGATACTTTTAACTCCCGATAATACCGGTTGTTTGCCATTGGTAAGTTCTCCGGCATCGCCAATCAATATTATTCGTGCCTGCAAAGAATCTGGAGTTGCTGTTTGACATTTACTGTGCGAGGGAAATAGTGATATAAAAAAAATTCCGAAAACAAAAACTATCTTCATCAACCTTACTTTTTGGGTTTAAAAATTAAAATATTGGCATTACCGGATTCACCCGCTTCATTAGAAATAAGTAAATCGCCCCAGGGTGTAAAAGTCATTCCTTCGGCTTGCTTGTAAATAACAGGATTAAGAGGATAGACTTCTTTCACCATACCTCTTCTATCAGCAATCACTAATAATTTATTAACTGACGAAAGGATATACAATTCATTGGTTATGGGATTTATTGCTGCCGCTGAAGGTTTAAAATGTAATTTTTTTTCTTTCAGCTTTTTTGCAATTTGCTCAGCTTCTATTGAAAATAAATCGGAATTATATGCCATTGAATCAGGTGAGTAACCCCAGGCTGTTATGGTTTTCTTTTTATCATCTTCACAATCCTTGCACATCATAACCACGCCCAAAGAATCATCATAATACAGTGATTCAAACTCGTTAGTTTTTTTGCTGGCATCTTCGAGCTTACTTTTATTTGAAATGATTGAGCCTCCATCAAATTTCAGCGTTTCAATATCTCCATTGCTAATTAATACATAAAAAGTGCTGTCGTGAAGCACTATATCTTCAAAATCATGTTTTTTATCAAATTTCCATTTTTTAATAGTGCCGCTTCCATTTAAAAATATTTTAAACAAAAGTCCATCTTCATCAATAATGGCAAATACACTACTGTCTTTTGGGTAATAAGCCAGCCCGGATATTTCATTTAGTGCTTGAGGAAGTTTAAATTCCATAGGATTATTAAGATCATATTGAGAAGGCGTAGCGAGGGTTTTTGATTTTTGAGATTCGCAGCTTTGAGTTCCGAATAAAATTAATAAAGCAATCGCCGGATAGGATAGGTTTTTTACAAGCATATATAAAAATAATGGATTTCATCTACAATTATTTCTCAGCAGAGGCAAAATCCTTGCCACAGGGATTTTTAAATATATGCTATGCCATACCTTAGCCGAAATTTAAAGAATGAGCGAGCTTTCTTTAGTAGTTACTGTTATTAATGAAGAAGATAATATTCATCCTTTGGTTACTGAGATCAAAAATGCTTTAACCGGAATGGATTATGAGGTGGTTTTTGTGGATGATGGATCTACTGATACAACAAAAAAAAGGATTAGAGAAGCCATTCAGCAAAATCCTGATACCAGCCTTGTTTTAGTTGAACTTAAAAAGAACTATGGCCAGAGTACCGCAATGACGGCGGGAATCGATCACACCAAAGGTAAATTTATAGCCCTGTTAGATGGGGATCTCCAAAACGATCCAGCCGATATCCCTTTTATGATGGATTTATTAAAAAAAGAAGATTGGGATGTGGTTGCTGGTAATAGAAAGGATAGGAAAGATGGGATGTTCCTCAGAAAAATTCCCAGCAAAATCGCTAACTATTTTATACGTAGGTGGACGAAAGTTTATATTAAAGATTATGGTTGTACTTTAAAAATATTTAAAAGAGAAATTGCCGAAGACCTTGGATTATACGGAGAGCTTCATCGGTTTATCCCGGTATTGGCTGCTATGCAGGGGGCAAGAATTACCCAGGTTGATGTAAAACACCATGCAAGAAAATTTGGGAAATCAAAATATGGTTTAGGAAGAACTTTTAGGGTTATGAGCGATTTGGTTACCATGATTTTTTTTCGCAGGTATATACAAAAACCGATGCATTTATTTGGAACTATGGGTTTCATAAGTTTATTTATTGGATTTATTATCAATATTTATTTATTGATTTTAAAAATTCTGGGTTATGATATTTGGGGAAAGCCATTATTAATTCTTGGATTGATATTTTTATTAGGCGGAATACAATTGATCACTATCGGCATCATTGCAGAGATAAGTGTAAGAACATATTTTGAATCCAGTAACAAAAAAACTTATGCTGTAAGAAAAGTGTACGATGCCACAACAGTTTAATACCTCACCCCAATCCCTCTCCTCAAAGAGAGGGACAAACATTGTAAAACTGTTTATTAAACTCGCTGTAACAGCAGTTTGCCTTTGGTATGTAAGTAAAAAAATAGATTGGTCTTTAACGTGGCAACTCCTTCAACAAAGCGATAAGTGGTGGTTGATAGCTGCTGCTATTTTATTTATTTTTTCAAAGATAATTTCATCTTTTCGTTTAAATATTTATTTTAAAAATATTGGCGTTCATCTTTCTGAATCTTCTAATTTAAAATTGTATTGGTTAGGCATGTTCTATAATTTATTTCTTCCCGGCGGTATTGGCGGCGATGCTTATAAAGTAATTCTTCTTAACAGGGAAAACAAACAATCAGTAAAACTTTTGTCTGCAGCTGTTTTCCTCGATAGAGTGAGCGGTGTTGTTGGTTTAACTATTTTAGCAGCGGTGTATTTTGCATTTATAAATACACAAAAAAGTTTTGCAACTTTCTTGCTGGCAGCAATTATACCTGCATTGATGTTGTATTACCTTTTTATTAAGAAAGTATTTACATCATTCCTCAGCGCTTTTACAAGTACGCTGTTATTGGGTTTGCTGGTGCAAGGGCTGCAGGTATTATGTGCGTATTGCATTATGGCATCTATCCATATTACAGAACATCAATCAGCATATATTTTAATTTTTTTATTGTCATCTATTATTGCAATTCTTCCATTTACCATTGGGGGTTTGGGGGCAAGAGAAGTGGTGTTTTTATGGGGAAGTAATTTATTTTTTTTAGATAAACACCAATCTATTTACATAAGCATATTATTTTATCTAATTACTGTGGTCGTTTCTTTTGTAGGATTGAGATGGAGCCTAACCCCGCAAGCCTTTGTGAAAATAGAAGATTCCACTAAAGCCCCTTCCCAAAAGGAAGGGGAGCAAGCTCATTCGATTTAAATGGAAAGGCAAAACATCAAATGGAATTTAAATTTAAGTTCTTCCTTCGGAGGACAGGGGGCTTTCTGGATTTTGTTTTTTGCTGTTGCAGCTATCCTCTTTATTCGGCTTGGTGCTAATCCGATTTATATTCTGGACGAAGCAAAAAATGCCCAATGTGCCAGAGAAATGCTTTTGCGGCACGACTTTATTGTACCCACTTTTAATGGAGAACTAAGAGTTGATAAACCGCCCCTGCATTATTTCTTTATGATGCTCTCTTATAAAATTTTCGGTGTAAATGAATTTGCAGCACGATTTTTTTCTGTTGGGATGGGGTTGCTAACAATTCTTGTTACTTATTATTATACACGAAAATTATTCAATTCATTTGCTGCATTTTGTGCGTGCCTTGTATTAGCAACCAGCACACAATTTTTATTTGAATTCCGTTTAGCTGTTCCTGATCCTTATTTAATCTTTTTTATCACATTAGGATTGTTTAGTGCTTATACCTGGTTAAAAGAAAATGATATTTTACAACTCTATATTTGTGCTGCTGCATTTGCTTTGGCAACATTAGCAAAAGGTCCGGTGGCGTTAGCTTTGCCTGGATTATGTTTGCTGATATGGATTATCAGTGAAAAAAAGTGGAAAACATTTTTCACATGGCATTTGCTTTCAGCGTTGGTGTTATTATTAGTAATTACTTTACCTTGGTACATTGCAGTAGATAATGCAACCAATGGCGCATGGACTAAAGGATTTTTTATAGAACATAATCTTAATCGCTTCTCCGACCCCCAGGAAGGGCACGGAGGATTTTTCTTTATCACCCTATTATTTATATTAATAGGTTTACTGCCTTTTATGAGTTTCCTGGGTGAAACGATAAAACATAGAAAGATTGTATTTCAAAATCAGCTTGTAAAATTTTCAGGCGTAGTGGTTATTGTGTTTGTTGTATTTTTTAGCATATCGAGCACAAAACTCCCGAATTATGCAATGCCTTGTTATCCTTTTGTCGCTGTAATTTTGGGAAGTTTTATTGCATCTTTATTAAACGGGGAGGCCTCTTCAAAAAAACACCCTTTTTATATACTTATTGTTATTTCATTAATAGCGGCTATAGCGGGTTATTTTGCAATCCGTCTAGAGGTTGAAGCAAGTTCGATTAGCTGGATAGCCTTGCTAATTATAATAATCCCTGTTGGGTTTATTAGTTTTCTTCTTATATATAAAAAAGCAACGTGGCTTAAAAGAATATCTGTAATAGTTATTTTGTATTCACTCTTGAATATTATTCTGCTGTATTACATTTATCCAACATTATATAAACAAAATCCCGTTTCAAAAACTATTGATATTGTAAAGCATTCGCCAACTGTGATATCATACAAAACATATAACCCGGGATATAATTTCTATTTAGATGAAAATATTAAAAAATATGATTCTATTGATTCTTTGAGCATTTACTTACAACAAAACCCCGGTGCTACTATTATCAGCAGGAAACAGTTTTTAAGTTCACTCCAAACAATAGGACTTGATGTAGTTGCTGAGCACCATGATATATTTGAATTGCCAACCACAATAATTTTAAAACAACATGCAAAACCTTAATTATAAAAATTTCAAAATAGGGTTAATACTTTCAATAGTATGCGCATTAGTACTTTTTATAACCTCTTATTTATATGGGAAAAATAATTTCTTTCTTTTATTAAATACTGATCTTGGTATTTCTGCAGATTACTTCTTCAGTTTTTTTTCTTACCTGGGAGATGGTATGTTATGGATACCCTTACTTTGCTATTTTATTTATATGGAGGGTAAAAAGTCGTTGCCCTTCCTGGTAAGTTGTTTTGTATTAACCACATTATTAACACAGGTTTGTAAAAATTTAATAGTGCCTGATGAGCTAAGACCAACATCTGCGATATCCACTGCGTTAATACATACCGTGCAGCATGTAAGGGTACATGCAACTGCCAGCTTTCCATCTGGCCATACTGCCACTGCTTTTGTATTTTATTTGATTTTTTGTTTGGTATTTAAAAATAACTGGTGGCTTGTAGTAGGACTGTTATATGCCTTAGTTGTTGGCTATTCACGTATCTATCTTGCGCAACATTTTCCATTTGATGTTGCCGGGGGAATTGTAGTGGCAGTTATTTCAATAATTATTTCTCTTTTCATTCAAAATAAAATTGATAGACAAAAGCTCAACAAGGTTTAAGCTTTTTATCTTTAACAAAAATTACAAAGTTCAATTAAGACTAAAGATTTTTACTAATGGAAAAAGTCTTAAATTTCAGTTGCTTTTTATCATAATTATAAAACTAATAAATGAAGTACAACCCGGTTCAAAATTATATTAAAGGAGAATTTACCAGTAGTTATTCTGATAGGAAAATCGATTTGATTTCACCCTTAGATGGTAATAAACTTTCAGAGATTCCAATGTCATCTGCTTCTGATCTTGATGAAGCAGTAAGAGCAGCAAAAGCTGTTTTTCCACATTGGAGTAAAACACCAATTAAAGAAAGGGTTCAGGTTTTTTTCCGTTTCAAATATTTATTAGAAAAAAATTTGCACGAACTGGCAGCATTATGCTCGGAAGAAAATGGAAAAACTATTGGTGAATCAATTGCCGAAATTGAAAAATGTATTGAGCTTACAGAGTTTGCAACATCACTGCCGCAACTGGTTACCGGAGAAATATTAGAAGTTAGCCGTGGTGTAGAATGCAGAACAGAGCATGTGGCTTTAGGTGTGGTTGCATCAATTGTTCCATTCAATTTCCCCGCTATGGTTCCCTGCTGGACCTTACCTAACGCTCTTGCTTTAGGTAACTGTATGATAATAAAACCATCAGAAAAAGTGCCGTTATGTGTTGGTAAACTGGCAGAACTTTTAAAAGAAGCAGGCTTGCCTGATGGAGTGTTTAATGTTGTACATGGTGATGTTGAAATTGTGGAAGCTATTTGCGATCATCCTGATATACAGGCTGTGTCTTTTGTAGGCTCAACAAAAGTTGCCAAAATCGTTTATCAAAGAGCAACATCAAATTATAAAAGATGCCTGGCATTAGGTGGCGCAAAAAATCATTTACTGGTTTTGCCCGATGCAATCCCAGCAATGACTGCACAAAATGTTGCAGCAAGCATGAGCGGTTGCGCAGGACAGCGTTGTATGGCGGCTTCAGCAATGATTGGCGTTGGAAATGTGGATAGCATTGTAGATAAAATTTGTGAAGAAGCAAGAAAGATTATTCCAGGAAAAAACCTTGGTGCTGTTATTAATAAAGAATCAAAAGAAAAAATTGAAAAATATATTACCGAAGCTGAAAAAGATGGCGCCAAAATTTTAGTGGATGGAAGAAATACAACGGTGGAAGGTAAAGAAAAAGGAACGTATGTTGGACCTACAGTTATTGATTATGTAACTCCGCAAATGTCGGTTGCAACAGAAGAAATTTTCGGCCCGGTTATCAGCATTATGCGGACTAATACAGTTGATGAGGCATTGGCAATTGAAAATGCAAATCCTTATGGAAATGCGGCTTCGGTGTTCACGCAAAATGGTGGTGCTGCACGATATATTATTGATAATGCAAGTGCAGGAATGATAGGTGTTAATGTTGGCGTTCCCGTTCCCCGTGAGCCTTTCAGCTTTGGCGGATGGAATGAAAGTAAGTTTGGTGTAGGTGATATTACCGGTAAAAGTTCTATTGAATTTTGGACAAAGTTAAAAAAGTCAACCACCAAATGGAATGCGGAAGCAGGAGTGAATTGGATGAGTTGATTTTTTTTGGTTAAAGCATTTAATCTTTGGTTACCATCGTGACGTTTATCCTAAGCTTGCCGAAGGGTCATTCACTTCAACATTTCCAGCAATGAGCATCAAAAAAAAATTAATTATTATATTGCAATTTGTGATATCTAAAACTTAATGGCAAAAGCAAAACGAAATATTATTAAGGTAATTCCTGAAGAAAGAATCGTAAATAAAATTCAAATCATCCGGGGTCAAAAAGTAACGTTGGATTATGATTTACCTGGTTTATATGAAGTTGAAACGGGGTATTTGAAAAGACAAGTCCGTCGTAATATTGAACGATTTCCTGATGACTTTTTATTCGAAATAAGTGAAGAAGAATTTACCAACTTGAAAAGCCAATTTGGCACCTTAAGTTGGGGTGGAAGAAGATATAAACCGTATGCATTTACGGAGCAAGGCTTAGCGATGTTAAGTGGCGTAATTAATTCTCCAAAAGCTATTGCCATGAATATAGCCATCATGCGTGCCTTTGTGGAAATTAGAAAAATGAAAGTCACCCATAAAAATTTTGCATCCCAGTTACGAATTTTAGAAGAAAGAATTGGTGAACACGATGTTCAATTAAACAATATTTATGAAGCGATAGAAAATTTGCTTGATTATAAAACTGATAAAGAATTGAAAGAAGAAAAATGGGAAGAGCGAAAGCGAATTGGTTTTAAATCGGATGCATAAACAACAAAAAGATAAAGTGAGTGACACAATCCCGAAGTTTCGGGACTATGAAATACAAAAAGCTTATAACAAAAAATTAAAAATATTATGAGTGTACTTGAAAAAATTCTGCACAAAAAAACCGAGGCTGATGAAATAATTGCAAATAATCAGGATTATACTTTGTTTAGCTGGAGCAAACAAAAAGGCACAAATCCTATTGCTGTAAAATATGGCGAAGGCGTTTATTTGTACGATTATGATGGAAAAAAATACATTGATTTTTCTTCAGGATTAATGAATGTAAATATTGGTCATGGAGATCAGCGTGTAACAGAAGCAGTTGTAAAACAAATGCAGGAAGTGGCGTACGTAACGCCAAGTTGTGTTACCAAAGCAAGAGGGGATCTTGGTAAAAAATTAGCGGAGATCTGCCCGGGAGATCTCAACAAATCATTCTTTACTTTATGCGGGGCAACATCCATTGAAAACGGAATTAAGTTAGCAAGATTATATACCGGCAAACATAAAATACTAAGTCGTTATCAATCTTATCATGGGGCAACAATGGGTGTTATTTCCGCCGGTGGTGATCCAAGAAAACTACCTGTTGATTCACAACAGGCGCCCAACTTTGTACATTTTGATCTGCCCTATTTATACCGCTGGGAGTATGGCGAAGAAAATCTATTGAAAGAATCTATTGCGCAGTTTGAACGTTTGATTGCTTATGAAGGTCCTAATAATATTGCTGCAGTTTTATTGGAAGGTGAATCTGGAACCTCGGGTTGTTTGCAATATCCTAAGGGTTATTTAAAAGCCGTGAGAGAAATTACACAAAAGCATGGTATACTAATGTTAATGGATGAAATTATGAGTGGATTGGGGCGTACGGGTAAATGGTTCGGTTTTGAAAACCACGATATTATTCCTGATATGATAGCGATGGCTAAAGGATTAACATGTGGTTATTTACCGTTTGGTTGTTTACAGGTAACTGATAAAATTGCTGAAAAGTATGATGATACGGTATTACCATTGGGATTAACATATTCTGCTCATCCTGTCTGCTGTGCTGCAGCTTTAGAAGTTTTAAAAATTTATGAAGATGATAATCTGATTGAAAATACAGTAGCTATGGGAGAATATGTAGCCGAAAAGATGGAAGTGATGAGATTAAAACATCCAAGTGTTGGGGATTGGAGAAATACTGGTTTGTTAGGATGCATTGAATTGGTAAAGGACAAAAAAACAAAAGAACCTATGGCTCCTTTTAATGCAAAGCCTGATGAAATGAATGTTATGAATAAAGTAGCTGCAAAAATAAAAGAGTTGGGTATGTACACTTTTGTAAGGTGGAATTATATTTTTATTGCGCCGCCATTATGTATTACAAAAGCTCAGGTTGAAGAAGGTTTCGCAATTATTGATGAAGCCATTACCATTGCTGATGAATATATACCTGTTATTCCAATAAATTAATCCTCGAGATTAAATTATTATGCAGAAAAAAGAAAAGATAATCATAGGTATTGGAATATTAGTCACAATAATTGCAGGCACTTTACATTATTCACATTCTAATGTGGTGCTTGCATTTGTAATTACTGCTGCAGCACTTGCATTATTAGCAATGATAGTGGGAGATGCAACAGAGCAGCTTGGTAACAGGATGGGGCCAGGACCTACAGGGGTTTTACAATCAGCCTTGGGGAATTTGCCGGAACTTTTTGTATGCATTTTTGCATTAAGGGCAGGCCTGGACAAAGTTGTTCAGGCTGCTTTGATTGGTTCTATATTAGGTAATTCTTTACTTGTATTCGGGCTTGCCTTATTTATCGGTGGAATAAAAAATGGTACACAATATTTTAGATCTGAGCCACCTAAAATGATCGTCACTTTAATGATCCTTGCTTTTGCAGCACTTGCAATTCCTACCCTGGCAAGTTTATTACATACACCAGCTGCCAATCACATAAATACATTAAACATATTTGTTGCAATAGTTTTGCTGTTAATATTTATTGCCAGTTTATATTTTTTTATCAAAGGAGACAAAACAGTTGTTCCTGATAAATCTGGCGAAGTGCATACTAATATCTGGCCGCTTTCTCTTACTTTAATAGTTCTTGCATGCGCCGGTGTGGGTGCGGCTTTTGTTTCTGAATGGTTTGTAGATGCTTTACAACCTGCAATGAAAACATTGGGAATTAATGAAGTGTTTGCAGGATTGGTGATTGTTGCCATAGCAGGAAATGCAATTGAAAATTTAGTAGGAATTCAATTAGCTTTTAAGAATAAATCAGATTATG
>MWWF01000064.1_pt1 | contig 18043 bp, 27 predicted proteins | sample 1047351 | NCBI WGS metagenome assembly MWWF01 (sample SAMN06349970, study PRJNA376086) | soil metagenome | isolation source: MGM-3 sample Antarctic (ecotone) soil | place: Antarctica
AACTGCTCCAAGACCACATAGCGCCCGTGCATACAGAGAATTTTACAATAGCCAGTGCGATCGCTGGGTTGAAGGGGATGAAGTGCCCCCGCCAGTTAATTCTATTGAGGATGTTGACCCACGCCTCCGGACTCCAAAACTGGAACAAGCTCTGAAGATGAGAAAAATTGAAACTGCGATCGGACAAGGTAACTACTCAGTTTTTGATGTTCTCACGGGTCGAGCAATGGTAGATGCTCTTAACCAAATTGACCCAGAAAACTCATATTCATTAATTGGTGATGATGACGAATTTGATGAGGATGAGGTTTATGAATAATCAAGAAAATTTAGATATTCCGCAACCAGATCCAGCCTGGGATTACTACATTACCTACCACAAACTACTCAAAGCTAAAGCCGAATTAAACAAATTGATTCACTACATTAGCGAACTTGAATCAGCAACCGGTGGATCGGATGAGTCTATTAATGAAGATTTATTTGACTTGACTAGTCTTCTAGACGATACCCGAATCCTGACTAATAACGCCTGATGAATCGCAATTCGTAATTGCGATCGCGCTGACAACAGCGCGGGCTACCTGACACAGTAGCCGAAACGGTGGCATTCTCTGCCACCGTCGCGGGTTGTGTCCAAAGCAGCCCGTCCCACTGTTTCTAGGGAGTGGGGCGTTAACATTGAATCGCACACCCAAAAAGTGGGGTGTTGTTAATTTCAAGCGCAACTTCTCTAAAAATACCGGGTTAAACCCAGCGTTAAGAGTGAATCGCGCCCCTCTTTTGGTGGGGTGTTAGGGGATTCAAGCGTCAAACTGGGATTTTAAATGATTCGTGGTAGCAACACGAATGTCAAAAAAACCCCGATTAACCAGCCGAACCATGACAATTAAATCGATTAGATCCTTGGGAGTTGATGTTAGTAAGTCAAGCGTAACTTGTCATATTTTAACACAATATCCCGTAGGTGGATTGAAGACCTATTGGCAAAAAAACAGAACTAAAGCTAATACTTTATTCCCAAGTTTTTACTCTAGTCCCAAGCGTAAAAGCAAGCAGAAATCAGCTTTTGATTTCGCTGATTATGTAACCAAGAATAAACCTGATGTGGCAATCCTTGAGCCAACAGGAAATCATTATTCTAGGTTATGGGCGAGAATTCTGGAAAGCTTAGGAATTAAGATCCTTTGGGTTGGTCACATTGAGTTACGCCGCTATCGAGGTGGAAAGAATCTGCCTAATAAATCCGATGAGGCTGATGCTTTAGCTATGGCCGCTTATGGTGTCGATCAAGAGAATTATCTAGAATCTGGCGAACTTAATCCACGCCAGTTTCTAATGCACCGTCCACAGCTAATTGATGAACTTCGGGAACTGGTACAACAACTTGAACACCTTGCCCGTGTTCAATCACCGATCATTAACTACACTCGCCAGTGTCTAGCTTGGCAGTTCCCAGAAAAAGCCCACAGTAAAACTGAAAGCACCAAGTTGGGCAATGTTCCGCCGCTATGGGGTTGGTTAGCCGAAAGGAAATTACAAGTACACCCAACAAGTTACAAATCAATAGCAAAGCAATACCAACAATCAGCAGCGGTACAATTTGGGCTAGACATAGATCTAACTGTTCGACTTCACGCTGACTGGCTTTGCGACATCGACATCGAGGAGCAGCGACTAGAAACAATACTCAAGTTGCTGGTCAACGATGAGCAGTTCAAAACCTATAACCAGATTTTCGACCAATTTAATTTTGGTCTAAGAATTCGCTCTAGGTTGCTGAGTCGGATTTACCCGTTTGAAGCGTTTCTCAGCAATGGGAAACAGTTGATTGAACGGGAAGTACGCGAAGTTAAGAAAAAACAAGTCACCCGTGAGAATGGTAAATCTGTAGTGAAATTCCAGGCTGGGGACATCAAAAGGGTTAAGCGTAATCGTTCCCGTGATGCTTTTAAACTTAGGCTGGGTATGGGAACCGTCCTGGAGCAATCCGGTGACAAGCTAGTTGAGAAAGGAGCCGGTAGCGCCCTCTGTCGCATGAACTTCTGGCAACACGTAATTACGAAGATCGAAGTCGATGGGCGACTACCCGACAATCCCATAGCCAAGGAGATTGCTCTTTACAAGGAAACGCTCAAAAAGAATGTGGATGCTTCTGGTAAGCAGCTGCTTAACGGTAAGCACTTACAAAATAAGCTGATGTCTAAGGTTGCAAATCTTTTGTTTCGGGAGTTATGTAAAGCGATGGCGATCGCAAAAGATGAATAACCCCTATACTTACCCGTGCCCTAGCTGTCACTGCAAATGTTATAGCCCATCGCCGTATTGGATCACAAATGAGGAAAACCAAAGGGTACGCGTGCAGTTATACCACTGCATTAACTGCGGTTACGAACCAGAGGTCAAGGAAGCAGAAGGGATGTTAGAAGATCCAAGTCGAAGAGACAAAAGATTTTCCTGATACTAAACCCCTGCATTATTGTAGGGGTTTGAAATCCCTCAATACTTTAGAGTGAATCCCCAGTGGATTAAAATTTATCGTCGCGGATCTGAAACCCAGTTTTCCGGTGCAGGAAACTGGCCATCTGAGTTATCCAATTAGCTAATCTATTAAATTTGTGTTCAATGGCTTTATCTAAATTATTCAAGCGATAGATATATATATATTCTTTGTCACCCGCGTATTGGGTTAGAAGTATCTCTAATCTTTTGTCTACTTCATCGATTTTATCGTTGATTTTGGCTTCGATTTGAGCTAGGCGATAAATAGCTCCGATCACAGCGAGTAAGCCTGCTGCAATCGTTAGAGCATTATTAATATCAATTTTCATTATTTAAAGTGCATCAATTTTAGATTCAATTCGAGCTAAATCAGAGTCATAATCTGGCCCCGTATATCGCCAGACAAGAACCGTGACATCTTCAAACCATTCAGGTACTTGAATAGAAATACTATAATTGGTAGATATTGGTGGGAAAACTACAAGATTAATTTTGTCCAAAAACAAAGCATACTTTTTGTTAAAATTCGCATCTTGAGAACCACCAAAAACGATACCAGTACTAACTTTTTGCCTAATATTACCACCAAACTTCCATGTTCTACCTTCTGGGACATTAGTAGAAACTAGTACCGCTAAAACAAAAACATCCAGTAATAAAGCAATAGATATTTCAGGGATGGGGACAGCTTTGTAACCGCCCCCAATTTTAGGTATTTTTACTCCTGAGACACTTTCGTTGTGGATTGCTTCCCAATTACTAGAATTACCAAGCTGTAATTCCCTCATGTCAAAAGGGCTTCCCCAAAAACGTCGTGAAAAACTAGTTCCTCAACGGGATTAACAAACTTAAACGGGTTAATCCCGAAATGGTCAAGGGTATCGAAGTAAGTTCCTGTATCTAGCTTTCCTATTAGCCAATTAGCAGAGGCTTGGTTGATGGTAATCATCCCATTAAAGTCTCTCAAGTCACCAGCCGATACCATCAACAAATCTCGGAAGTCTTCAGGTAAAAGAATCCGCCGCGACATTTAGAGAACCTCTGGAGTAAATGAGACGCGATTACCTTCTGACTGTAGGAAAGTTTTGATCGGTGCTTGATCGGCAATTATAGATTTAGCCTGAGCATAAGTCTCTATACCATCTGTTTGTTGTCCAAACGGAGAAGAAACGCTCTTGTTGTCGTAGCGCTTGTACTCAGTATTAGTGACGCGTGATTTGTTGTCCGCTACTTCTGCGCCACGGTCTGTAAGAGAAAGTTTAGCCGGCTTAAATCCTGTCATTCCATCAAGTGCTACCCCACCAGCAGGAACTGTAAAGCCATCCGCACGAGTTCTACCATCAGCAGCAACAGCTGTGCGAACTATGCCAATTAATGTTGCGTTAGTTGTTTGAGTTGCCGAAAGTATTTTTACTGGTAAAAATATCCTTCCAACGAGTTCAAATGACTCGACATAACCCTTAACGCGGTTAGGTTTGACTCTTACTGAGCTACCCCTCTGACCCTTGTACAACGTTTGCTTTGCGTCTGTCGATAAGTCTTCCCATGCGCGTAATTTAGTTAAAGCTTCATTTAGCTCTTTACCGCGCCGAATATCACTATACTTACCCATCTGGTCTAAATTCCTACAAAGTAAATACTTAGTTGAATCCAAGCTAGCACCGTCGTTTGGGAAGAATTAAACCAGTGACAAGTTAACTTTCCGAAAAAGAATTAGAAGGTTCAAGGAGCCATTACGTTTTCGATAGCGCTCTTGAGTCGTCCGTTTAGCCCAACTAAGTTGACTGGCTTGACTTGACCAGGGATAAGCAATTGAGCGTGTGTAAACTTCACGTCAGCAGTTGGACGTTGCCTAAATTTTTTAACTGTTCTTCCGTATACTCTGTGTGTGCCTGGATTGATCGGAAATTCTTTAGTATTTTCTATAAATTGAAAATTATTATCACTGTAAGGCTTGTCTAATATTTTTAATACTGATTGAACAGTAGATATTCCTTCAGTTTTGGAGAAACACAGCAAGCGCAAATCAAAACCATTATCTAAATCTAAATATGTGCATTTGTATTTACCTTTTTTCCAAATCAATGGAGGTGTAGCAAATTCTGCCTTGATTTCACGGGCATATTCTACAGCATCAGCCCTTGATATTGTATCAGCAGTTTTATTCATGATCCGAAAGCCGATTTCACCACGCACCTGCTCTGTACCATCACCGTGTTTTTGAAAGTCGTATGGTTCTTTGAAATACAGCTTTATTTGTGGTCTAAATTTTGATTCACGTTGCAACTCTTGTACTGGAATACCATAAATAGGAGCTTGCAAGCTTTGAGCGTGTCCTACGGTAATTTCAAAGAGCCACAAGCGTAACTGAGTCATGGCTACAGTATCAGCATCATCTATCAAGCAAGCTTGTTTCAGTGCTGGCTTACGCGTTGAAATATCATTGTCTGGTTGATTTGTGAAGTATTGCCGGACTAGCTTGTTGTGGTAAAGCCTGAGCATATCTTGCAGATGTTCCCAGTGATTGAAATTAGGAGGTAATGCCATTAATCATCTGCCTCCAAATCAATGTCTAATAGTTCAAGTCCTTTAGACGCTTCTTTCGCTGTTGCTTTATCTGCTTTTAATTTGTCTGGTTCTGGCAATTCGTTGCCTTTATTTTCAGGTTTATCATCTTCTTTAATTGCTTTAACAAAATCTGTATTAGCTGTTTGCAACTCGGTAATAGCATTAATTGTATCTAGGGGGGCTTGAGTTACTTGCTGAATTGTTGAAGCTCCGTTTTGTAGCCCTTGTAAAAAGTTGGTAACACGATTTATTTTGGGCTGGGGATTCATCCATTGATAAGCCGATTCTAAAACTTCTCCGCTCGCTCTTAATGCGTTCCCAATTTTACCCGTTTGCCCTGCCACTAACTCTAGTCCACTAAGGACAGTAGAAGTAAGACTTTGGAAGCTATTAAGGATATTAGTTGATGCCTGATAAATTCTATTAGCTTTAGCCCAAGACTCAGATAATTGTGTATATTGTTCCGCCCCAACGATTCCCTTTACCAAGTTTGCAACACTACTATTAATTACTGCTCCTACATCTACCGGGTTGCCACTATCATCTTTAATCCCAATAAGTTGCAGTACATTTGAGAGTGATTGACCTAGTGTTACGCCAATATCATTAGATAGCAAAAAGGCGTTGTGTACCGTAGCTGCAAACGTCAAAGTATTTAATACCTTGTCTAATTGTAGCCAGTTAGCCATATTAGTTAGTTTGCCACCAATTCCGCCTGCAATTTGCGCTCCAAGCTTAAAATCGATTTTGCTAAGAAGAACCATTTGGGCTGCATTAGCACCAGCACTAAAAGCGTTATTTAATTTATCAAATCCATTACTAAGCTGATTTCCAAGATTGTTATTAATATTATTAGTTTGATTATTTAGCGCATTCCCTAAACATCCGCCTGGGCGAGTTGTTTGGCATACACCACCAGCCGCAGCGGTCGCTATTTGCGGAAGCGTAGGGATAGCCGGTCTAATTGCGGATGCCGTAAGTGCAGGGATTGCGGGAATACCTGCAAGTGCGGGAATTATTTGATCTAATTTACTTAATCCTTCTCTATTCAATCTTTCATTCTCCCTTTGCTGTGCTTGAATACCGGGAATAGCTTCGGCTATTGTATTAACCCTATTGTCAGTCTTGGGCACAGCTTGCTCTAATGCTTTTACCCTAGTATTAGTGCCTGATAAATCACGCTTGTTTTGTTCGATGAAATCATTAAATCTAGTATTAGCATCAGCCGTTGATAATCGCTTAAAATCTTCAAGCTTTCTATCAAACTCTTTTGATAGATTTGATGCTTCTAAACCTTTAATATTTAAATCACGCTGATTTTTAGCCACAAAATCATTAAATCTAGTATTAGCATCAGCCGTTGATAATCGCTTAAAATCTTCAAGCTTTCTATCAAACTCTTTTGATAGATTTGATGCTTCTAAACCTTTAATATTTAAATCACGCTGATTTTTAGCTACAAAATCATTGAAATTTTGGTCTAATTGGCGTTGTAAGTCAGATAAATTTTTATTCCTCGCCTCTTTTAAGGCTGTATTCGCCGTACTATTGGCAGTATTAGCAAGGCTTCCTACATTGCTTATTCCATTATTTAAAACTGGAATAGCATAAGCTAGCCCATCTACTTCTGATTCGATACCCGAAACTTTAGCGGACAAAGCGTTAACTGCTTGCTGTGATTGTTCCGCTTTGCTAATAGCATTCTTTGCTGTAGATATCGCGCCCCTAGCTTCATCAATTGCCCGGTTAGCTTCACTAATAGCCCGTTCTGCTTTAGTGTTGGCAGTGTTAGCCGCGATTGTTGCAATTTCCGCTTTGCTAATAGCATTCTTTGCTGTAGATATCGCGCCCCTAGCTTCATCAATTGCCCGATTAGCTTCACTAATAGCGCGTTCTGCTTTAATGTTGGCAGTGTTAGCTGTGTTAGTCGCATTATTTGCGGCAGTAATTGCTGTGTTGGCAGATGCTACAGCATTTCTGGACTGTTCTGTAGCTTGTGTTGCTAATACTTGGGCAGTTTGTGCTTCCCGAATCGCTCTATCAGCAGTGCTTTGGGCGGCTTGACCGACACCAATCGCTCTATCAGCAGTGCTTTGGGCGGCTTGACCGACACCAATCGCTCTATTAGCAGTGCTTTGGGCGGCTTGACCGACACCAATGGCTCTATCAGCTTTATTATCAGCAGATTCAGCAGTATTTTTGACTCCTAGCAGTAAGCCAAGCGTTTTAGAAACATCATTTCCTAATGCATTAAGCCCGGACTCGACGGCATCTATCCTATCTCCCAGTATTTTTATAGTAGCTAGCACTCCAAGAACCGCTGCAATACTAGCCGCTAATGCTGCTAATTTTACAAGGGCCGCTGCTGCTGTTGCTGCTGCTGCTGCTGCTGCTGTTGATGCTGCTGTTGCTGTTGCAGCTACCGCTGCTAGACTTGCCTCTATCGCAACTATGGCAGCTTTTACTGGTGCAAGCTGCGATAGTACTATGCTTCCAATTAAAGGGACGATTAAAGATTGGGCTTCCGCAACAGAAGCTTTAATAATTCTTTGTTCGTCTACTTTAGGAATACGTGCAATTTCAGCCCTTAACGCTGCGATTTCACCCGCCAAACTAGCGCAAGTATCAGCCATTTTTTGCCCTTAAATCATTAGTAATAGTGCGAATATTGGCGGCTGTGGATGCACAGTCTAAACAGCAATAGCCTGGGTAAACTGATGAGGCACACTCACAAGTACCATCGGGACATCGTTTACATTGCACGCTGTAGTTTACTGGGCAGTTTCCTTGATCTTGGAATAACAATTGTCCATTAGTAAACACTTGTATTGTGCATTTGTTGCCGTTAGGAGTAGGACAACGAATATTAGTATTTATGTTGTCAATGTTGCCGGTTGTCATGCGTAAGCTGATATTATACCCGTTGTAATCATAGGGAATACCTCTTGGAGAAGAAGGTTTAGAAAAGGACGTAGAACCGCACCCCATTATTGCTATGTAATACCCACGGGATGAGTCAAACTGATTACCGCCAGGATAGAAAAATATCATGTAATCAGCGACTGTTATTACTATCGTGCCAAGCCGCGCTTGAGGCGATTCAAAGGTAATTTGAAATCCCTCGGGATTATAGTTACTGGTTGCATCTATCGGCTTATCATTTGTAATAATCTCCACAGGAGAGAAGCTGGGCATATATACTTTATTTGCCCCGTTATTAAAATTGTAAGTAATTTTAGGATTATCGCCTTTACTGCAAGCCATTAGTAGTTATCCGGGTCTATAACGCTAGAATCAACTGGTATTTCATATTCGTTTGTGAAGATTATTTTCTTTCTAATATCCACCAATACCGTATCTATCCGTTTGCCTTCCGTGCTGCCATACCCCCAATACTTCAGTGTGATACTGGGAAATTCAACGATATTCTTCCCCGATAATGCAATACCAAGCAAGCCCACAAAAAGGCTTTCAGCAGTGTTGTTCACTAATGGATTCAAACCGGGTAAATCGCTTTTTTGGATAGTGATACTGTTAATTGTTTGTATTGCTGCACTGCCAAAAAAATAAGTAAAATGATTGGGGGGAAAGTATACGATAAACAGCGCATCAAAATTTCCTTTACAAGAAATCAAGCTTGTATCAACAGCTTGACCTTGTAAAGGTTCCGCAATAATTAACGAAAGGCAAGAATAAGGATTTTGACTGATAGATGGTTCACTATCGCTGTTAGATAGAGAAGTAAAAATGCTGTTTACTGGTAGCCATTCACTATCATTAAAAGCTAATGCAGTGCTGATTTCAGAACTATTGATAAACATTAAATAATTCTCAAAGCTAAACCACCAGAGCCAGGGTTAATTAACAAAAATTGCTGAGAAGTACCAGCTTTTGTAAAAGTATCATAGCGTGTACTGCCACTACTGCTTACAATTGCTAAATCATCGCTAGTCCTTCCAGGGAAGCCAGTATTAGATTGATTTAGAAGCACTATTCCAGTAATCAAATCTCGCTCGTTATCTTGCACATTTGCCGTTGCTAGTCTAGCGCTACCAGCTAATACAATATCATTCTCAGCATTAGAATACTGATTTAATCCAGTGCTACGTAAACTCAGCATTGTAGTAGCAATGAATATAAACCCCCAATTCCAATTACTCAAATCCCAACTACCGCGCCGGGTCACCGGACAGATCATGCCAAGTGGTAAGAATAGCGTACCTTGGGTTACTAGTACTAACCTCACTTCACCACTAGCATTAAATGCATTGAAAGTTACGCTTGCTGTAGAAAGTAGCGTTAAATAAACTGCTTCTGTACTGGCATTTGTGCCAGTGTGAGCGGTCGCATTCCAGGTGCTATAGAGTGCTTGGTTGATAATAAAAGTGTTAGTAATTCTTACTCTTAAGTAGGAAGTCCCAAAGGTCTTTGTACCATCCACCACGAAAGCATATACCAGTATTAAGTCAGTCCCACTGGTATAGCTATCAAATATTGAGGAAAACCCAGCATTAATAAAAGCTGCTTGTAATGCTGTTGATAATTGAGTTTGAGTAAATGGAGCTACTAAGCTGGTAATCGTTCGCGTTGCAACCGCCATATTAATAGTTATCCGGGTCTATAGCAAATCCATTGTCGGCAGTCTGGAGATTTACGTTATAGGTTACTTGTCTCCATTGAGCGCTATTTCTACTAACAAGCTGAGGAAAACCGCTATCAGCAATTGTCACCTGAATGTCGGTGTTTACGGTATCCTGGTTTGTCGGTTTCAGGTACAGACCAGCTAATAGCATAAGTGCTACTATAAGCGATTCAGCCGTATTAGTGGCTGATGCCGTTAGCCCTACCACGGCTAAATCAGCTTTTGAAATTGTTAGGGTTGTAGAATTTTGGGTTGCATTCGCCCCAAATACTTGTTGTAGAGTTGGTTCTGCCATAGATAAAAGCGGATTTTTAATTGAAGTGAATAAATCCGTTTTAAGAGAGATTGAAAAATAAGTAAATGTTCCAGTTTTATGTAAAACAAGCACAATCACTGATGCTCTGTAATGCTTACTGGTAATAGGATTGAGGCGAATGTTTCTAGTACTCAAAATTTTGTTTATTCCGGTTTGACCATTGGTACTGGTTAAACCGGAACACGCAGAAGTTAAAAATAATATGAAAAATAATCGGAATGGACAAGCCGCAGTTTTAACAGACGCGGATTATTCCAAAATTCGTAAACAGATCCGTAGCCAGAAATATAAACTGCTTCTGGATTTAGCTTGGTACACCGGGGAAAGGTGGGGTGCCATCGTGAAGTTGCAACTCCTGGATGTGTACAACCTTGACGGTTCACCTAGTGAGTATATCAACTTTCGCGCTAGGACTCGCAAGGCAACACCCAACGGGAAGCGCCAAACTCGCCAAGTGCCGGTTCACGATACTTTGGCTGAATTGCTATCAGCATATAAACCAGTAGCGGGTTCAATTTGGTTATTTCCGTCTAGAGATGGAGATGAGGCGATGTGCTTACGGGGGGCTGACCAAATTTTACGCACAGCTGTAGAAAGGGCCGGACTTGGGGCTAAGGGTATATCGACTCATTCCACGAGGCGGAGTTTTATCACAAGGCTTGCAAAGCGCGGGGTAAGCCTCGCAACGATTAAAAAAGCCACTGGCCACACTGACTTAAAGGTGCTTGCTCGTTATATCGAAGTAACTGACGACGACGTTAGGCAGGCTATAGCTACTCTATGAACGCCAAACTCCTATTCCTGCAAATTGAGATATTCTTTGAGCGCTTGCAACAGGGGGAATACGATCACCCTTTGTATTTGGCTATGGCGCTAGAGAATCTTGCAAATCAGGCATGGGATGAGGTTGACCAGGTTTACCCAAATTTGTGAGAAATCGCAGTTGGGCGAATACTTTAGACATTCGGCTTATGATTTTTTTGCGATCGCGCGGTTCATCCTATTTAGCGCGATCGCAATTTTCTTGGGGATTGGGCATTGGGTAACTCCTAACTTGCTGTAATATTGCCTTGTAACACGGCACTTGAGGCGATTATGAGTGGAATAACTAGCACCACCTGGGAATCAGGTAGCAGTTGGAACAGCGGTAAAACTTCTACGATCCGCGTACCCATTGCGCTAAAAGATGACATTTTGGCTTACGCTAGAGCGGTAGATTCCAATCTGGTAAACGATAAGTCTCAAAGAATCCCCATGCTGATAGGGGATTCTTTACAAGAATTCACCCTTGGGGTGATAGACCGCTACATCGAATACAAACGCCAAAATTACCACCCCAACCAGAATTCTAGGGAATTAGATATTAGTACCCGCGCTTGGGACGAACTACGGAAATTTAAGAGGATGGTTGAAACGTCTTTCGGTAGTCTTGACACCCTCGACGACAGGACTGAATGAAGTCTTTTATTTCAAATGGTAATTTACCATTCTTTATTGCAAATTCCGCTCCCTGCTTGATTTTTCTTGCTTTAACGCTATCCACGCTACCCAAGTAAAGCCGGTTTTTCTTCCTGCCTACCATCCAGCAATAGCGGTAATACCAATATTTATTACCAGACCTTTCTACCCAATATTTCTCTACCCAGTGGGTATCGTGTTGGGGCGCAACTTTTTTAGTATCTAATTTGACTTGCGCCCCAACACATGATTCTACGGTTGTGTCTAAATTTACTTGCGCCCCAACACGTAATTCCCACTGCCCCCAGGCTTGCTCGTAATCATCCAGGTTTAAATAATCGTCTGGGTCTGGTGGCTCAAGTGATTCATCCCAAAAAATAGAAACTTGTCCACCGTCGTCAACAATGTGCTCAACTTCACCAAAATGAGCAGGATTCCATCTCTTGTCTGGTTGGGGATGTTGGGGCGCAGTTTCAATTTCATCCCAGAACGGATCGCAAACGGGGGTAGGAAATGAAGACTTTGTAAAAGCTTCTAAATCAAACAGCGTAGGTTGTTTCATAATCACTAGTAGGTTATTTGGTCGCTGCTTCCACTATTGGAGGCAGTTTTCTTATAGAGTTATTCCCTAGTAATCCCTTGAAAGGTTGCTCCCGAACCAAGAAGTTAAAGCTTCGATAAATCCAGACAAACCAAACGTTTTATCTTGCCAATAACACTCACGTAAACAGCTAATTAACCATCCTTGAGGACTGGGAATTACTTTATGCCCACCACGAAGAACAAAGTGGTTTAAAGCTAATCGGATATCTTCAATCTCAAACTCAAAGAGATGTCTAGTTGTTCGTTTCTTTGGGTCAAAGTATATTTCGTACTCAGCACAAGCTGTAAGTATCTCGTGTTGCCTTTCTAACTCTATAAATTCGGGAGTTGTAAGAGTAATACTATTGCTGCTGCTGTTAACCCCGTTTTCGGCATTACTATCATTTGAGGGGGATGAATTGTAACTAGAGTTATGGTTGTATAACTTTTTTTCTCGCACCTTTTTAGGTGGATTTAACCACGACAATGGTCTTATAAGTAACTTGGTTATCTTCCAAGAATATTTTTTAACTACTTGTAAAACGCGGCATGATACCAGTATTTCAAATATCTTTTTAAGGTAGTTGTGAGCGTATGGTCTACCTCTAACCTTTGCTACCCAAGCGTTAAATTCTGATAAGTCTGGCTCGATTTCTGCTGCTATTTCCCCTTGCCTCATTAGCCACTGCCATAGAGTTTTTGCCGCAGGGGGTATATGATGTTGATAACAGAATGCGTCGTGTAATTCACTCCAAGTGAGTGATTTTTTCGATGAGTTTTCTGGCATAATACTATTAGTTAATGTTCAAGAAGCCACCGCGATCCTGAAATCACCTGGTGGCTTTTTGGTTTTTTTTAGGTCAACGGCGATGTTCAAGCTTCATCTTTGCTGCTATATCTTGTATCTGATTTAGTAGCGCGGGGTTTTGTTTAAATACTTCTGGCAATCTATCTAAGATGAATGCTGTTAGCGCTATGGCTTGATCGGGTCTTAATTCTGGATCAATGGCGTGGACATAGTTGATAAATTGCTCTAGCTCGTAAATGGCGAGACTCCTAGCTCGAACTTGTTTTGATGAGATTTTTGCTTTAGTCATTAGTCATTAGTAAGAAAGTTAATGGCGATCGCGCTCTAGGTCATAGGTTTCAAGTTGCTTTTGCTGAGATTCAATCAGGCTTAAACAAGCTTCGTGTAATTCTTTCAGCCTACGATGGATTCCCCCAATAGTTGCTTGTCCTCCAGGAGTAAGCCGTGATCTAGCTTGATTTCTCCCCTCGCTATCTGGGTAAAAAACTGTGTTCGAGTCATTCCTAGTTGAGCAGCTTTGTCTTTCAGTGCTTCCCAGTCTTGAGACGACATCCTGAGAGTCGCATTGACCGTCTTTTTGTCTGTCGTGGCTTCTTCTGTCATTTGTTATAGGCATAACGACCCCTAAATTATTGTACGTGCTAAATGGATGATTCTGCACGTGAGTTATAAAAATACGCTTGACTTATATTATCGCACGTGCAATAACTATTTAAAGATACACGTGCAAACAATTTTCTAGCACAACCTCGCTCCCCAACGCCTGACAGTTTGCGTTGCCCCCTGGAGCAAGCACCCGCGCCACCTCGCGCGGACACACCCTTACCTTAAGTCAACAGTCAATCAAAACATAATGGGCAGAATCAAAATTCGTATTACAGGAGATCCGCTAGACGTAAAAGCCTTTAATGACTTCCTATCTAAGGCAGAAACTCACATCAGCGCCTTGAAGCTGGTGAGTCAAGGTCGGGATTATCCCAACCGCAACAGTACAGACGTTAGTCGTTACTTAGAAATTGAGTTTGATTCCGAGGGGATGTCTGACTGAGTTTCATTGTTATATCTGCACACTTAGTAATTGAGGAGATAACAACGGTTAAACAAATACCCCAAAAGCTACAAACCCTGATAAATAAGGGGGTAGTAAGAACAACAGACAACGCTGGTAAAGAATTTTGGATGCGGGTTCTTGACCATGAAACTAGCGAAACATCTTTCATAACCCAGAACGTAAATGACAACCAAAGTTCAAGAGTTGATCGCAAACCTGAAACACTACCCCGATAACACGGTAGTAACGATAAAAGATGTTGACGACGCGGAATTTGCGATCGTTGACTTCTTCTCTGAAAACAACTCTGTGACTATAGTTATCGGCGAGAAGGAGGAGCCAGAGGAGGAAATCTAACCATGAAAAAAGCGATCGATGCCGTCCGGTGGAGCGATCGCAAAATCTAGTATTTAATACTTTGAAAATTTTACCAATGAGTAAGCCAATAGGACATTTTACTAGTTACACAATTAACGACGGCTCCTTACTGGAATTGCTCCAAGAGGAGTATGGTAGTACGTTTGAACTGATGACTAGACGCGAGAAGCTGTTTTTAATTAGTGCGATCGCGGCTCAATTGTGCGATCAAGCTCCCGGTAGATGCCGGGATGAAATCTACGTAGTTGGGCATCAAGCTAATAGCTCGTTACCTGCTGCTGACCGAGAAGGATTAGTCGAAGCGCTGACTAACCAAGTCCGCTGGGGTCGAAGCCTTTCAGATACGGAGTTACAGCCTATGGGATAATCCGCTAATTTCACTGTGTCAGATGATTTTAATAGGGAATCGCACCAGCGCTGCTGGCAAAGTTCGCGCTGGTGTTTTTTGAAAAATTAGATTTTGGATTGTGAATTATGACTTACCGCGATGAACTTAGGCCGTGGGCAATTTTTCAACGTCTGCCCAATGACAAGAGTGAGTGCATTTATCGATTTCGGACTCGAACTGATGCAGATGCTTACACAAGTCTTCTTCGACAAGGAGGCGGGAAGTTTGAGGTAGTTTACGAGCAGCAGCAGGAAGTTACCCAAGGATAGCTTAATTTTTTTTGCGATGGCTGCGCCAACGCCAAGGGCGAACGCGCTTTTTGAGAACGCGATCGCTTCGGTGCGGCTCGGTTACGCCATCGCTGCTAAAAAAAATCGATTCCAACAAGTAAAAAACTATCACATTCTTTATGCAAATTAAAAGTATTAGTTACCACCGAGTAGTTAACCTGGGGAACTACGAAAGCAAACGCCTAGAACTGTTTGCAGAAGTTCAAGAAGGAGAAGATCCAGAAACTGCAATTTCATCCCTAGCGGAACTAGTAGAGCGAAAAGCCAGAGAAAGCTTTGAGCTAATTTTTGATACCAGAGAACTAAAAAAGCAACGGGCAAAACTTAGTAAAGAAGTAGAACGACTCAAAGCTGAAAAAGATAAATTAACGGGTTTGGAGGCTGACCCATATGATATCCCTTTTGATCAAACGTCTAAAACTCAAAAAGATGAAGTCTACGAGAATTTTTAATCATCATGACCAAACATGACACCTGGGTGAAACTCAAAGCCAATAGCCCTTACGAGCCAATTTTAGATTTATTCCCAGACCGCATGATACCGATGCGCGATCCATTTCCTCTGGAGCTGATCATGAGAGATGATGGCGAACAAATCGCACTCTGGATTGTAGATATAGAGCGCCTTACTAGCATCCAATTCAATGCCATAGCTCAAATTATTGCCCATTATCGCGGTGCTGATGCTGATATTGTCGCCCAAGAAGCAATTGTAATTGGCGGCTTTGGTATGAACCATGAATGGATCGACTCTATTGCATGTGGCCCAGAAGGCTTTCAAAGGCAAAAGGAACTAGCAGATTTTTTTGAAACTGCTCCAAGACCACATAGCGCCCGTGCATACAGAGAATTTTACAATAGCCAGTGCGATCGCTGGGTTGAAGGGGATGAAGTGCCCCCGCCAGTTAATTCTATTGAGGATGTTGACCCACGCCTCAGAACTCCAAAACTGGAACAAGCTCTGAAGATGAGAAAAATTGAAACTGCGATCGCAAATGGTAACTACTCAGTTTTTGATGTTCTCACGGGTCGAGCAATGGTAGATGCTCTTAACCAAATTGACCCAGAAAACTCATATTCATTAATTGGTGATGATGACGAATTTAATAAAGATTATGAAGAGTAAGCAATCAAATGATAAGTCTGTTGTTTTACCCAAGGATGTATTTGTACTAAACACTTTAGCTATAGGAATAGCTATACAAATTCTTGCCAAAATCACGGGGGAAGAAATAGAAACATGGAAAGAATATGTAAATGCAACAGCTAATGAGCAATACAGACAATTATCTAGCCAACGAATTCAAGAAATAGTTGATTCTGTTGAAGATTTATAACCGCCTGATGATGGCTACCTGACACAGTAGCCGAAACGTGAGTTTATCTCACGTCGCGGACTGGAGTCCAACCCAGACGTACAGCACATACACACAGCAGCTTAGGGCTTTTACGAAGAACCAAGCTTTTAAGGCTTTCTGCCGTTCGCAAGCTCGACTGCTGTGGTAGCGCTGTTTTCTCCCTATGTCGCCGCAGTTCGCGCTGCGGCTTGCCTTGAGAGTGAATTAGGCTCAACGGCCTTCGGGTGATTCGCAGGCATGGCATCAGGGATAAGACGAAACCACCCAGAGGAGAACTGAATGATTAAAGTTTTGGGACTTGATGTAAGCAAGTCCTCAGTTTCGGCTTGCCTGCTCTTGTCGAAGCCCGAAGATCCACGAGAATTCTATTACGAATGTCCGTTTTTTCAGTTGAGCGCTGATGCAAAAGGTATTCAAGAACTACTCGCGCTCAATGCGGACATTGCACTACTAGAACCGACTGGTAATAACTACAGCAAGCTTTGGGGCACTCACCTGGCACGAAGCGGGGTTGAGGTGCGGCTAGTCGGTCATAAAGAATTAAGAATTTATAGAGCTAATCACCTGGCACTGCCTGATAAAGATGATGATGCCGATGCCTTGGCACTGGCTTGCTACTACTTCGATTACCACACCTATCCACGCCGATTTGTCCAAATCCGCTCTAGCGAAATAGTCAGAATCCGCGAGTTGGTTTTGCGGCTGGCACATCTGAACCGCGTTCAAAGCCCGATCATAAATCGTGCGCGGCAAGATTTGGCGTGGCAGTTTCCAGAAGTTGCACTAGTAAAGTCCCGGCGGGGTGAATCAGGTGAACCCCCTTTATTATGGGGTTGGCTTGCAGGAATTCGCAAAAGTACGCGCTATGACCGCCTTTACTCCGAAACTATCGGTTTGGGAATTACCGACACAGTTCGAGAACACGCTTTGAGGGTCTGTGACCTCCAGCGTGAGGAACACGTCATCGAGGCAGAGTTACAAAAACTGCTTGCTGATTCTCGGTTTGACCATTACCGCACGGTTTTTAAACAGTTTGGATTTGGCGATCGCCTTTCGTCAGTGATTATTTCTCAGATTTACCCCATTGAGGGATTCCTGGATGCAGAGGGTAAACCAGAGGTACGGATACGCCAGGGGCGAAACTCCAAAAAGCCAACCAAACGCCACCTTTCACTGAGAAGATTTCAGAAAGCCTTGGGCGCTGCTCCCTCAATGGAAGCATCCGGTGACAGTCGCAAAACCAAGGTAGTAGGCGGTTCAGACTTGTGTCGCAAATCTCTTTGGCAGTGGGTTTTTACCAGAATTGAACCGAAGCTCACGCGCCTCAAAAATGATATTGGTAAAACTTTGGGTGAACAGTTAGATATTGAAAAGGCTGCGGGTCGTCCTGTAAAGCTTGTCAGAAATCGGATTGCCGCCAAAGGAGCGCGGTTACTATTCAGAGAATTAGTAAAATTTTGTCCAGTGGACGCGATCGCAAAAGATGTATAACTATACTTACCCGTGTCCTAGCTGTCACTACAAATGTTATAGCCCATCGCCGTATTGGATCACAAATGAGGAAAACCAAAGGGTACGCGTGCAGTTATATCACTGCATTAACTGCGGTTACGAACCAGAAGTTAAGGAAGCAGAAGGTATGTTAGAAGATCCAAGTCGAAGAGACAAAAGATTTTCCTGATGCTAAACCCCTACAGCAATA
>MWWF01000065.1_pt1 | contig 18008 bp, 19 predicted proteins | sample 1047351 | NCBI WGS metagenome assembly MWWF01 (sample SAMN06349970, study PRJNA376086) | soil metagenome | isolation source: MGM-3 sample Antarctic (ecotone) soil | place: Antarctica
ATCATGCAATTGGCTTCGCTAATTAAAAACAAAAAAATTAGTTCTGTTGACCTTACCACCTTCTTTTTAAATCGTTTAAAAAAATGGGGTGATACTTTAGAGTGTGTTATAACGCTTACCGAAGATTTAGCGATGCAGCAGGCAAAGGCTGCCGATGCAGAATTGAAGAAAGGAATTTACCGCGGCCCGCTTCATGGTATTCCTTATGGACTGAAAGATTTGTTTGCCGTAAAAGGTTATAAAACTACCTGGGGCACTACACCATACAAAGATCAAATCATTGATGAAAACGCATTTGTTTACACACAACTGAAGAATGCCGGTGCCGTATTATGCGCTAAACTTTCTATGGGCTCATTAGCTTATGATAACCGTTGGTTTGGCGGGTTCACCCGCAATCCCTGGAACCTGCAACAAGGCTCCAGTGGCTCATCTGCAGGCAGTGCCTCTTCTGTGGCAGCAGGCTTGTTACCGTTTGCCATTGGTACAGAAACGTTAGGTTCTATTGTATCTCCTTCCACTCGTTGTGGCGCCACAGGGTTGCGTCCTACATTTGGTACTGTGAGCAGAAGCGGTGCGATGGTGTTATGTTGGAGTCTTGATAAAGCAGGACCAATCTCCCGCAGCGCAGAAGATGATGCTATTATTTATTCCTACCTGAAAGGGACCGATGGAAAAGATTATGGCTCAGTTGACCATGCTTTTAATTACAATTCAAACCGGAACGTCAAAAAATTACGCATTGCTTATGCAGAAAACTATTTTCGCCGCTTGCCGAAAGATGCATTGGACTGGAATGTTTTAGAGACATTTAAAAAAATGGGCGTGACTTTGCAACCGGTAACATTTCCTGATTCTGCAGTGTATCCGTTTAATATAGTGAGCGTTGTTTTAAATGCCGAATCGGCTGCGGCTTTTGATGAATTAACAAGAACAGACAGGGACAGTTTAATAGAGCGGCAAGACAAAGCTTTCTGGCCTAACTCATTTCGTGCGGCACGATATATTCCTGCGGTTGAATATATTAATGCCAATCGTTACCGTTCACGTTTATGTAAGCAGGTGCAGGAATTTATGAAGAACTATGATGTCGTGATCGTTCCCACATTTGGTGGATCTCAATTATCTATTACCAATCTTACCGGCAACCCTGTTGTATGTATGCCAATGGGTTTTAATGTTAGAGGCTTGCCGCAAAGCATTACGTTCATCGGTAACTTGTATGATGAAGCTTCTATATTAGAAGCAGCAAAAGCTTACCAGGATAATACAGAACATAATAAAAAACATCCGGAGAAGTTTTGTAAATAATTTCAATTTTCGAAGGGCTATGCTGACGAACATGAATGACTGGTTCTCCCCCTTTTACAAAGGGGGCAAAGGTATCTGCCAAGTTTTTAAAAATTGTAAGGGGGCTTCTGCCATGAAAAAATTTTTGCCGTATAACAAAACCCTCAAACCGTTCTCCAGGGATTTGCGAAACTATTCTACACCGGGAGAAATAGTACTATGGCAAAAGCTTAGGGCAAGAGGCATGATGGGATACCAGTTCTACCGTCATAAGCCGATTGATAATAATATTGTTGATTTTTATTGCCAGGCTTTGAAATTGGTTATTGAGATTGATGGCCACTATCACAACAATAATGAAGTTTACATTAATGATCTGGCAAGAGAACAAGAGCTGAAAAAATGGGGGTTGAATTTTCTTAGATTTAAAGAAACGGATGTTCGAATTAAGTTGGGAGAAATATTAGGCGCTATTGAAGTTTATATAGCGGAATATGAAATAGCCAACCCTGGTTGTATGCAGTTTAAGAGCAGGAGAATAAATCCTCCGCAATCTTTTTCTTAAACAGCAAGTACTTTCCTTTGGCTATGGCGAATCCCCCAACTAACTTTTCTTACAGGATAAAATACTTTGCCCCCTTAAAAAGGGGGAGGGCAATAGTCATTACATACAACATTTTATGAAACGATTCTTACTAATAAACGCAGCCTGGCTTTTATCTTTCGCGTCTTTTGCACAAAAGAAAAAAGCAGACCTTATTTTATACAATGCAAAAATTTATACGGTTGATGCGAAGTTTTCTACTGCATCAGCAATGGTAATCATCAATGGAAAAATTGAAGCAACTGGCAATACCAAAATGCTGTTGGCACAATATGAGGCAAAAGAAAAAACAGATGCTAATGGCAAGATTGTTTTTCCCGGATTTATTGACGCACATGCGCATTTTTTAGGCTATGGATTAGGGCTGCAAACAGCAGATTTGGTTGGCACCGAAAGTTGGGATGATATTCTTTCGCACCTGGCTGAATTCGTAAAGCAAAGGAATATTCAATCTAACCAATGGATTATTGGCCGTGGCTGGGATCAGAATGATTGGGCAACAAAAGAATTTCCTACAAAAGAAAGATTGGATGTTGCCTTTCCAAATAATCCTGTGCTATTAACACGGGTTGACGGCCATGCTGCTATTGCCAATCAAAAAGCACTGGACCTTGCTGCTGTAAATAGTAATACAAAACTAAGTGGTGGCGAAGTAGAAGTAAAAGAAGGAAAACTAACAGGTATTCTGGTAGATAATGCGGTTCGTTTGGTTTCATCAAAAATTCCTGCTCCATCTTATCAACAACTGAGAATAGCCTTATTAGATGCACAGAAAAATTGCTTTGCAGTGGGATTAACTACAGTAGAAGATTGCGGCGTAAATTATTCAACCGCTGTACTGATGAATGAACTGCAGAAAAAAGGCGATCTGCAAATGCGCATCTATGCTATGTTAAGCGATGCACCTGCAAACTTTAAGTGGGCCAATAGTAATGGTAAAATAAAAACACCCTATCTCAATGTTTCTTCTTTCAAAGTATATGCTGATGGGGCCCTGGGTTCACGTGGTGCTTGCTTGCTTCAGCCCTATACAGATAAACCAGAATGGAGCGGTTTCTTACTAAGTTCACCACAACATTTTGATTCTGTTGCAGCAGTTATTTACAAAATGGGCTGGCAAATGAATACACATGCTATCGGCGATTCGGGTAATAGAACCATTCTGAATATTTATGGCAAGTATTTGAAAGGGAAGAATGATCGCCGCTGGAGAATTGAACATTCACAGGTTATTAATAAAGCAGATTTCAGCCTTTTTGGTGATTACAATATCGTTCCCTCGGTTCAACCAACTCACGCTACATCCGATATGTATTGGGCAGAAAAAAGAGTAGGTTCGGAGAGAGTCAAAGGCGCTTATGCATTTAAAGATTTAATGAAGCAGAATGGATGGATTCCATTAGGCACTGATTTTCCGGTAGAAGATATATCGCCTTTCAAAACGTTTTACGCGGCTGTATTCCGGGTAGATGCAAAAGGCTTTCCCGCTGGCGGCTTTCAAATGGAAAATGCGCTGAGCCGCGAAGAAGCCATAAAGGGCATGACGATATGGGCGGCCAAAAGCAATTTTGAAGAAGGTGAAAAGGGAAGCCTGGAAAAGGGCAAGTGGGCTGATTTTATTATCATTGATAAAAACCTGATGACCATTGATGCAAAAGATGTTTTAACTACATCCGTTTTGTCAACCTATATTGCAGGGAAAAAAGTTTATTCAAAAAAATAGCTAATGAGAACAACTATTTTACCGCTTCTTATTTTTTCTGTTTTAATAACAGGCTTTAAAATGCAAACTAAAAAGAAGGTCATTTTCTTTGGAGATTCTATTACGCAACAAGGTGCAGATGCGGGAGGCTACATTAAAAAACTGGACTCCCTTCTTGCCCAAAAAGACCTGGCCAAAAATTACGAATTAATTGGCGCTGGTGTTGGTGGCAATAAAATTTACGATCTCTATTTACGTATGGAGGAAGATGTTTTAGCAAAGGCACCCGACGCCGTTGTGATCTTTATAGGAGTAAATGATGTGTGGCATAAAAGAACATCAGGCACGGGCACAGACCCTGATAAGTTTGAAAAGTTTTATAACACCATAATTAAAAAACTTAAGGACAAAAACATAACAGTATATATCTGCACCCCGGCAGCCATTGGCGAAAAAACAGATTTTACCAATCCCCTGGACGGCGATTTAAATTATTATGCGGCCATTATTAGAAAGATAGCTATCTCCAACAAGTGTCCTCTTATAGATTTGCGACAATCTTTTCTCGACTATTTAAAAACAGCTAATACTGAAAATAAAGATCGTGGCACTCTTACCACAGGTGGTGTTCATTTAAATGGAACAGGAAATATTTTTGTCGCACAGAAAATGTTTGCAGTTCTGCAACAAAGCTTTTTTAAATAATAAACAGCCCTTAACAATTAGAAAGTAAAGTACAAAACACTTCGGTTGCCTTGTCTTCACTTCAGCCAATATTTTCTTGTACTAAACACAAACTTGCATGGTGGTTATTGTTACACCAATTTAAGAGGACTATATTAGCAGCTTAAATTTTATGGCAAACTGCTTGCTATAGTTTTGTGTTTATAAAACAATTATGATACGAATAGCGATTTTAGATTTATACGAAGGATATGTTAACCAGGGTATGCGTTGCCTGAGGCAGATTATTAAAGACTGGAGCCAATTGCACGAAATAGAACTGGTGTGCGATGAGTTCGATGTTCGCCTTAAAGCCGAAGTGCCTGACCTTAACTACGATATTTATATCTCGAGCGGCGGTCCGGGCTCACCATTAGAAAGTGAAGGCTCCGTTTGGGAGAAAGCTTATTTTAACTGGCTTCAGCAAGTAGAAGATTGGAATGCAGCACCAGCAAACAGCAATAAGAAACACGTTTTTTTTATTTGCCATTCCTTCCAGTTGGTATGCCGCCATTATGCTATTGGCAACATCAGCAAACGCAATAAAACAGCCTTCGGCGTTTACCCGGTGCATGTAACATTACAAGGACAGCAAGACGAAGTTTTTCAAGGTTTGCCAGATCCGTTTTATGTAGTGGACAGCCGCGACTACCAGGTAACTTCTCCTAACTTTGCAAAGTTGAATATGCACGGCGGTAAAATTTTGTGTATTGAAAAGTATCGTCCGCACCTTGAGTTTGAACAAGCCATCATGGGAGTACGGTTTAATAAGTATATGATTGGCACCCAGTTTCATCCCGAAGCAGATGCTATAGGTATGAGCATGTATTTACAAACTGAGGAAAAAAAGAAAACAGTTATTGAAAACTACGGCGAAGAAAAATGGGCCAGCATGTTAATGCATCTGAACGATCCGGATAAAATTATGTGGACATATACGCACTTGCTTCCAAACTTTTTAAGCCAGGCAGAAAGGCAATTGAAACCGGAATTGATGGTGCAAAAATGAAAGATTTATTCAGGGTTACTTTTAAAAACCAACGCTACACCAATTGAGCGCAACAGCTTTTTGTTATCATCAAATTCAAAGTACAGCTTTACGTTTCCTGTATATGCCGGATTTAACCAAACAGGGTTTTCCTCAAACCGGAGGCTTTTCATTTTCATTAATTTAGCAAGCGATGTATAGCGGCCAGTTGTAGTCTTGTGCAATATAAATATCCCATTGAATGGTTTTAAAGGGGAGAACTTTTGCTCATGTTTTACCAAATCAAAACTGATATGCTTTATAGAAGAATCGGCTGGGTTAAGATAAATATAGATGCCTGATTTATCGTACGACCATATAATATTGGTAAGCGAAAAAACCCTGTCAGGTATTCCTAATAAATCCCTTAATTCTGATGGTGTTGTTGTTTTTGAGATAGGTTTATTCTTAATAAAAAATCCATCTGGAGTAACTTCCGCTTTTTGCGCTGCCGTAAATAAAACAGTTGCTATTATTATGTAGAGCGTAAATAAAAATTTTTTCACCAGTATTAAGTTGATTGTTTTAAAATCAAGTAAAAGCCCTGCAAAAAGCAAGGCTTAAAATTATAGTACATCTGAAAGTATAATTGCTATGTTGTATATTTTTAATTGCAGCCTAAATATTCACACAGCTTGTTTTCTAAATCCACTCCACGTAGGTCCTTTGCTACAATTTTACCTTTAGGGTCAATTAAAAAGTTCTGTGGTATAGATTGTACGCGATAGAGTTGTGCCACAGCATTGTTCCATTGTTGAAGATCGCTGACATGTGTCCAGGCAAGGTTATCTTTTTCTATAGCTTTTACCCATGCTTCTTTCTGCTGATCAAGGGATACACCAAGTACGGTGAAATTTTTATTCTTAAACTTGTTAAAGGTTTTAACTACGTTAGGGTTTTCCATGCGGCAAGGCTTACACCAACTGGCCCAAAAATCAACCAGCACATATTTGCCCCTGAGCGATGAAAGTGAGACCGGTTTATCAGTTACATCATTTTGAGTAAAATCCATTGCATCAGTACCAATTGCGCCCACTTTAGCATAGTCTATATATCGATGAATATCACCGGCGGTCTGCGATTTTTTTACCGCTTCGTTTAATGAATTAAAGCGCCGCTCTGTTTCTATAATATTTTCATTTGACTGCATGGTTACCGATAGCACAAACAACGATACATAAGAAGACTTGTGTGCCATCACAAATTTTTCAACTTCAGTATTAAGCTTTGTAAGAGCGTCAGTGTATTGTGTCATTAAAGCTGGCTTGTTTGCTTCAGACGCACGATTCAGCTCCATTACAACAGCATTTAAATTAGCAAAGAGGGGGTTAAAGGATCGTTCAAAAGAAGCAAAATCTTTTTGCGATGCAGAACCTTCTATGTGTATGTTTTTAATATCAGCCTTACTGCCGGTTATTTTGATAGCTGCATTCTCAAGGAATATATAACGCGGCTGCTCTTTGCCCAATACTAACCAATATAAACCAGGCTCCGGCACAGTACCTTTTATGGTAAAGATGCCGCCCTTTACTGCTGATTCGGCCACGGTTTTATCACCCTGAGTTGTTGTAATTTTCACGTCCCCATCGGCAAGGCCTTGCACATTACCGGTAATAGTGAAACCATTTTCCACCGGTTGTGCAACTGTATTAGTTTTTGACCCGTTTTTAGCAGCTTCTGCTTCCTTGACAAATTTTCCCTGGCAAAAAGATAAGGATGGAAGCAATAAAAGAAAGAGAAGATTTTTCATGATCATTTAGGTTGATGGCGTTGTTGCAATATAGAAATTACATCTGATAAAGAACAGTTTTTCGCTTGCAATAATACGATGTAATGAAACAGCAGATCAGCAGCTTCGGCCAAAAATAACTGTTGGTTAACGTCTTTTGCTTCTATCACTAACTCTATCGCTTCCTCTCCTACTTTCTGCGCTATTTTATTAATGCCTTTACTAAAAAGCTGGCGCACATAAGAGGTTTCATCCTCGCTGTGTCTCCTAAGCGCAATAATGTGTTCCAGGTAACTTAAAAAATCTTCTTTGGTATTTTTTTCCGTCCAGCAAGTGTCGGCGCCGGTATGGCAAACCGGGCCGGTAGGATCGGCTTTTATGAGTAAAGAATCCTTATCACAATCCAGTAAAATCTGCTTTAGTTTCAACTGGTTTCCACTCTCTTCCCCTTTTGTCCATAAACGTTTTTTACTACGGCTATAAAATGTTACTAACCCTAGTTCTTCTGTTTTCTTCAGTGCTTCTTTATTCATAAAGCCAAGCATCAGCACTTTTTGTGTAGTATAATCCTGTACTACCGCCGGCACTAAACCATCTGCATATTTTTTAAAATCAACATCCATGGAATAAAGATAAGAAGAAGGCAGTTTGGGGGTTTGGAGTTCGGGGTTTGGGGTTGTCGTGATATGCAACGATTCTTTAAGATTATTACAGGATGCGATTAAACGGTTTTTTTGTTCCCGGCTGAAGTATTTCGTAGCACCACCTGTTGTGTCACTCCCTTGTACATTCTGTAATTCTATTCAGCCAATAAAATTCCTAGCTTAAGCAACTTTCATCCGCACATTTGCACATCCGCATATTATTCCCCCTCCTCTCCAAAAAATTCATCCCTTTCTCTGCGTTGCTTTTTTGTTGGCCGACCAATTTTACTTGGCCGCTTACCTGTATGAAAGGAAGCAGACTGGAACTGCAAACGGTCAATTTCTTCAGCAGGTGTTAGGTCAATATAGTAGTTGATGGCTTCGGCATAAGCAACACGATTTTGCAACAAGCCGGTTACTTTGATCACCCATTTTTTGTCTTCTGTTTTCACTTCGTATTCATCACCTACGCTAACACTTTTTGAAGCTTTTACATTTGTGCCGGATAGTTTTACTTTGCCTGTATCGCAGGCAGCTGAGGCTACTGTTCTTGTTTTAAAAATGCGGATGGCCCAGAGGTATTTATCAATGCGGAGTTTTTCTTTTGCCGTCATGTTCAATCGTTCTTTTCTAAAATAAATAAGTCGTCAACTTTTTTGCCGAGAAGCCTTGCCAGCTTCAAAGCCAGGACAGTTGAAGGAACGTATCTACCTGTTTCAATGGAAATAATAGTTTGCCGTGATACGGCAAGTTTTTCAGCAAGTATCACTTGAGTCAGGCTATTTTTTATGCGTTCCTCTTTAATGTTGTTCCTCATATTCACTAAGCCTTATTGCTTTTGTAAAATTTATGCTGTAGATGAACAACGTAATTGAAACGCAGAATAAATAAAATCCAAAACAAAAAAATGGCGGAAAGGAAAAAAAGTAATAACCCGCCATCACCTTCCGGTTCCTTTTTACTGAAAGCTATGTAAGCAAAAGAGAAAATAAAAAAAAGTAACTGGCATAAGGCTGCAAATTGAAATGAGCTTAACCTGATTTTTGCAATCATTTCATCTTCAACTTTCTCTTTTGAAAAAGATAGGAAATACATACCAGCCAGAAAAGAAAAAAACGAAATAATGGCAATAATGGTATTTGCAGTGACGTAGGAAGAATGTCCATCGCCATTTTTAAGATTGACCAGATTGATGGCCTCATAAAACTGGTTGGTAATGTGTAATTGCATACATATCCACAAACAAAATCCTAACGGAGCCATTATGATTCCTACCTTCTTAAACTGATGCGGTAATAAGAACTTCATAAAACGAATTTGAAGCAAGATAAGAGAATCAGTAATGTAAAGCAAACTTTACATTAAAATAGTTTATTACTTCCCAAAAAAGAAAATCTTTTTAACTTGGATTAAAATTATTGCCTAATGAAAGTGCTGCTGCCCCTAATTATTTGTTCTCTAACAATAACTGCAAACGCTCAATTAAATAAAATTGATATAGAAAAACTCAAGGGAAATTCAACCTACCAAAAGATTATAATGCAAAAGCTTAGAGATGTTTTAGGGAGAACAAATACTGACTCCTCTTTAGCATCAAACACATCAAAACCCGTTGAGCTATTACCCCTTAGTTATTATAAAACAATTGGTATAATGCCTTGTATAAAACCCGATACAAAAGACATAGCTCCTATACCAAATGCATGGAAAGAAAAAGTAAGTGTACCCTATGTTGGAAATGCACCCCGCATGCCAAATGCTACGCCCTATCAAACCTTTCAATTCAGAGATAAAAAATGGGTTCCTATAACCACTATTCCTGGTAGAAAATAAAAAAGCTGCAGGTACAACCTTGCAGCCAATCTCTTTTTCTCCTTCTCTTTTTTTGACTTCTCAGCCCTGTGCAAAAAACTTATGGAAGTAAGGTATTGTTTCAATGCCTTTGTAGTAGTTCTCTAAATTGTATTTTTCGTTAGGTGAGTGCAGGTTATCGCTATCTAAACCAAAACCCATAAATACAATTTTAATCCCTAACTCTTTTTCCAGGATAGAACAAATAGGAATACTCCCTCCGCCACGAACAGGAATTGGAATTTTCCCAAATGTAGTTTGAACAGCTTTTGCAGCCGCCTGGTAACCTTTGCTATCAATGGGTGTCATGTAGGGTTCGCCGCCATGGTGTTCAAATGCATGCACAGTAACATTTGCCGGCGCAATCTTTTTAAAATGTTCCAGCAACATATCAGTCATCTTTCCTGAATTTTGATTAGGTACCAGCCGTGCAGAAATTTTTGCAGTTGCTTTTGATGGCAAAACGGTTTTTGCACCTTCCCCGGTGTAACCACCCCAAATTCCATTCACTTCAATAGTTGGACGAATTCCTGTTCTTTCATTAGTTGTATATCCACCTTCTCCCCACAATTCTTTTACGCCTAATTCATCTTTGTATTCTCCTTCATTATAAGGAGCTTTTGCCATTAGTTCCCTTTCTTCTCTTGTTGCTTCCACAACATCATTATAAAAACCAGGAATAGTCACATGGTTATTTTCATCATGCAGCGATGCGATCATTTTACATAAAATAGTAATTGGGTTTGCCACTGCCCCACCATACGTGCCACTATGTAAATCACGATTGGCACCGGTTACTTCCACTTCTATATAAGACAATCCACGAACGCCAACATCAAGTGATGGATTTTCCATACTTAACATAGAACTATCGCTAATTAAAATGACATCTGCCTTCAACAAGTCTTTATGTTCGGCAACAAATTTTCCCAAATTAGGAGAGCCGACTTCTTCCTCGCCTTCAATTAAAAATTTAATATTGGTTTCCATGCTGGCAGTTTTCACCATTGTTTCCAGTGCTTTTACATGCATGTAAAATTGTCCTTTATCATCGGCGCTTCCTCTTGCATACACCTTTCCATCTTTAATTAAAGGCTCAAAAGGATCGCTAAGCCACGGATTTGAAGCATCAGATTCTGTTGGTTGTACATCATAATGACCATAAACCAATACGGTTGGCTTTGAAGCATCAATTAGTTTTTCACCATATACTGCCGGGTGGCCTGCTGTTTCCATTACTTCAGCTTTGTCGCAACCGGAATCCAATAAGCGCTGGCGAACTACCTCTGCGCAGCGGCGCATGTCTTCTTTATGTTCGCTTTTAGCACTGATAGATGGGATGCGTAAGAGCTCTAACATTTCATCTAAAAATCGCTGTTCATTTTGTTTTTGATAATCCTTCCAGGGAGTTTGCATGTTGATTTATTTGGAGGGCTAAAATTAAGGAAAGGAAAGTTGTGAGAATTTCGGATTTGAGATTTCTGATTTCGAATTCTTTGATTCATCATTATAAGAGTCGGAGTACTGTGTTTTTATTATGATTTTGTGCCCAACTGCATGCTACAATTTAGCTTTTCTTGCGTCGCACTCTTGTACTTTCTGTAATTCTCTTCAACAAATTTTTAACCGGACTTATAGAATTTAAGATGAACAAGATGAGGGCTTATCTTAAGATCACATGTATCTTAATCATCCTGGCTTAGTAATGATGATACATATGATAGTGTCAAATTGGAGCGTCGTCAAGGTCGCTCAATTAAGAGTATGGGGGTGATAACAAAAGATGAGCTTCATTATTAAAAGAAGCTCATTCAAAATCGTTTCTTATAAATTTTCTTCATCCCCCTAAAACATAGTTCTGTCTATGCTGTCTGCAAACTATTATTTACTTTAATAACCTTTAATTTTTGAAGCAGCAATATCAATGGATAACAAGGATCAAATTCACCCCGTTTTGTTGCAAAATTAATCCGGCCTGGGAAAGTGTGATGGTTGTTGTGATAGCCTTCACCAAACATGAGCCAATCTATCTTAAATAAGTTTTTAGAAGTATTATCTGCTTCATAATTTACATGTCCATAGCGGTGGGCATACCAGTTAATAATAACGCCATGTAAAGGCCCCATTACTGCATGAACAGGAACTAAAATCAAGAACCATGGAGAAGGTGCAAATAATAAATACAAAGCAATATAAATACCTACCCAAATCAATCTCGACACCCAATTACTTGCAAATAAATCGAAGCGCTTCCAGGTAGGAACATTCTTCGTAAACTTTTCTTCCACGGGTGTAGTGCCGTATAAAATACCCGAATAAACTTTTTTGGTGCGCCACATCATAGCAAATAAATTTTTATCGTATGATGGAGAATGCGGGTCAAGTTCCGTATCGGTATAAGCATGATGAATCCGATGCAAAATTCCGTAAGCTCTTGCACTTAAATATGACGAACCCTGCGTGATGTACGAGAACAAAAAGAAGAACCTCTCCCATCCTTTGCTCATAGTAAAAGCTTTGTGGGCTGCATAACGGTGCTGAAAAAAGGTTTGGGAAAAAAGAGACAGGTACCAATGAAGTACAAAAAAAAGGATAACAAATAACACGATTGAAAAAATGATTAAGGTAAACAATACATCTGCAAATCTTACACGGCAACTACAAAAGAATTGAAGAGCTTTGACAAGGGCGAAAGTAAGTCTTATCCATTGGGCAATTTGTTAGGAGAAAGATATATTTTATACTAACGGTTGCTTAACAAGATTGCTGCTCACAGCTACCTCTTTTGGCTTATTTTCGCGGGGTTATCATGAGCATCGCATTTGGTAAGTGTGTTTCTTAATCTGCTACGGGCCTTTTCCTGCTATTAGTTTCACCCCTTGCTTTCTTGCCTCGTGTCTCTAAATCAATTTATTTTTAAAAAGAAAGTATGAACATTTATGTTTCCAATTTAAGCTTCAACGTACAGGATGAAGACTTAAAAGAATTTTTCATGGAGTATGGCGAAGTAACTTCTGCCAAAGTAATCACCGACAAATTCACTGGCAAAAGCCGTGGTTTTGGTTTTGTAGAAATGAGCGATGATGAAGCGGCTAAAAAAGCCATTTCCGAATTAGATCAGGCAACTGTAGAAGGTCGCAGCATCCGTGTAATGGAAGCCAAGCCCAAAGACGAGAAGCCTGCCCGCACAGGGGGTGGTGGTGGTTTTCGTGGTAGCAATAGTGGGGGCGGCTATAGTAGTGGCGGCGGTGGTGGCAGCTACAATAAAAGCAGGTACTAAAAAAATTATCTCTTTAAAACAACTAAGCCTTTCTGTTATCAGGAGGGCTTTGTTGTTTCGGGCACACCCCATTTTAAAACCGGTACACTAACCCCGGCGACAGATGCCCATAGTTGTAATCCATTGAAAAACTGACGGAATTTTTTAACTGCTTTGGCGCTTTTAATTTGGCATACCGGTGATAATTGTTCACTACCTGCTTACCGGTTAAATAACCCAATGCCGCCCCCACTAATACATCTGTTGCCCAATGTTTATTTTCCGTAATGCGGCTAAGACCTATAAGCGATGCCGATGTATAACAGAGAACAGGCACCCAGGGCTTGTCTTTGTATTCTAAGGCATAAACAGTTGCAGCAGCAAAAGCTACGGTAGTATGGCCTGATGGAAATGAGTTACTTAATTTATTACCTCCTGCATCTCGCGACACCTTAAAAGGGCCGTGAAAAGTAGGTTCTGCAATTACCGAATGTGCATCAATAGCATTGGGCCGTTGCCGGCCGGTTACAAATTTTAATACACTTTCCACTGCTGCACCTGTTATATATGATTGCAAAGCCAGTAATGTTGTGGTTTGCATTTTCTTGTTGTTGAAGATAAAACCATACGCTCCTAATGCACCTAATGTATATCCCTCATAAGGCCCTCCAAAATTGGTAATTTGTCGGCTTATATCTCTTAAACCTTTATTATGATCTCGCAGGTCTAGTGCATAATTTTGAATGGACTCATCTGCAAAAGCCACGGCACCGGTAATTAAGGCAAATTTTCCAAATGTTTTCCAGTCCTGGCCTGTCATGTGAAAAGGCTTGGTAAAGGCTTGCTTTAGATTACTTGCCTGCAAAACAAAGAAAGAGGAAAAGGTAAACCGTGTAGCATCATTATAAGCTTTAGGTGTAGTATTGTTGATTTGCCCACCGGCACTATCTGATTTTTTGCTAAGACTGTCTAATTTTTTTATAAGTGTATCTGCCTGTGAAAAACCGGCGAGCGAAGTGCATAAAAGCCAGGTTAACAAAACAACTTTTTTCATAGAATTCTAATTTTCATCGTAAGTGTATAATTACTCCTAACAGAAGGCTTGTCTTAAAATAAAATTTACCGAGTTAACTGAATTCGTAAAAATCATGCCTAATTGTTCCGCTTTAATTACAATGATATCAACTGAAACATGAAACAATATCTTTGAGCCACATCATAGAAAGTGCATTGTATGCTTTTCAGTAAAAACGCCTTTTTCGCTCTTCTGTTGCTTCTTTTGCTCTCTCCTATTATTTTGCCTAATATTATTTGGCTGCTAAAGTCTAATAAAACTGTAGGAAGGGTAGAGGGTATTGGTCATGCCACCGGCATTAGTTTAGGCAGTGATAGTTATGCTTACATCAGTTTTATGGCAGGTAAAGACACTATTTATTTCCAAGGTAAAGACGATAATTATAAAGAAGGTAATATAGTTCCTTTGTACTATCAACCAAAAAAACCTGAAGACGCAAAGGTAGCTTCGTTCTGGTCGCTTTGGGGCAACACGATTGCATATTGCGGTGTGCCGCTTATTTTTTGGAGTATCTGTTTTTTTGCACCGGATATTGTGCCAAAACGTTCAATGGTTTTGGTAGGCAAAAAACCTTTTTTAAAAGTTGTTTCCAGATCAGCACGTATAAGTTCACATCTCAATAGAAAACAATAAAACCCTGATCGGACAAATATTCCGTTAAGGCTTCTGATCATAGTAAAAAAAAGAGCCTTCCGGCTCCTTTTATAATTTAGGTAAATCAACTCTTACTGTTTATTAATAGTAAGTGTGGTGATAACGTTGATACCGCCGGAATTATCAGTTTGCGTTAAAACCAATTCTTTTCCGTTCCAGCTTTTGATTGTAAATGTTTCTCCATCAAAAACCATAGAGGTAGAACTTGGCAAGTCCCAAGCTCCTGACTCCTCGGTTGCAGGAGAACATTGTGTGCCGGCATCAACAACTGCGTAGGTAAGATCTGTTTTAAAAGTGGTCATGTCATCTAACTGGCAAGGCTCAAAAACTTCAGTCGTTTTGTCTTCTTCAACACCAGAACCTATTTGAACTTTGTAGGAACCAACCATGTAGGTTCCGGCAATGTTTTCTTTTGTAACGGCCGGTGCTTCTTGTTTGTCTTCTTTTTTACAACTTACCGTTGCAAGAGTTGCAAAGGTTAATAGGGCAATAACGGATTTCTTCATAATCATTGGGTATTTTAAATAATGAGTCGCAAACGTATAAAACGGACTGATGAGATAAAAATTTTTGATGCTCTTTTTTTTATAAATGGCAGTAAAATTTATAAAATGTAATAAGCACTACGTACTTATCCGAATAAGTTTATGAAGTAAGAAGGTGTTTTACCTGTTATATAACATAAGGTTGCTGTTGTTGGTGAGAGTGCCGGTGGTAACCTGACTTGTGATGTAAGTATTATGGCCCGCGAAAAAGGCATAATGGTGCCGCTATACCAGGTGCTGGTTTACACTGTTGCCAGTAACAATATGAACTCTGAATCGTATCAGAAAAATGCAATTGCTAAGCCACTTAACAAACCAATGATGGAATGGTTTGCCAAAAATTATTTAGGTGATATGAGCAAAGCTGCGGACCCGAGGATTTCCTTAGTGAAAGCGCATTTAAAAGGTCTGCCCCCACAACAATTATAGGGGCTGAAATAGATCCTCTAATGACAGAAGGCAAGCTATTGGCTGATGCTTTAACCGATGCAGGTGTAGCAGTGAATTACAAGTTATACAATGGTGTTACCTATGAGTCTTTTGGAATGGCAACCGTAGTACCTGAAGCAAAAGAAGCACAAGGTGTAGCAGCTACTGATCTAAAAAGAGCTTTTGGAAAATAACCCTGCTTCGCCTTAAAATGTAAACAACACACCAGACGGTAACGGTTTATCGTTTAAAGCGCTGGCTACATATAACAACTACAAAAATAGCGGGAGGTATTGCAGAAGAAAGATACTTTAGTCTTAACTTCCTGCACTATTTCTTTCTATGGAGTCGCTAACCCTTAACACTAAAACTGCTGCATTGGATTTTCTTTCTCGTGGCGGAGAAGTAGCTGAACATATTCGTTCCAAAGATTGGTCCGAAACGCTAATAGGAACACCTGATACCTGGCCGCAGAGTTTGCGTTCCGCATTGAGCATTTGCCTGAGCTCTAATTCTCCCACTGCCATTTACTGGGGCAAGGAACTTACATTGCTTTATAACGATGCCTGGAGTTCATTACCCGGAAATAAACACCCCGGGGCATTAGGCCGTATTGCAAAGGAAGTGTGGCCAGAGATATGGGATGTTATGGAACCTGAATTCCAAAAAGCATTTAATGGAGAATTTGGTAGTGCTAAAAATACCTTTCTGCCACTGCAACATTCCGACTATACAGAGGAAAGTTATTTTGATTTTACTTTCACACCTGTGTACGGCGAAAGTGGAAAAGTAGCAGGTGTTTTTAGTACTATAATTCAAGCCACCGAACGTATTAACGATAAGAGTGCTACTGCATTTTTAAAGGGTGTATTGACCAGTGAGAAAATTGAAGCAAGTGAAGCAAAGTTTCGTAATCTGGTAACTTACTCACCGGTTGCTATGACTGTTTTAAAAGAGCCTTCTCACATTATAGAAATTGCCAACGAAAGAGCTTTGGAACTATGGGGTAAAACCCATGAACAGGTTATAAATCTTCCAGCCTTAAAAGCAATGCCTGAATTGGCCGAACAAGGCTTTGGGGCAATATTGGATGAAGTTTATAGCACGGGTAAACCTTTTATAGCTAATGAATTGCCAGTTACTTTAATTCGCCATGGAAAGTCTGAAACCCTTTATATCAATTTTATTTACGAGCCACTTAGAAATAGTAATGGGGCTATAGAAGGAATTGTAGGCATTGGAATAGATGTTTCCGAGCAGGTCATTGCCCGAAAAAAAGTTGAGGAAAGCGAAAGCCGTTATCACGATCTTATTTATTCCTCACCATCTGCTATCGCCATTTTAAAAGGCGAAGAATTTATTATCAGCGTTGCTAACGAAACTATTTTAAAAAGCTGGGGAAAAGGAAAAGATATAATTGGAAAGCCTCTACTGTCTATTATGCCGGAGGTTATTAACCAGGGTTTTGGTGAACTGTTGCAGCATGTATTTACCACCGGCCAACCATATTATGGTCACGAAACACCTGTACAATTGTTGCGTAATGGGAAATGGGAAACCGTATTTTATAATTTTGTTTACCAGGCGCAGCGCAATAATAAGGGAGAAATCGAAGGCCTTGCTATTATTTCAAACGAAGTAACACCCCAGGCTCTTTTACATAAAAAAGTTGAAGAAAGCGAAGAGCAATTTCGCATTGCAATAGACGGCGGTGGATTAGGCACTTATGATTTTTATCTGCAAACAGGAAAGCTGAAATGGTCGCCAAAAACAAAAGAATTTTTTGGGCTTCCCCCTCAGGCCGAGGTGAATTTTGATACCTTCTTAAAAGGTTTGCATCCTGATGATAAAGAACGATCTCAAGCTGCTATTGAAAAAGCAATGGACCCCAAAAATGGCGGCTTGTACGAAAATGAATACCGCAGCATTGGAATTACCGATGATAAACTGAGGTGGATCAAATCAAAGGGGAAAATAAGTTTTGATACAGAGGGCAAACCAATACGCTTTACAGGTGTTACACAAGAAATTACCCAGCAAAAAGAATTGATTCGCTCTTTACAATTGCAATCATTGGTGCTTGAACGCATGGATGAAGGTGTTTCAGTGTCAGATGAAAATGGCATTATTCTGCTAACCAATGCGGCAGAAGATAAAATGTTTGGTTACGAAGCAGGAGAGCTTATTGGCAAACATGTAACCCTGCAAAATGCCTATGCGCCGGAAGAGAATGAAAGAATTGTAAGCAATGTAATTACTGAATTAAAACAAAAAGGTTTTTGGAGTGGTGAGTGGCATAACCGCAAAAAAGACGGCACTTCGTTTTATACATTTTCATTTATCACCCAATTGCAAATTGACAATGCTCCTCTGTTTGTTTGTGTGCAACGAGACGTTACAGAAGAAAAAGCTGCAAAAGAAAAGCTTGCTTATCGCACCGCCTTATTAGAAGCGCAAAACGAAGCGATACCAGATG
>MWWF01000066.1_pt1 | contig 17934 bp, 16 predicted proteins | sample 1047351 | NCBI WGS metagenome assembly MWWF01 (sample SAMN06349970, study PRJNA376086) | soil metagenome | isolation source: MGM-3 sample Antarctic (ecotone) soil | place: Antarctica
AGGTATTCTATTCGCCCACCTTTTTTATAACTAAATAGAACGAATAAAGAATTAATGTAGTTGAGGTAAGGATGTCACGGCCCTAAAGGAAGATTCGAAGAACAACAAGGAACCCAGGTTTGCTGCTGGTAATTAATGATACTTGTCTTGAATTCAAATCCGGCATGGTCGCTGCCAATGGCTATAGGTTTGGCGGAATCGAAAATGGAGCTCATATTAAAAAATTAGGGAGCGAAAATAAGGTTTCAACACATAAGGGGCGGAGTAATTGAAGCCATTCCGGGTTAAAGTTGATGTATAATTTAGAGGGAAGCGGAGCAAAAATGAACAATGAACAATTAAAGATGAACAAGAAAGGTGAAAGAATGAAAAGTGAAAAATAAACAATGAACAATGAATGAAGTTGACCTAAGGAATTTTTTTGGAACCGAACGGAAGTTTTTCAATTGCAAATCGTTGCGTCGCACTCTTGTACTTGTAGGTATTCTATTCGCCCACCTTTTTTATAACTAAATAGAACGAATAAAGAATTAATGTAGTTGAGGTAAGGATGTCACGGCCCTAAAGGAAGATTCGAAGAACAACAAGGAACCCAGGTTTGCTGCTACTTTAACGGGTACATGGAAGAGTAGTGAGTACAATGTCGCCTTTAAACATTATACACTTCTTTTAAATCATCTATCGAATAAAGGTCATCTTCATGTTTAAGAAAAGCAAAAGCCATACTATCAGTAGTCATCTTTTGAATCCCTTGAGTAAGTAGGTTTTTTTCATACCGTTTAGTAATAAATTCGGCAAATTCGGAGATCTCTTCTGCTTTCTCCTCTGGTAATTGATTAATAGCCCTTAATGTCCGTTCAATTATTGCTGGTCGTTTCATACCTATGAATTAAACATGTTGGTAAAGATAAAAAATTTGAAGAAGCAGAAAGCGTAGCAGGGGCATTACAGGAATCAGTACAAGTGTGCGACGCAACAATGCCACTTTCTTATTCAACTGCTGGCTACCAAAAAAATATAGCTAAACCCTAAGTACGGCCTACAATTTACTTACAACGCGGTGCTTAATCCCACTCTTCATTTTCCCGCGCTACATTTTCTTTAAAAGCGCGCTTTGATACAACAATACTTAGCTGGTATAGCAGGTAGAGGGGTACAAACACCAGCATTTGACTTGACCAATCGGGGCTGGGCGTAATTACTGCCGCCACCACCAATATTACTACTATAGCGTACTTGCGGCTGCTTTTTAGAAGTGCGGGTGTAATAAGACCAATTTTAGTAAGTGCGTACGATAATACCGGGAGTTCGAAAGCAATTCCACAACCCAGTATAAGATTTAAAAGGTTTTCCAGGTAATCGTCGAGGGTTGGTTTTGCCTCCAGCAACTGGCTGGTACCAATAGTATAATTTGAAAGAAAATTAAAGGTGAATGGCCCCAGCAGGAAGTACCCAAACGCGGCGCCTAGAAAGAAAAAGAAGGAGACCCAGAAGATGATGCCGCTGGCATATTTTATTTCGGAAGGTTTGAGCGCAGGCTTTACAAACTGCCAAAATTCCCAAAAAATATAAGGAAATGCAGCAATGAAACCCCCCATAAATGCGATAGTAATACTGCTCATAAACTGGCTGCTAAACGAGGTGGTTTGCATTTTGACCGTTATGGGCGGCATACAAAGCGCATCGCCCAGGTGCAGGGTGTTACTTAATGAACACAACCATTTGTAAGTAACAAAATCGTTTTGTAAGGGGCCGGAGATTACCCGGTCAAAAATCCAATCGATATTAAGAAAGATGAGTATACCGATAATAATGATAGCAAGAAGTGAGCGGGTAATATGCCACCTAAGTGCCTCAAGGTGGTCCACAAATGTCATCTCCTCTTCTCCTTCCTTCGGTACCCGGTTTAGTAGTCGTATTGCCATTGATAATTATGCTTCGTAGAAAACGAAGTCCGCAAAGTTAATGGGAATGGGGTTATTTAGTTTGCCGATGGTTTTAGATGCTAAAGAAAGTTGCGGTAACGGGCAATAAATGGATTGCCGGTGGGTGAGAATGGGCGCATTTTAATTTGTAGCTACTGTATTGGTATTACCCCGGCATTTATGCCGGGAATCTGTAAACAAATTACCGGGCGAGCCTAAGCAAACTTGTAGAAATTTGAATTCGGCTAAAGCCAATACCATACTTTGAAATTCAAATGCCCCCGGCATAAATGCCGGGGCAATATGGAGCAACAACTTGAAATGCACCCGAAAGAATGTGAATTCGCCGCCATGCCTAATGTTCTGGTAAAGCCTGGTGCTTACTATTTTTTAATTTAATTTTTCAGTTTGCACTTTTGTATCCGTTGGCCACGGTTAATTTTTTGTAGGCTTGTTTTAGGCTTTATTTGTAAAATAAAAACCCGCAATGGTTTTGGCTATGGCGGGTTTTTATTATTTGAATTTGTAATCAGGCTGCAATCAGATCCTGTTATAGGTCGTATATTCTTCGTAAACGCCGGCTTCATGGCACAATGGTATGCTTATGTATATGCTTGTTCCTTCGCCAGTAATTGAATTAATATTCAATTCTCCCTGGTTAAAATCTACAATTCTTTTTACCAGATACAAGCCGATACCCAAGCCTTGTTGTTCAAACTTTTTACGGTTGAATTGTTTAAAAGGAACAATGTCATCCAGGCTTTCTAATTGAAAACCGCGGCCGGTATCTTTCACTTCTATACAATAATCGTCGCCTGTAGCTTTGCCGGTTATGGTAATGATTGACCCCTTCCTTGAAAATTTCATTGCGTTGTCTACCATTTCCAATACCATCCGTTGCAGGTATTCGGGGTTTATTCTTACATCGGCTTCCTGCAGGTTGATGTGCAGGTCTTCTACGCGGCTGTATATCTCCCTGGCCATGGTTACCAGTTCTGTTTTTACCTTATTTGGCCAGCTACCTTTTGCTATACCGTTCGAAAACATGGACAATAGTTCGGGATACACTTCTGCACGCTTAATTTCTTCGAACAACATTAGGTTTGCAAGCGAGTGGTTGAGTCGTAAGCCTGACTTTAGAATGGAAAAGAGGAGCTCATGTATTTGTTGTTCGGAAAAGGTTTGCCGTGCGTTTAGCAGCAGGTTTAATCCGCCAATAATGCCATGCAAGGGGGTATTGAACTCATGATAATAGGTTGCAAATACCGTGGTATCCAGCTCATGTTTTACTTTGGCATACTCGCCAATCACCTTTTCTTGCCGGCGCAGCCTGCTTTCAATCGCCTTTAATAGCTCCTTAGAAGTAAATGGTTTGGTGATATAATCATCTGCACCGAGGTCCATGCCCTGGCGGATATCATTTTTATCGATGCGGGCTGTAAGAAATATGAAAGGCGTATTCTGAATGAGGGAGGTTTTGCGGATGTATTCCAACACCTTAAACCCGTCCATTTTCGGCATCATGACGTCGCACAAAATGAGGTGCGGTCTAAAATCAATGGCTTCAAGTACACCTTGTTTTCCGTTGGGAGCGGTTCGGATGGCATATCCTTTTGCTTCCAGCAGTTCCTGGATATTTTCCCTGATGTTTACCTCGTCTTCAATTACCAGTAGCCTCGTCTGCTGTTCCATAGCTAGGTGCTTTTTGCTTTACAGGTAGTATAACGTTAACTGTAGTGCCTTTATTTAATAAACTCGTAAGAAATATCTTACCCTCGTGCTTTTCTACAAATTCCTTCACTATTGCCAGGCCCAGGCCGGTGCCTTCTATATCGTTGGTATTGGTGGCACGATAAAATGGCTGAAAGAGATTTTTAAGGTCTTCTGCTGGTATACCCATACCGTGATCAGAAATGGAGATACAAACCCGTCTCTTCCCAAAGGAGATTTTTGCGTCCAGGTTACCCTGTTCGGAGTATTTATAAGCATTGCTGATGATGTTTTCTATAGCATGGCCAATAAGCTCATGGTCGAACTGAACGGGAACGTTTGTACCGGCTACCTGTAATATAACACTACGGTCAGCCGTATAACGGTTGTTGTATTTCTCCTCAATAATCCTCTGGGTAAAGGTTACCAGGTCGCCCGTTTCGGGGTTGAAGGGCGTGCGTGCAGCATTGGCTCTTCCCAGTACAAGTATATCGCTCATCAAATACTCAAGCCTTTCTACCTCGCCCTGTATTTTATGAAACTGTTTTTTAAATTTCTCTTGTTTGTTTTCGGGCAGGTCTCCCACATACAGCTCCATTATTTCTATCCCTGATTGAATAACGGTAAGGGGAGTTCTAAACTGGTGCGAAGCTGTGGCTACAAACATGGAACGTAGTTCATTCAACTCCCGCTCTTTAGCCAGCGATTGTTCCAGTTCAACCAACAACTTTTCCCTTTCAGTTACATCGCGGCTGGCCGACTGTATAGCCACCACTTCATTATTCTTTATCACTGGTTGCATTACCACTTCAAGGGTTTTGTGTTCGCCGGTGGCTGTGGCTGCTTTATAAATAAATGAAGCTGTTTCCCGCCCTTCAGCTACCGCCTTTATGTTTTCGTTTACTAATGCCGCATTGCCTTCGTCTGCGGCCAATACCCCCGTTGTTTTACCCGCCAGTTCATGGGGCAAAAAGCCGAGCACCTGCAGGCTACTGGGCGATACATATAAAAATTTTCCCTCCGGGTTGTAGGTTGCAATTACGTCATTACTATTTTCTGACAGCAAACGATACTGTTCTTCGCTGGTTTTCAACCGGTTTTCCGCCTCCACCTGGTCCGTTACATCTCTGGTAGACGAAATGATAGATGACGTTTCCTTTTTAGAGTCGAGCACCGCTTTGGAGTAGGTTTCCACCCACTTATAGCCTCCGTCACGGGCTTTTAACCGATAGCGTAAGTGGGTTTCTTTCTGCTCAAGTACCAGTGGTTTCAGCAGTTTATCCAGGGTGCGTACCAGGTCATCGGGGTGTACCAGTTCAAGGCCGTCAAGGCCCACAATTTCTTCAGGGTCATAACCCAAAATGTTTGTTACCGCCGGGGAGGCATAGGTAAAGTTCCAGTCAGTATCGTGAATTGAAATAAAGTCGCTGATGTTTTCTGAAATGAACCTGAATTTGCGTTCACTCTCAATGGAGGAACGTTCTACATTTTCAATGTGGGTATAGTCTGTCTTTACGATATACAATTTTTCGGCTTCGCCACAGGCATTCTTGCCCACTGTTATCTTCTCAAGCACCATTCTTACATCGTGCCCCGGCACCATTATCCGGTAAAAAAATTCTCCTTTGCTACCGGTATGTAATAGGTGCTGAAATGCTTTTTGCACGCCAGGCAAGTCCTCAATATGTATGCTTTCGGGCCATAGCAAGCCACGGCTTATAAACTCTTCTTTGGAGCAGTCGTATAACGACTCAACATTGTTACTCACAAATTCGAAACGGCTGGTGGGCAGGTCAAAAATCGCGTACACGTCGTCAATGTTGTTGATGAGGTGTGTTAGTTGATTTGAGATCCTGGAGAGGTTTTGTTCATACTCAACCCGTTCCCGGGTATCGCGTAGTACACACAGCAGGTAACGCGAATTTTTGAAGCTGAAGATAGAGGTTGAAAACTCAAACGGTATAACCGCTGTATTACTTTTGTTTGAAAACGAAATGTGTTGATTAGATACCTGTAACTGGCTCTTTACCGCCAGTTTCATCAGTTCGTGAAATTTTGACCGTTGGTCATTGCTCCATCGCTTATAGTTTAGTCCAATCCAATCTTCAGGCTTGTACTCAAGTATCGAAATGGCTTCATTTACATTTTCAATCTTGTTGGTTTCAAGATCAATAGTAAGAATGATCTCCTTGCTGCTGTTGAGTATGGTAGTAAGCTTTTCGTTGCTTTCTTCCAATACCAGTTCAGCCGAGTACCTGCTGTTAATGTTCTCGATGGTGCCAAATATTCCTTCTACCTGTTCGTTTTGATCTTTAATAGTTTTGGCTACCACCCGTACCCATATTGTATTGCCTGCTTTATCTAGCATTTGCATTTGCCGGTCTGCCATGTTGTTGGTATTGGAGAGCAAACTCCCTATGCTTTCCCAGTAAATGCTTATCTGTTCCTCAGGTATATAGTTTATAAAATTAGTGGCTATACACTCCTCAAGGGTATAGCCAAGCAAGGTTTGCCAGGCCTTGTTCAAAAAGGTAAAGTTGCCCCGGTTGTTTACGGTAAATATTACCTGGCCTATACTCTGCACCAGGAATTCGTATTGTTCCTTTTGTTTTTCCTGTTCAAAAGCAGCTTGCCGGGTGTCGTTTATGTCGGTTATAGAGCCGGTGATAGCAATAGCCAATCCCTCAGCATTCTTCACCAACCGATGGCGGGAGTGTATCCACGTGTATTGACCTGTATTGTTCAACAACCTCATTTCCTGTTCTTCAATAGCATTGTCCTCTTTTTGCAAAAAGCGTGAAAATTGGTCCTGAACCCTTTGCTTGTCGTCAGGATGGCAGTATTGGTTCAGCCATTCATTTATATCCTTAACGCCATCCCCGTTTACAGAATCAGTGAACAGGTTTGAACCCGCTGTAGTTTTGGAAGTTTGATTAACGAGGTCTATTTCCCATACAAACTCTTTAAGACCGGTGAGTGTAGAATTGTAAATAATTTGACGCTGTTGAATCTCATTCTTACTTCGGTGGCTTTCAATGGAGGCGCCTATGGCAGTGGAGAGCAGGCCAAGCTTGGGTTCATTTTTTCGCCATAATCGATAGTTGTCTTTATCGCCGAAGGCAACAAAACCAGCAAAAATATCTTGTCTTAATAGCCGAATAAACAATAGAGAACGCAGATCTGCCTGCTGCATAAAATTGTCTGTAGTGCTGGGCACGCCATCGTTGGCAGGGCATATACAAAAGCCATTTTTGCGCAGTTCATCCGTAACGGTCTTAAAAGCATCGGAATTTGTGAATGCTTGAAAACTACTATTACCGGGTGCCAGTGTCGCCGTTGCAATAGTAAAAGGCTTGTAGCTACAGTAATCATCTGTTGTGCAGGTTGATTCGGCCAGGTACATCGCATCAATGTTCAGGTTTTCGGACAGCCAACGGGTGGTGTTGAGCAAAGCATGTTGCAGGTCCGTGTTTACGATCAACTCGTAGAGGCAATGTTCAATGGTATAGATATCGTTTGCTGCAATATCATTTTTTGCTTGAACCATAATGTTGAGCTGATCTAAGGATAAACGGACAATTTGTGCACCCTACATCAGTACAAGCAAGCAGATTGCCGAAATTGGCAATCAACCTATTTGCAACAAAGCACGGGAAAATACAAAACGCTTGAGGAAGCCGTTTAGTATATAAAAGAGAAGACGAGAGGTAAGATTCATTTTGGTCAATGCAGGCTTCTATTTTGGCTGTCGTTCCCGCCCAATGCGGGTCTCTTGTACAAAAGGCAATTCTATTCAGCATTTTTATAAGCAGCCAAAAACTTCATTGGGCTCTGTGCTGCTTTGCTACATGTTTGATGTACTATTAAAGGTTGAGAGGGTTTTACATCTGCCTTTGCATGGTAAAGATGATCCCGGTGCAATGAAAGAAATCGCAGACACTACCGCAGCACTTTCACCTTTACCATTTCTATACGTGTATCACTTACGTTCAGTACTTCAAACTCGTACCGGTCAAATATTATTCTTTCTTTTTGGTGGGGTATAGCCTGGTAGTTTGCTATGATATAACCTGATAGGGTTTCAGATTCTTCAACCGAAAAGTCAAGGTCAAATTTCTCGTTTAAGTAGTCTATTTCCAATCGGCCGCTAAAGATGTATTCGTCTTCTGCTATCTGTTTTTCTACAAACTCTTCTACATCGTGCTCATCTTTTATCTCGCCAAAAATTTCTTCCAGTACATCTTCCATCGTTACTATCCCCGCGGTGCCGCCAAATTCATCCACTACCCAGGCTATGCTTTTTGCTTCTTTGGTAAACTTGTTGATAAGGTCAGTTGCACTCATGCTTTCGGGTACAGCCGGTATCGGCAGCAAAATAGAAGGAATGTCAGGCGGGTTTTTAAAAAGATCCAACTGGTGAATGTACCCTTGTATGTTGTCAATATTTTCCGAATACACCACCAGTTTACTAAGTTGTGTTTCTATCATTTTTTTCTTTACTTCCGCCATCGTGGTGTTTAAATCAATTCCTTCAATCTCCGTTCGGGGTACAAGGCATTGCCTTATTTTAACCATTGGCAGCGAAAGCGCATTCTCAAACAGTTCTGTATTAAGTTCCTGGTTGTCTTCGTCCTGGTCCTGGTTTTGGTGAAAAAAATGTTCCAGGTCTCCTTTACCAAAAGCCTCATTACGGTCGTTTACCCGTACGTTGAACAGGTATTTCAATATCCATTCTGCAACACTTACCAAAATAGAAGCAATAGGATAAAAGATGGTATAGAAGAATCGGGTGACCGGCGCAAAAAAACTAAGCAGCATGTCGTTCTTGGCTCTAAAGATGGCTTTAGGAATAAACTCCCCAAATACCAGCACGATTAAGGTAGATAGCACCGTATCGGCAACAAGTTCAAAAAACGGGTTATTTATACCTGCCCATAAGTATAAAGGGTCAAGTAAGCTGCTAAACAGCAACCCATATACAACAAAGAAGATATTTATACCTATGAGGCAAGTACCAATAAATCTTGCAGGCTCCTCTACAAACCGGGATAAAATAAGACCGCTACTTTTTCCTTGTTTTTTCTTCAGTTCAATACTCAACCTGTTGGCAGTAACAAAAGCTATCTCTACCCCGGCAAAAAAACCGATAAGGATAAGCGTAAGAAAAATCCAAAAAATAGTAAAATAAACCTGGTTCATAAATTCATTCGAAAATAAGCTAAAATTCCAACGCGGTTATGGTACCTTAAAGTAAATTGAAAGGTGAAGAAAGCCGCTTTCAGTACATGAAGAAAAACAACAATACCTTAAAAACAGGTTGTAGAAATGATGCCACTTACTTTAAAAACACCGATCATAATGTTTACAGGTAGTTGGGATTTGCTTGTATCGGACCTAATGATTGGTTAAACAAGGGAACCATTTGCTTGCTGCCATGTAAATAGTTATGTTACACCTGGATCTGGTGGCATGGTGCCGATAATTAGTGCATTAAAATGCTTTTAATCAATATTAAAAAATGATTATAAATAATTATTAGTAGTAGAATTGATCCGTGTTCAATTGGAAATTCCAAATACTTGTCTCAAACGCAAATACACTGATAGGCATTTAATTTTGATTGGGAAGCGCTTTATCAAGATTATTATTACCTTATTAAAAAATCACAAGATTGTGAAGAGAGGCAGGTAAGTTTGCCGGATTATTTTAATTTTACCTCTTATATTGCGTGTACGTTATTGTTCGTATACTAAAAGGTTATGTTTAAATTAATATTATCATTCGAATCGGGAATTTATTGGTAATCTTAAATTTTCAATGTCTATAGTCTGACCAGCCCAGTCTTTTTTGATATAAAAATTTATTGGTTGAACCTTTAATGCTTGTTAAATCTGACATTAATGCAGAAAAAACTTCAACAAAAAATAGCTCAGTTTAAGGATGCAGACCTAATCAGAAGCCAGGGCATCTACCCGTATTTTAGAATAATTGAGTCTGCACAGGATACAGAAGTGATTTTGAACGGACAGAAGGTTTTAATGTTTGGTTCCAACTCTTACCTCGGATTAACCAATCACCCCAAAATAAAGGAAGCAGCTCAAAGTGCCATTCAGAAGTATGGTACCGGTTGTGCAGGGTCACGTTTTTTAAATGGTACGCTTGATATTCATATTGAATTGGAGGAAAAACTAGCTCAATATGTAAATAAGGATGCCGCGTTGTTGTTCAGTACAGGCTTCCAGGTAAACCTGGGTGTGCTCTCTAGTATCACAGGCAGAACAGATTACCTTATTTTGGATGAATATGATCATGCCTCTATTATCGATGGTTCGCGTTTATCATTTTCCAGAACAGTCAAATATGGCCATAATGATATGGCTGACCTGGAGCAGAAACTATACAATTTGCCCCCCGATGCTATGAAGCTTATTGCTGTAGACGGCATATTTAGTATGGAAGGCGATATAGTAAAACTGCCGGAGATTGTAGAGCTGGCAGACAAATATGGCGCAAACATAATGGTTGATGATGCACACAGTCTAGGCGTAATAGGGGAGTTGGGTTCGGGTACAGCTTCGCATTTTGGCCTGGATGATAAAGTAGATATGATTATGGGCACGTTCAGTAAATCCCTTGCTTCCTTAGGAGGGTTTATTGCCGGCGATTCTGATACAATTGACTACCTGAAGCACAAAGCCCGCTCACTCATCTTTAGTGCAAGTATGCCACCCTCTGCAGTGGCCAGTGTGCTTGCTGCACTAGATATAATACAGCAGGAACCTGAAAGAATAGAACAACTTTGGGCAAATACAAAGTATGCTATGCAGTTGCTGCACGAAGAAGGATTTGATACTGGTGTAACAGAAAGCCCTATCATACCTGTATATATCAGGGACAATTACAAAACTTTCATGATTACTAAGAAATTGCAGGAAGATGGAATTTTTGTAAATCCTGTAGTATCTCCGGCAGTACCGTCTCATTTATCTCTCATTCGCTTTTCACTTATGGCTACCCACACGTTTAGCCAGATAGAAGAGGCAGTTGATAAACTTTCAAAAGCAGCCTCAAGCCTTGAAATCCCTACCTTGAAACAAAAGTTTCAACTATGATCAGGATTGAACCTGTAACAAACAAGGCTCAGCTTAAAACATTTATAGATTTTCCCCACGAACTTTTCAGGAACGATAGCAATTACGTTCCTGAATTGTTTATAGCCCAAAGAGACCTGCTCACTCCAGGCAAACACCCTTTTCATGAACATTCGGTTTTGCAATTGTTTTTAGCTTATGATAATAATGGGCTGAAGGGAAGAATTGCTGCTATCCTGAACAATAATCACAACAAATTCAATAATGCCAATGAAGGCTTTTTTGGCTTTTTTGATTGTGTGGATGACCAGGAGGTAGCCAACAAATTATTTGATGAAGTAGTACAATGGGTTAAACAAAAGAGCCTCAATAAAATCATTGGCCCTGTTAGCCCCTCTACAAATGAACCGGTGGGTTTGTTGATAAATGGTTTTGATAGCCCGCCCGTGGCCATGATGACTTACAATAAGCCGTATTATCATACACTTGTAGAAAACTATGGCTTCACCAAGCAGATAGACCTTTTTGCCTACGATCTTGATATCAACAAACTAAGTGATCGTACCCTGAAATTGCAGGATGCGCTGCTAAAGCGTTTGGCTCAAAAGAATATAGTGATACGGCCGATAAATATGAAGGACTTTAAGAATGAGGTGAACAAGGTAAGAGAAACGTATAATGCTGCCTGGGATAAGAATATCGGTTTTGTACCCATGACGACTAACGAATTTAACTACCTGGCCAAAGACCTTAAGATGGTGCTTAATCCTGACTATTGCCTTATTGCCGAGCATGATGGCAAGGTGGTGGGATTTGCATTGGCTATTCCCGACATCAATAGAATTTTGATTAAAATAAAAAGAGGTCGTCTTTTTCCCACCGGCATTTTTAAATTGTTGTTTGGTGCCAAAAAAGTAAAATACTTAAGGGTAATTGCGTTGGGTGTAATTGAAGATTACAGGCGCATGGGTATTGAAGCTTGTTTCTATGCACAGATAATTAAGAATGGTTTTACGAATCAGGTGAAAGGTGGCGAAGCTTCATGGATATTAGAAGGCAATGAAATGATGAATAAAGCCATGGAAAACATCAATGGCAAATTGTACAAAACCTATCGAGTGTACGAAAAATTAATATGAAACAGCGGGTTCTAATTACGGGTGCAAGTGGTTTTGTGGGATACCATTTAATAGAAAGCGCACTCAGGAAAAACCTTGATGTTTTTGTTGCAGTAAGAAAGTCAAGTGACATTCGCCATCTCCAATCTTACCAACTGCACTATACCTACCCTGATTTTTCCAGCGCTGAAAAACTGGAGGAAGAAATAAAAAAGAACAACTACTCTTTTATTGTGCATGCGGCTGGTACTACCAAAGCCCGTACAGCCAACGAATACAACCTAGTAAATGCGGGCTATACAGTAAACCTTGCACAGGCGATAGCTAATTGTGCCGACCAGGTACAAAAAATAGTTTTCATGAGCAGCCTCGGCTCTATTGGCCCTTCTACGGTAGCTAACACATTATTGAACGAGCAGGCTGTACCAACACCGGTAACTACATATGGCAAAAGCAAGCTAATTGCTGAGCAGCAGTTACAGCAGTTTAACTTACCCCTTGTTGTGCTTCGTCCAACGGCGGTTTACGGACCCCGCGAGAAGGATATTTTTATAGTACTTAAAACTATAAACAGCGGTTTAGAGCCATATATCGGCAAAGTGCAACAGCAACTTAGTTTTGTGTATGTGAAGGATCTTGCCGACCTAACCATCAGTGCCTTGTTTAGCGAAGGCGCTGGCGTGTACAACATTACTGATGGAAGTTGTTACGGCAGATACGAGCTTGCCCGCATAACAAAAGCAGTGCTGGGGAAGCGGACTTTTAAGTTTCACCTTCCATACGGAATGGTTAAAGGTGTTGCCATTTTATTGGAAAAGGGATATGGGTTGATGAACAAAACATCGATCTTAAATAACGAAAAGTTGAATGAACTTACTGCGCTGAATTGGTGCTGCGATATTGGTAAGGCAGTAAGGGAATTACAGTATGAACCCCAATATAACCTTGAGCGCGGATTAACTGAGACACTACATTGGTACAAAGAAAATAAGTGGCTCTGAACCGCTGGCTCCTCACCCTCATTTGAACGTTTCAGCTTTTTCGTATATGTTCTTCCTATCCTTGCAGTGTAAATTGAAACGGTTCAATACTTGCCCTTTCTCATCATCTGGCCCTTTAAAAGCTCATTTTATTAATGATCGGTATTCACAAAGTAATAGCCAGTGTTTTTGGCCTTGGCTTTATTAAAGGCGGTGGAACATTGGCAGCAATATTATGTTGCCTGCTATGGCTGTTGTTGCCTCGCGATCAGTCAGCTATGTGGTGGCAACTGTTGCTTACGGTTTTAATTACTGCGCTTGGTATATGGTCGGGCAATGTGGTAGATGCTTATTGGGGTAAAGACAGTAGTAAAGTAGTAATAGATGAAATAGCGGGTATGATGGTGACTTTACTTTTTTTTCCGGTTGAATGGAAGTATGTGCTTGCCGGCTTAATATTGTTCAGAATTTTTGATATCGTAAAGCCCTTTTACATAAAAAAAGCAGAGTTGTTACCCAAAGGGATTGGTGTAATGGCAGACGACATGCTGGCCGGGGTTTATGCACACTTTGTATTGATGATCATTGTTCAGTTTAACCTTTTTTAGCAATGGCTACTTTTGTAAAAGCCAACATCTCTTCGCTGGTAGCCACTGTTGTTGATTACTCCACCACAGTTTTCCTGGTGAGCTTTTTTGCCGCCGATGCAGTATGGGCCAGCATTGCGGGTACCACCATGGGGGGTGTACTTAATTTTATGATTGGCCGTGCATGGGTTTTTAAATCAAAGAAAGGCAGGGTTCAGGAGCAGGCTTTACGCTATGCAATGGTTTGGGCAGGCAACTTACTGCTGAATGCATCGGGGATGTATTTTCTCACCCATATACTACACCTCTATTATATCATATCCAAAATCATCGTGTCTCTTCTTGTAGGGGTAGGCTACAACTATTTTCTGCAAAAAAAGTATGTCTTTAAAAAGCCTGTCGATTTACATGAGGCTTAAAAATATTCCCTTCGCAATTAAGTTGTCCAGCTCAATTTGCTGGACTGAGTGCCTTCAAGGGTGCTTGAAAAATCGGCTAATGCTTTCTGTAAAGAACTTGTGGTATAGTAGAATACATGGATATTTGCGCAACTTACCTATTAGCTGCCGTGATAGACCTATCCATTAACCAGTCACTTGCAGTTAGCAATATTTCTGCTTTTCTCTAGAAAAAGAAACGCAGGTATTTTAAAGTAAACTTGATGTAAGAATCGTGAATACAGTAAAAAATACTAACCCAGGTTTGAAGATACCCGCCACAATGGAAAATAAATTACTGCGGGACAAACTGCAACGTATGATCTACAAGATCATAGACCCGTTGGTAAGAAGTTTGATTAAAATTGGGATTACGCCAAACAAAGTAACCACCATAGGCTTAGTATTAAACCTTGGTGTTTCTGTTATTTTCATTCTTGGTGTTGAGGTGGGAGAGCGGGGTGACTTTTCATATGTTGGCTGGGCTGGTGGCCTCATACTGTTTGCCGGGCTATTTGATATGCTGGATGGGCAGGTGGCCCGGTTAGGCAACATGAGCTCTGTTTTTGGTGCATTGTACGACTCGGTGTTGGATCGCTACAGCGAGATGATTATGTTTCTGGGTATTTGTTACTACCTGGTAGGTCATCGATATTTCATCAGTTCTATTTTTGCCTTTGTTGCACTTATTGGTTCGGTTATGGTTAGTTACACCCGGGCAAGAAGCGAGGGCCTTGGTGTGGAAAATAAAGGTGGCTTAATGCAACGCCCTGAGCGGGTAGTGCTCTTAGGTGTATCGGCAATTGCCTGTGGACTATTTGCCAATATGATCGGTGGTGATTTCAGGTATTATATTCCAGGCACAAAATACCGGGTATTTGAAACCATGTCTGTGTTTACCATCCCCATCGGCATTATGGCCATACTAACAAACATAACCGCTATAAAACGTCTGTTTGATGCAAAAAAAGCACTGGATGGAAAATAACAAAGCCGCAGATGTTTTTGCACCATAAGCTATAAACCTGGCAACAAATGACGCTAGCAGAGGACGTTTTTAGTAGATGTAAGCACAAAATTTAATGATGGACACACCGGCTGATGCAGCCCGCAACAAATTGCCTCTTTTTACTGTAAAAGAAGTTGTAATTACTTCCCTTTTGTCGGTTGGCTACCTTTCTATTTCTACCTTGTTGATTGGGTTTAAAACAGATCAGCTCTTCCTTGTTGTATTGTTCAATGCAATGTATTACCTCTCTTTTCCTACACGCCGGTTCATTACCGGTTTTTCTATTTTCATTGCGTATTGGATCGTGTTCGACCTTATGAAGGCCATGCCCAATTACAATTACAACGCAGTTAATATCGAAACACTGTACAATGCCGAGAAGTATCTTTTTGGAATAACAACACAAGCGGGCAGGGTTACGCCAAATGAATTCTTTGTTTTAAACAACAAGCCACAGGTAGATGTAATGGCCGGGATGTTTTACCTGTGTTGGGTGCCCGTACCGCTTGTATTTGCAGCATATCTTTTTTTTAAAAACAGGGAACAGTTTCTATATTTCTCGCTAACATTCTTTTTTATAAACCTGCTCGGTTTTGTCGTGTACTATATCTATCCTGCTGCTCCGCCGTGGTATGTGCAACAAAATGGTTTTGCCTTTCTTCCGGGCACACCCGGCAACCCTGCAGGTCTTCAGCGTTTTGACCAATATTTTGATGTAGGCGTGTTTAAATCTATATACCAGAAAAGCTCAAACGTATTTGCCGCTATGCCTTCTTTACATTCCTCTTATCCTGTTCTTGTACTGTATTATGGTATAAAGAACAAAGTAGGATTGATGAATTTGGTCTTCGCCATTGTTATGGCAGGCATCTGGTTTGCCGCTGTGTACACTAGCCACCACTATGTATTGGATGTGCTGGCCGGTATTGTTTGTGCCCTTTTAGGTATTACCTTATTTAACCGTTTACTTCTTACCAACCGGCGGTTTACAAACTTTATCCAATGGTTTTTGCTAAAAATGAATACCCACAATTTAAAAATAAACCCTGCCCCTGCTGCCCCTGTTGGGTCAGGAAATAATCACTGATGTGGATGCCTGTATTTAAGGCAAACACCAAACACCATTAACTTTTAAGCACAGTTCTCCCAAATTGAGGCGATATCAGGGTTTAATCGTTTACCATTTTCACTGGAACAATAGTGTGGAATGCTGAATAGAATAGTTAAAAGTAAAAGGGTGCGACTCCGAAAAAAGACGCATAGGCGTCAACCAAAAAAAGACTTAGGTCATGCTCAAACCCTTATGAGGCAATGGTTTTAATTAGGTATACATGCGGGTTGAAGTTGAAGATTGCAATAAGTACATATAGGCTTACCCTCGCCAAGATGCAAAATCCGGTACGATACCACCGGTAAGCTTACGTCATCTGCTACATTGATTTAAGGGCATGTGAACCCCTCCTGGAATTTCCTTCTTTACTCCAGCCAAATAAATCGATGAGCAAAGAGTAATCTCCGTGAATCATATAAAGTCAGCCGGATAGAAAACGGTAAGACAACAAACGCCTGTAGATTGAGCCTTCTGCTATAGAACGAAGTATCCATGACACATGCTGTTATCACAGCTTGTGGCCCTTATTTTATTATCTTTTCGGGAATAGAATCGAGGTTATAATATTGATGTGTCACTTTGGTTTTATTGACACTTATTATACGAAACCCTGAATGAGCGTTTCCTAAGGGCTTGCCAACGGGGCCGGTTGTAACCATTTCGACATCGCCATCCTCACCCAAACTGTTGCGGTGATAATGGCCCGCAAAAACATATTTGATACCATTATCCTTAAAAATATTTATGTACTTTTTGCGGGTTGCCTGCGGGATATTAAAATACTCATCTGCCTCATCCTGCTGTTTTAAAAACAATGGATGATGAAGAAAGACGATAATGTGATCGTAGTGTTTATCCTTTGCTTCTTCTAATGTTTCGAGCAACCATTTCTCTTGCTCCATAGCCTTACCAGGAACATTCTGAGGGCTATGCAGATACACCGAATTTAATACGATGCCAAGCATCGAGTGATTTTTGAAAGTGTAATAGTCTACACCAAACTCTTTATTGTAAGCGGCAATATTAGCAGGATTGGGCGTGTTACCAACATCGTGGTTGCCCGCCACATTGTAGAGCGGAATTTTAGTATTGAGTTGTTGTGATATCCTTTTGAATTCTGTTATTTGTGCGGGGTCGAAAGCACGGTTAATAAGGTCGCCGGTAATTACAACAAAGGCTGGTTGTAAACGATTTGCATCTTGTATAGCCTTCGTAAAATTGACAGTTTCTTTTTCAAAATTTTTATTGTCAGTAAACATTCCAAATTGGGGATCAGACATCTGGATAAAGAAAAATGAATCTTTATCGGTTCGACTGATTTTGCGGGTAACACAGCCACTAAGTAAAATACCGACAACAAGTACCAGCCAACGAAATTTATGCAGCGAAAAAATACCTTTTAATTTCATATTATTTTAGGGATTAACCGCGCTGTTTGTTGTTTATTCCCCGCCTTGCAAATTGCAATGGTGCAATTTCTGCTAGAATTAGAAGTGTGCGACGCAACCAGTGCTGCATAAAGACAATTATGATTGCAACCAAAAAATAGCCATAATTTAAAATGCACCCAAATCAAAGGCATTATTTATGGGCATTGCCCTGGGTTTTCTTTTTCTCATCCTACTTTTCTTTGCGCTCGGTGCCGACAAAAATACCATCGTCTTAATAAGTTGTTTTTTCTCGATAACAGTTATAGCTATTCATCAACGATGGATAAAAACCCCCCTAAATAATTACCTATTGCAATTGCTTTTCCGCATCAATGTAGGATTGTTGTACAACCGGTATTATCAAATCAATATCTGCAAATAGATGAGCTGGCACCTTGCAAGTTTCCCCTCTCTGCAATAATGATGTTTTCAATGGCATGCATTGAACTTTGCCTGCTTCTTAATAATGCTTCCCCAACCAATAACCTACACCAGCTCCTTTACCACATTCCAAATAATTTTTGGCTTGCCCAAAG
>MWWF01000067.1_pt1 | contig 17928 bp, 14 predicted proteins | sample 1047351 | NCBI WGS metagenome assembly MWWF01 (sample SAMN06349970, study PRJNA376086) | soil metagenome | isolation source: MGM-3 sample Antarctic (ecotone) soil | place: Antarctica
CTAACCGCAACATCAAGCACATTGGTACGCAGGTCGATAATCTGCTTCATTTTTTCATTGCCTTTCTCATCTATTAGGCCGAGCATTCTCTTGAAGTCTTGGAGGTCGTACTTTTTGGTTTCGCCCAAGTCCTTCCATTGCGAACAAAGTGGATAGATGCGCTTGGCATACTTGCTGGTGAGACGGAGCGCAGCGGCCAGTTCGAAGGAGGTAAAGTTGTTTTTGAGGTCGAATAAGTGAGGTAGAATGTGCCTGGTAAGGTCAAATTCAATGATTCCTTGGCCTAAATGGTACTTAACGCGCTGGAACATCCAAATCTGCTCATAGCTCTTTTCCGTCAGGATTTCTAACACTCTAGAACCCATATCGGCTGTGGCTTTGTGCAGGTAGGCTGCATTGTACTTCTTGCCGGTTAATTTGGATAACTCCATAATACTGAGCGAGTAAGCATCACGGTTGTCTGGTTTGAGCTTAGAAATTACGAAGAACATCAAGTCCTGTTGCAGCTCGGTGTAGTCGTAGCGGGCATTGGTGAGGGCGTTAGCCTGACGAATTTCTAATTCCTTACTCATTTTATGGGGAATACGTAATTGATTCAGAAGCAATTATACGTCAAAAAATAGAATCATTTCCGAGGGTCCTTCCCCCCCCTATTTCTAAACCCACTAAACCTATTTCTTAGACCCACTAAACCTATTTCTAAACCCACTAAACCTATTTCTAAACCCACTAAACCTATTTCTAAACCCACTAAACCTATTTTTCCGATTTCCTCTTCGCCTCTTAACATGCTTACTGATAAGCTATTATGACGACTACTGTTGAGCCCTCAAATAGAACAAAGATTTATAAATACACCAATTGGTGTTCGCGTGAGGAAAAAAGGCTTTTAGGGGTGTTCTATCTGAACGACTGGCGAGAGGAAAGCAAAAAACAGACAAAGTTCTAGAAGCCAGTAACTTGCGCGCATTTCATAAACTATATATTATTGGTAATCAATAGTTTATGAACTAACTGTCGTGTTTATGTACTGCTTTTGACTGTGAAGTGCGGGCTAGTGCTGGAGGGATTAGGCGAACGATTGGGCAGTGGGGAAGGCAGGCAGTGGGGGAAGTCTGGAACGTGCAGAGATACCCCAGGACGAAGCGATGAAGGCAAGGGTAGGTCCAACGACTCAGGGAAGCAGGGACGCGCACAGAGAGCAAATTTGGCGGGGTGGCCAGGTGTGGAGAGGTCGCCGGCAGGTTGGGGTTGAGCAGTTGAGTAGGGGCCAGGTCGAAATGGGGTAGGGGCTAGCGAGTCCAAGTCGAGGGGTAGCCAGCAGATTCTAAAGGGTCAGGGGCGAGGGGGCAGACAGGAAAAGGCGAATGAGGTAGGGCAGCTACGGGGAGTTCAGATGGTGCCAAAAAAGAGGAAATTTTTAGATGCTCCTTTTAACAGAGTCGGCAGAGAAGGCAGTCACAAAGGTTACAGGCATGATTGTGCAGGTGATGGGGGTTTCGTACCTTAGTAGCGCATGTAGTACTCGTTCAACGGTCAGGCAAGTTATGTTTTTCGCTTCGCTCAAAACCCGTTCGCCCGTTAGGCTCACTGAACTTGCTCCTCTGGAGAACTGCCCATGACACCGGACCAACCTGCTCCAGCTCCCCGCCGCCGAGGCCGCCAGCCCAAGACAACTCCCCACCAGGTACATACCGTTTCGGTGCGGCTGACGGAGGCGGAGCATCAGGAGCTGGCCACCGAGGCGAAGACCTACCGCAAGTCGATGGGCGAGGTCTTGCGGTCGGTGTGGGCCGGTACACCCGACGCGGCCCGGCCACCGCGGCCGCGCACGGTGGAGGAAGTAGCCCAGCTTCGGCAGCTCGTCGGTATGGCCGGCAACCTCAACCAGCTTACCAAGCAGCTGCACGCTGGCCACAACGTGAGTGAAGCGGCCCGGCAGGTGCTGGTGCAACTCTACCGGCTGCTCGATGAGCTGGCCCCTGACTCGACGCGATGATTGGCAAAGTGAAAATCGGCAAGAGCTTCGGTGCTATCTGCCAGTATGTGTTTGGCGAGGAGAAGGGGGCCGAGGTGCTGGCCAGCGAAGGCGTGCGCGGTAGTTCGGCCGCGCACATGGCGGCCGACTTCAACGCGCAGCGGGAGTTGAATCCGAACTTGGGCAAGGCCGTGATGCATGTGGCGCTGGCCTGGCCAGCGGGGGAGAAGGAGCAGCTGAGCAACGAGCGAATGGAGGAGCTAGCCCGCGCCTACCTGAAGGAAATGAAAATAGACCCGGAGGGGACGCAATGGGCGCTGGTGCGCCACTACGACCAGGCCCACCCGCACGCACACCTACTAATCAACCGGGTCGATAACCAGGGGGCCACGGTGAGCGACCAGCACAACTACCGCAACAGTCAGGACGCTTGCCGCAAACTGGAGAAGCAGTACGGGCTAGTGAGTGCCCAGGCCGTGAGCCAGGACAACCGCCGCGCCGTGCGCGAGCAGCTGCCAGCGCGGGCCGCGGCGAAGCTCTTTCTGCAGGACGCGCTGAGCCGGCACCTGCCCCACGCCACGAGCGCCGAGGAGCTGACGGCTGCCCTGCAACGGGACGGTATCGGGGTGCAGGCCACTTACCAGAAGGGGCAGTTACAGGCCGTGGTGTTTGAGCATGCGGGCTTGCACCTGAAAGGCAGTGAGGTTGGCCGGGGGTACAGCGGCAACAACCTGGCGAAGACGCTGGCCGCGCAGCAGCACCAGGTGCAGCAGCAGCGGGCGGCGGTTGGCGGTGCTGGCCAGCAGTATGGCCAGCACCGCATAGCCTTAGACTTAGAGGCCTTCGGCCAGGAGTACGCGGCGCAAAAACAGCAGACTCAGCAAGCGCAGCAGCAGGCCCAGCAGCGCGCAGCTACTCAACAGACACCTAAGCCCGTGCAGCGGACGATTGAACGCAGCGGGGGCTTTCAACTAGGCGATTAATCTTCTTTCCCTTTTGTCATGCATCCTGCTTCCCCACCGCCCCCACCCAGCAACGGCGTGGCCATTCTGATGGCCGAAATTGAGCGTATTGCCCAGGAGCTACGCGCTTTGGACAAACGCCCCTTACCAGCGACCGAGGACCAGATAAAGGCGCTGGTAAAGTTAGCGGAGCGCGACCGGCCGCTGACGCTAAGCGTCAACAGCGAGGCCGTGGCCAAGCTATTGATGGGTAAAGTGGACCAGCAGACGAAGGCATTTGAGGGGGTGTGCGATAGGTTGATTCGGCTAGTAGATGACCGGACCGACTACCTCAATGAGCAGTTAACAACCCAGTTGGCCGGGTTGCAGCAAACGCAGACGAAGTTGGCCGCTACTATTCAGGACATCCCGCGTGAGGTGGCCGTCAACTGGCGGACGCACTGGAAGGCAACGGCCTCAATAGCCCTGGGGCCGGTGGTGCTCGTGTTGCTGATGCTCTGGTTTACGGGTATGTTCTCGCGGGTGCCGCAAGAAGAGTTAGTGCAGGCCCAGACCCAGACGACGCAGGCTCAGACGAAAGCGACGCGCATGACGGAAGAGGTACAGAAGTACCAGCAATTCCGGGCAGCATTAGCTAAAGACCGGCCAGAGATAGCCTACAAATACTTTCCGTATCCCACTGACCCTAAACCAGCTAAAAAAGAGAACAAGCGAGTAAAGCGTTAATGGGGTTCTTGTTGCAAAAGGGTGTTGTTAAACAAATAGGGCAAAACCTCCGACTCGGGCATATAACTGCCTGGCGTTCCTGATTAGCACCCTGTTGGACAATATGTTATCTAGCATGTGGCCGGAATGATAGTCTTAACGTTCGTTTTCGCTAGCCACTTTTGATTGCGTTAAGGTGCGTGTAATACTATCGGGTTTTCGATGCTCTTACGCCGATTTTGCACCTTATCACGAGCGACAGGGCCATTTGGCCACGGACTCGGAGGTTTTACCCTATTTGTTTAACAACACCCTATATAGCTGTGATGCCTAATTCGCGCAAGTTACTGGTCAGACCACTACCTACTCTTGTCCAGTTTATTGTAGAAGCACACAATCCTGCATATCCATTTCCTGGGCTGTTGGTAGAGGGGGTAGATGTAGTAGTACCACCACTTCCTCCAGTACTTTCTCCCTGACCTACAGTTCCATAAGTAGCCCCATTGTTATTAGACGTACCTCCACCACCCCAACAATATGTATCAGAATACATATATCTGCATGTTTGCGTTACTCCACCATCCGAGCTAGCACAGGAATACCAGTCGATTATTGAACACTCCGTAGTTGGTCTTTGCTGCGTATCCGAGCTTTTTGAGCTTCTGACTAAACTTCGTACTACATTGTTCTGCAGAATTTGGTATCCTTCTTTATAATTACCGTTTAAATCTTCAACAAAAATATGTCCTGTAAAATCCGGATATGCTTTCTCGTTGAAGAGATAATCCTTATCCGGTAGTTTGGTAACTATTTCAAATATAATAGTATCTTCACCTATAGTAGAAACTAGCATAGACATATCTGACAAACGAACTTTTGATCCATCTGTCAAATAAGTAAATGATTCCTCCTGCAAGCTAATAGGACTAACCAAGAATTTTTTATTTTTAACCTGCTGAATGAAAGATTTTTCCCAATGAACTTTTTGCTGTTTGCTACCTTTTTTCTGATTTTTTGCGTTAAATTCTACATTACGTTCGATTTTTTTATATTCTTTTTCAGCAGTAGTTATCAGCTCTTTTTTGCTCATCGTTGAAAACGTATGAGGTGAAACTACCATGTCGCTATCATGCGAACATGAGAAGCAAAATAGAGTGAGGAAAGAGAAAAGAAAGTTTTTCATGAATTTAAGTATTTATATATGGAACAAAATTATGACTATTGGTTGCAATTATTAGTAATCAGCAATATATTAATTTAATATTATTTACTAATAATTAATCTTATTCAAGCATAAAATTTCTTATAATCTGGCTTTTTAGAATCAAAACCCTGTTTTTCGAATTACTATAAATATGGATTATATCGAAAATTGATTCTTAGAATAATTATTTTTAAAAAAAAGCCTGTTCTCCAAAAATAAAAAGTCCTATGGGGTAATCATTTCTTATGAGCACCTCGATATTTGCATTATCCATGATATCAATACCCCAGGGGATAGATCCCATAAGCTTATATCGAAAAATTAGAGAAGGAGACAGGAATTGATAACCATCGAAATTGTTCTCTATTTCTGTATTAATGAAATCATATCTATTAGTATCGTTGACATTGCTTATATATTTATGTAACTCATTATTGTAATATAGTTGCTCATTTTTTGGAAAAAAATTTTCAAATTGAAATATTGTATAGTACTTAACTAATAAAGATACAGCAATTATAGTTTGTCTTCTGTAAGTGAAGTTTGCGTATTTCTCTTCAAAAAAATCAATTGAAGCAATTATAGATGGAGATTGTAGATTGGATAAATTAATTACGTTATTGATGCCTATTTTAAGGATTATGCTTTCGATAATATTATTCCAGTTTTTAAAATATTTACCTTTTTTATTAATAATAGAATTTATTTTATCATCAACAATAGATTCTATTATTTTTCCATTGCTTGCATGGTAATTACCAAATGAATAATAATCATTTAGGTTCTTAACTATAGATAAAATTTCCTCCTGTGTATTCATTTTAAACAAGAAAAAAATATTTTAAGGAGCTTTTGTGCAATAGGTAAGATAGGGTAGCCGCAAGGGGCAGAGAAAGATAAGTAGCTCAAAGCTAGCAGGATGTTATGAAATGTAAGATGCCCAATGAAAGTAAAAGGCATATAAAATTATGGTCTTTTAAAAATTATATATAGATAGGGTAATACTCAAGGTGACAAGCATACCACAATTCCGCTACTTCGGTTATAAGTTGCATTATCCTATGTTCGCTTGCCCGCCGTAATATGGGTCAATGAGAAGGAAAAGGGAGGAGTAAGATTCGCTGATTATGGGGCTTCGAGCCCGTTTAACATGACAATCCCCTCTCTTTTCTAGGGCCACTTTGGACAGTTCCATGAGGCTACGAGCCTGTATCAGGATAGTAAAAGACTCCCTAGAAGTCCTTCGTAGTGCTTTTTTCCACTCTTTCACTACTGCCATGATGGTTACCGCCTCTTCATTACCCGTTGTCGGCCTGGACGTGAGTAAAGCCACGCTTGCCGTTTGCTACCAAGTGAATGAGCTCGTCAAACACCTGGAAGTCAGCAATACTAAGGCGGGCTTTCAGCAGCTGGTCAAGGCTTGCGGAGCACAGTGTCGGTTTGTGATGGAAGCCACCGGCACCTATAACTTGGCCCTGGCCTATTACCTGCACGAGCAGGGGGGCGAGGTCGCCGTGCTGAATCCATTGGTTATTAAGCGCTTCATTCAAATGCATTTGAGTAAAGGCAAAAGTGACCGCAAAGATGCGCAGTGGCTGTTGCGTTACGGCCAGCAGCAACCGGTCAAAGTTTGGCAGCCGGACGAAACGGTGCTGGTGGAATGTCGCCAACTCGAACAGGTGAACGAGCAGCTGCTCAAGCAAAAGACGATGGTGAGCAATTCCTTGGAAGCGCTGCAACGCCAACCGGTCATTAGCAAGCTCGCGCTGAAACGTCTGCAACAGATGCTTAAAACGTTGACCCAGCAAGTCGCCCTGGTCGAGGCCGAGTTGCTGATCCTGTTAGAACAGCGCTTTGCGGACCAAATGACGCTGCTGTGCTCCATTCCCGGCATTGGGCGTAAGACAGCGGGTATGCTGTTGATTTTTGCCAGCGGCTTCACCCACCTGGACAACTACCGCCAGTTGATTGCGATGGCGGGTTTGTCGCCCCGTGAGCATACCTCGGGTACCAGCATTCGCGGCAAGGTGCGCATTACCAAGATGGGCGGCGGCTTGATTCGCGGTAAGCTCTTCATGTGTAGCTTCTCAGCCAAGAAAACCAACGGGGCCTGTGCCGCCCTTTTTGACCGCCTCGTAGCCAAAGGCAAAAACAAGAAACTGGCCCTGATTGCCGTCTGCAACAAGCTCCTCAAACAGGCCTTTGCCATTATCAAATCAGGCGTGCCCTACCAAGCCGATTTCAACTCAAAACTTGCGCCCACCGCTTGACTTTTAACACAGTTCATGTTAAGGGACGATTCCTAGATGACGGTCCCCGCCGTGTCCGGTCCCCCACTGCCCCCAAAGTGCTATTGGACTACCGATAACGGGCCGCTACTGGCGGCCCGTTATCGGCGCGGGTACCGGAGCCAGTAGCGGCCCGCTAGTGGCCCCGGTAACGGCTCACCAGTGGCACGGGTACCGGCAGCGCAGAAGTGCCGGTAGCGGGCCGTTATCCGGCTGTTTTGGCCACGACAGGTACCCAAACAAAAACGCCTCCCTGTTCACAGAGAGGCGTTCTATAGGGCTTGAACGTCGGTATCAAGCATGGTCGAGGATGAAATCGGCTGGAATATGCAGCTTGTCCTTCAATCGGCGACCCAACTCCATATTGATGGGCCGTTTACCGCTAAGCACCTGGCTCAGGCGAGGAGCAGAGATGCCGAGCAGTAAAGCTAGCTCCTGCTTTTGCAAGCGGTGCTCAAACATGTACCGCTCGATGCGGTAAATGAGCGATTCTGGGGCAAGCGTTTGATGGGCCTGCTGCTGTTGATAGGCTTCCAGTTCGCTGCCAAGTTGGTCAATTGCGGCGTGGTCGCGTGATTCAGCGGCGTAGAGGGTTTCGAGCTGGCGTAAGCTAGCTTGATAGTCGGTGTCGTTTCGGATGGCCATGAGATTGGTTGATAAAATGAATGGATTGGGAAGGGCCACCCTTCCCGGTTAAACGGTGGATGTATCGGGGATGCGGTCGTACTCGGCATGCGTACCGATAAAGCGAACGAAGACCTGGCTCTGGTAAGGAGGCGGAGAGAAGACAATTTGCACGATGAGGCGGTAGCGGTTGTGGAGCAGATTGAAGACCCAGCGCTCGTTGCCGATGAAGCGGACGGATAAGCCACTCTGTTGTACGTCCACGGGCTGGCCCCACGTGGCTTGTCTGATTTGCTGGGTTAAAAAATGAATCTCAGCGGCGACGTCTCTGTGGGCGATAGCATACTGTCTTAAAGGTAGTTCGGATATTACACGCATCATAAAAAGGGTAAAATAAGCAGGCGCTTAGTTCATAGTGATAGGTTAAGGTTCAGGGCAAATATAAGACAGTAACTTAACAATCGTTAAGTTATTTAACGATTGTTAAGTTATTAGGTTTCTCCACAGGGGGTAGCTGCTAACAATAAGGGCGTAGAGGCAGGCTAACTATGGGACGAAGACAAGGATGGGTGGGGCATCTCGGTAAGTGAGGTAGGGAGGCCATTTTTAGGGGTCTTCAGGCAACTTTCGAGGCGAAAAGGTCAGTTATCACGCTACGACGGGTAAAGACCGCACACGCAGCGCTTATAGCTACTGGTGGTGCGAGTAATCAAAGACTACAGGCAGCATCTTGGCGTTCTTGCTGCAATAGCTCGTCCATGCGCTCATTCTCCTCGTCCGTGAAGCCTAGGTCCGGGATGGGCAAGGGAGCAGCTGGGGCTACGGCGTCGAGGAAGCGTTGCACGCCCCAGCGCTTGATGTCGGCCGGCGAGTAGTAGGTGAGCTGTCCCCAGCGCAAGGCGGGGATAGCCTCCGGGGAAGTGAGGGAAGTGGCCATGATTGGAGGAGGGATTAGGCGGGGGTGGGTTTGGGAGCTTTCGCCGCGACCAGGCCCAGACGCACGAGCAGCAGGCCCCCGGGATTGCGCGAAGCCTTCACCTTACCCGTTTTCAGGTCGTGGTTGTAGCGGTTGACTTCCGCGACGTGGGCGGCGTTGCTCAGGATGGTTTGCCGGTGCTTGGCATCCGTGATGCGCAGTTCGTCGAGGATGCGGGCGGCGTTGTCGTAATGGGTTTGCTGAACACCTGGTACGTTCTGAGTGGTGGCCACCAAGTCGAAGGGAATGGGCGTTGCTAAGGCTTGCGGCTTGACCGTAAAAACGATGTTTTTATAGCTCCGGCCCACCTTTTCGAGCGTGTAACTGATGCGCAGTTCGGTGTGCTCATTAATTTGCCTAACCGCAACATCAAGCACATTGGTACGCAGGTCGATAATCTGCTTCATTTTTTCATTGCCTTTCTCATCTATTAGGCCGAGCATTCTCTTGAAGTCTTGGAGGTCGTACTTTTTGGTTTCGCCCAAGTCCTTCCATTGCGAACAAAGTGGATAGATGCGCTTGGCATACTTGCTGGTGAGACGGAGCGCAGCGGCCAGTTCGAAGGAGGTAAAGTTGTTTTTGAGGTCGAATAAGTGAGGTAGAATGTGCCTGGTAAGGTCAAATTCAATGATTCCTTGGCCTAAATGGTACTTAACGCGCTGGAACATCCAAATCTGCTCATAGCTCTTTTCCGTCAGGATTTCTAACACTCTAGAACCCATATCGGCTGTGGCTTTGTGCAGGTAGGCTGCATTGTACTTCTTGCCGGTTAATTTGGATAACTCCATAATACTGAGCGAGTAAGCATCACGGTTGTCTGGTTTGAGCTTAGAAATTACGAAGAACATCAAGTCCTGTTGCAGCTCGGTGTAGTCGTAGCGGGCATTGGTGAGGGCGTTAGCCTGACGAATTTCTAATTCCTTACTCATTTTATGGGGAATACGTAATTGATTCAGAAGCAATTATACGTCAAAAAATAGAATCATTTCCGAGGGTCCTTCCCCCCCCTATTTCTAAACCCACTAAACCTATTTCTTAGACCCACTAAACCTATTTCTAAACCCACTAAACCTATTTCTAAACCCACTAAACCTATTTCTAAACCCACTAAACCTATTTTTCCGATTTCCTCTTCGCCTCTTAACATGCTTACTGATAAGCTATTATGACGACTACTGTTGAGCCCTCAAATAGAACAAAGATTTATAAATACACCAATTGGTGTTCGCGTGAGGAAAAAAGGCTTTTAGGGGTGTTCTATCTGAACGACTGGCGAGAGGAAAGCAAAAAACAGACAAAGTTCTAGAAGCCAGTAACTTGCGCGCATTTCATAAACTATATATTATTGGTAATCAATAGTTTATGAACTAACTGTCGTGTTTATGTACTGCTTTTGACTGTGAAGTGCGGGCTAGTGCTGGAGGGATTAGGCGAACGATTGGGCAGTGGGGAAGGCAGGCAGTGGGGGAAGTCTGGAACGTGCAGAGATACCCCAGGACGAAGCGATGAAGGCAAGGGTAGGTCCAACGACTCAGGGAAGCAGGGACGCGCACAGAGAGCAAATTTGGCGGGGTGGCCAGGTGTGGAGAGGTCGCCGGCAGGTTGGGGTTGAGCAGTTGAGTAGGGGCCAGGTCGAAATGGGGTAGGGGCTAGCGAGTCCAAGTCGAGGGGTAGCCAGCAGATTCTAAAGGGTCAGGGGCGAGGGGGCAGACAGGAAAAGGCGAATGAGGTAGGGCAGCTACGGGGAGTTCAGATGGTGCCAAAAAAGAGGAAATTTTTAGATGCTCCTTTTAACAGAGTCGGCAGAGAAGGCAGTCACAAAGGTTACAGGCATGATTGTGCAGGTGATGGGGGTTTCGTACCTTAGTAGCGCATGTAGTACTCGTTCAACGGTCAGGCAAGTTATGTTTTTCGCTTCGCTCAAAACCCGTTCGCCCGTTAGGCTCACTGAACTTGCTCCTCTGGAGAACTGCCCATGACACCGGACCAACCTGCTCCAGCTCCCCGCCGCCGAGGCCGCCAGCCCAAGACAACTCCCCACCAGGTACATACCGTTTCGGTGCGGCTGACGGAGGCGGAGCATCAGGAGCTGGCCACCGAGGCGAAGACCTACCGCAAGTCGATGGGCGAGGTCTTGCGGTCGGTGTGGGCCGGTACACCCGACGCGGCCCGGCCACCGCGGCCGCGCACGGTGGAGGAAGTAGCCCAGCTTCGGCAGCTCGTCGGTATGGCCGGCAACCTCAACCAGCTTACCAAGCAGCTGCACGCTGGCCACAACGTGAGTGAAGCGGCCCGGCAGGTGCTGGTGCAACTCTACCGGCTGCTCGATGAGCTGGCCCCTGACTCGACGCGATGATTGGCAAAGTGAAAATCGGCAAGAGCTTCGGTGCTATCTGCCAGTATGTGTTTGGCGAGGAGAAGGGGGCCGAGGTGCTGGCCAGCGAAGGCGTGCGCGGTAGTTCGGCCGCGCACATGGCGGCCGACTTCAACGCGCAGCGGGAGTTGAATCCGAACTTGGGCAAGGCCGTGATGCATGTGGCGCTGGCCTGGCCAGCGGGGGAGAAGGAGCAGCTGAGCAACGAGCGAATGGAGGAGCTAGCCCGCGCCTACCTGAAGGAAATGAAAATAGACCCGGAGGGGACGCAATGGGCGCTGGTGCGCCACTACGACCAGGCCCACCCGCACGCACACCTACTAATCAACCGGGTCGATAACCAGGGGGCCACGGTGAGCGACCAGCACAACTACCGCAACAGTCAGGACGCTTGCCGCAAACTGGAGAAGCAGTACGGGCTAGTGAGTGCCCAGGCCGTGAGCCAGGACAACCGCCGCGCCGTGCGCGAGCAGCTGCCAGCGCGGGCCGCGGCGAAGCTCTTTCTGCAGGACGCGCTGAGCCGGCACCTGCCCCACGCCACGAGCGCCGAGGAGCTGACGGCTGCCCTGCAACGGGACGGTATCGGGGTGCAGGCCACTTACCAGAAGGGGCAGTTACAGGCCGTGGTGTTTGAGCATGCGGGCTTGCACCTGAAAGGCAGTGAGGTTGGCCGGGGGTACAGCGGCAACAACCTGGCGAAGACGCTGGCCGCGCAGCAGCACCAGGTGCAGCAGCAGCGGGCGGCGGTTGGCGGTGCTGGCCAGCAGTATGGCCAGCACCGCATAGCCTTAGACTTAGAGGCCTTCGGCCAGGAGTACGCGGCGCAAAAACAGCAGACTCAGCAAGCGCAGCAGCAGGCCCAGCAGCGCGCAGCTACTCAACAGACACCTAAGCCCGTGCAGCGGACGATTGAACGCAGCGGGGGCTTTCAACTAGGCGATTAATCTTCTTTCCCTTTTGTCATGCATCCTGCTTCCCCACCGCCCCCACCCAGCAACGGCGTGGCCATTCTGATGGCCGAAATTGAGCGTATTGCCCAGGAGCTACGCGCTTTGGACAAACGCCCCTTACCAGCGACCGAGGACCAGATAAAGGCGCTGGTAAAGTTAGCGGAGCGCGACCGGCCGCTGACGCTAAGCGTCAACAGCGAGGCCGTGGCCAAGCTATTGATGGGTAAAGTGGACCAGCAGACGAAGGCATTTGAGGGGGTGTGCGATAGGTTGATTCGGCTAGTAGATGACCGGACCGACTACCTCAATGAGCAGTTAACAACCCAGTTGGCCGGGTTGCAGCAAACGCAGACGAAGTTGGCCGCTACTATTCAGGACATCCCGCGTGAGGTGGCCGTCAACTGGCGGACGCACTGGAAGGCAACGGCCTCAATAGCCCTGGGGCCGGTGGTGCTCGTGTTGCTGATGCTCTGGTTTACGGGTATGTTCTCGCGGGTGCCGCAAGAAGAGTTAGTGCAGGCCCAGACCCAGACGACGCAGGCTCAGACGAAAGCGACGCGCATGACGGAAGAGGTACAGAAGTACCAGCAATTCCGGGCAGCATTAGCTAAAGACCGGCCAGAGATAGCCTACAAATACTTTCCGTATCCCACTGACCCTAAACCAGCTAAAAAAGAGAACAAGCGAGTAAAGCGTTAATGGGGTTCTTGTTGCAAAAGGGTGTTGTTAAACAAATAGGGCAAAACCTCCGACTCGGGCATATAACTGCCTGGCGTTCCTGATTAGCACCCTGTTGGACAATATGTTATCTAGCATGTGGCCGGAATGATAGTCTTAACGTTCGTTTTCGCTAGCCACTTTTGATTGCGTTAAGGTGCGTGTAATACTATCGGGTTTTCGATGCTCTTACGCCGATTTTGCACCTTATCACGAGCGACAGGGCCATTTGGCCACGGACTCGGAGGTTTTACCCTATTTGTTTAACAACACCCTATATAGCTGTGATGCCTAATTCGCGCAAGTTACTGGTCAGACCACTACCTACTCTTGTCCAGTTTATTGTAGAAGCACACAATCCTGCATATCCATTTCCTGGGCTGTTGGTAGAGGGGGTAGATGTAGTAGTACCACCACTTCCTCCAGTACTTTCTCCCTGACCTACAGTTCCATAAGTAGCCCCATTGTTATTAGACGTACCTCCACCACCCCAACAATATGTATCAGAATACATATATCTGCATGTTTGCGTTACTCCACCATCCGAGCTAGCACAGGAATACCAGTCGATTATTGAACACTCCGTAGTTGGTCTTTGCTGCGTATCCGAGCTTTTTGAGCTTCTGACTAAACTTCGTACTACATTGTTCTGCAGAATTTGGTATCCTTCTTTATAATTACCGTTTAAATCTTCAACAAAAATATGTCCTGTAAAATCCGGATATGCTTTCTCGTTGAAGAGATAATCCTTATCCGGTAGTTTGGTAACTATTTCAAATATAATAGTATCTTCACCTATAGTAGAAACTAGCATAGACATATCTGACAAACGAACTTTTGATCCATCTGTCAAATAAGTAAATGATTCCTCCTGCAAGCTAATAGGACTAACCAAGAATTTTTTATTTTTAACCTGCTGAATGAAAGATTTTTCCCAATGAACTTTTTGCTGTTTGCTACCTTTTTTCTGATTTTTTGCGTTAAATTCTACATTACGTTCGATTTTTTTATATTCTTTTTCAGCAGTAGTTATCAGCTCTTTTTTGCTCATCGTTGAAAACGTATGAGGTGAAACTACCATGTCGCTATCATGCGAACATGAGAAGCAAAATAGAGTGAGGAAAGAGAAAAGAAAGTTTTTCATGAATTTAAGTATTTATATATGGAACAAAATTATGACTATTGGTTGCAATTATTAGTAATCAGCAATATATTAATTTAATATTATTTACTAATAATTAATCTTATTCAAGCATAAAATTTCTTATAATCTGGCTTTTTAGAATCAAAACCCTGTTTTTCGAATTACTATAAATATGGATTATATCGAAAATTGATTCTTAGAATAATTATTTTTAAAAAAAAGCCTGTTCTCCAAAAATAAAAAGTCCTATGGGGTAATCATTTCTTATGAGCACCTCGATATTTGCATTATCCATGATATCAATACCCCAGGGGATAGATCCCATAAGCTTATATCGAAAAATTAGAGAAGGAGACAGGAATTGATAACCATCGAAATTGTTCTCTATTTCTGTATTAATGAAATCATATCTATTAGTATCGTTGACATTGCTTATATATTTATGTAACTCATTATTGTAATATAGTTGCTCATTTTTTGGAAAAAAATTTTCAAATTGAAATATTGTATAGTACTTAACTAATAAAGATACAGCAATTATAGTTTGTCTTCTGTAAGTGAAGTTTGCGTATTTCTCTTCAAAAAAATCAATTGAAGCAATTATAGATGGAGATTGTAGATTGGATAAATTAATTACGTTATTGATGCCTATTTTAAGGATTATGCTTTCGATAATATTATTCCAGTTTTTAAAATATTTACCTTTTTTATTAATAATAGAATTTATTTTATCATCAACAATAGATTCTATTATTTTTCCATTGCTTGCATGGTAATTACCAAATGAATAATAATCATTTAGGTTCTTAACTATAGATAAAATTTCCTCCTGTGTATTCATTTTAAACAAGAAAAAAATATTTTAAGGAGCTTTTGTGCAATAGGTAAGATAGGGTAGCCGCAAGGGGCAGAGAAAGATAAGTAGCTCAAAGCTAGCAGGATGTTATGAAATGTAAGATGCCCAATGAAAGTAAAAGGCATATAAAATTATGGTCTTTTAAAAATTATATATAGATAGGGTAATACTCAAGGTGACAAGCATACCACAATTCCGCTACTTCGGGTATAAGGTATCTTATGTTAAGGGATTATTCTTAGACGAGGGTCCCAGTTAAGTCCTGTCCCCCACTGCCCCCAAAGTGCTATTTTGCCACGGATAGCGGGCCGCTACTGGCGGCCGGTAACGGCGCGGGTAGCGGTGTGCCAGTACCGGCTACCGGGAGCGGCCCGATACCGGCTCTCCAGTGGTACGGGTACCAGCAGTGGCGAAGTGCCGGTAGCGGGTCGTTATCGGGCTGATTTGGCCCTAGCTAACGACGTGTACCGGCAAGGTGGGCACGAAGTCGTCAAAGACCTCGTAACTGATGATTTTGTAGCGTCGGGAGTAGGCCCGCAGATGAACGGCAATAATGCGGTCCCTGGTGGCCCGTTCGGAGCCCGGGGTATACTCTATCACCAGCATGCGCTTCTCGGCCTCCTGAGCAAGCAGAAAGTGGCACGGAATGGCTTCTTGCTCGGCGTCGGTGAGGTGCACCGCGTTGTCGGGCTTGAGAACGACGAGTTCGAGGTAGATTTTTTGGCGCATCAGGAAGAGGGCAGTTGGTCGGGCTACTTGGCCGAGTAGTGGAATCGACACTGCAGTACGTGCACCAGGTTCGCCTCAAACCGGTAGATCAACCGGTGCTCGCCACTGATGCGGCGCGACCAGTAGCCGGCAAAGTCGTGTTTGAGGGGTTCGGGCTTGCCCGTGCCGGTGGTGGGGGTGCGCAGACACTCTTTGAGCAGGGCCCGGATCTTGCGAGCCATGGCTTTGTCGGTGTCGAGCCAGTACTGAAAGTCCTCCCAGGCAGCGGTGTCCCAGCTCAGCGTCATATGGTGGCCGGCAGCTCGTGGGTTTCCTGCTGCCCCCGACGGTCACGCTCCAGGGCCGCATACAGCCGCTGCGCGTTGGCCGGCGAGGAGAGCAGGTGCGCGGTCTCGTCCAGGGCTGCAGCTTTGGCGGCTTGCCCCCGGAGCTTGACGAAAGGCAGGTTGCGCAATAGCTCCAGCAGGAATTCAGCGCGGTTGTCGGGGATTTCGAGCGTGATTTTCATGGTCGGTAAAGGTAGGAATTAGACGGCGGGGGCTTTGGCCGCGACCAGGCCCAGGCGCACGAGCAGCAGCCCACCCGGGTTGCGGGAGGCTTTGACCTTGCCCGTTTTCAGGTCGTGGTTGTAGCGGTTGACTTCGGCGACGTGGGCGGCGCTGGAGAGGATGGTTTGCCGGTGCCTGGCGTCGGTGATGCGCAGCTCGTCGAGGATGCGGGCGGCGTTGTCGTAGTGGCTTTGTTGAACACCAGGTAAGGTCGGAGTGGTGGCCACCAAGTCAAAGGGAATCGTTTCGGCTAGGGCCTGCGACTTGACTGTGAAGGAGATGTATCGGAACGTTTTACCACGCTTCTCCAAGTTGTAGCCGATATATAATTCTGTATGCTCGTTAATCTGCTTAACTGATACGTCCAGGACCTTTTCCCTAAGCTGGCTAATTCGCTCCATCTTTTCATTACCCTTCTCATCGAGTAGCCCAAGCATTTTCTTGAATTCATCGAGATCATATCTCTTAGTTTCGCCTACATCCTTCCATTGGCTACAGAGCTGATAGATACGCTTAGCATACTTGCTTGTAAGACGAAGCGCGGCGGCTAATTCATAAGAGGTGAAGTTGTTCTTGAGTTGGAAAAGGTAGGGTAAGACGTATTTGGTTAGGTCAAACTCGATGATACCTTCCCCTTTAATGTATCGGATTTGCTGGAACATCCATATCTGTCTATACTCTTTATCGTCTTCTACTTCCAACATCCTCGAACCCATATCAGCAGTCGCTTTTTGGAGATATGCCCCATTGTATCGCTTACCAGTGAGCCGAGATAACTCTCTTACATCCAGTTGATAAATAGTGTCTTTCTCGTCTTTTCTCAACTTGGAAACGATGAAGAAGAAGAGGTCCAGCTGTAGTTCAGTATACTCATATCGGGCATTGGTTAGGGCGTTATGCTGGCGTATTTCCAAATCCTTATTCATGTGTCATATTATTGATTAGAGGGCAATTATACATATAAACCACCTATAAAAACATAAGTGGTTTAATGAGGTGGTTTGAAATACACGAAAGGTGGTCGATAAATACACGAAAGGTGGTTTGAAACACACGAAAGGTGGTTTGAAACACACGAAAGGTGGTTTGAAATACACGAAAGGTGGTTTGAAAGTGCTTCATATTACTGAAAATCAAATATTTATGACACCCTCAAATAGAACAAAGGTTTACAAATACACCAATTGATGTTCGCGCGAGAAAAAAAAGAGCTTTTAGGGACTAGTCAGGAGTACAACGGCGCGAGCAAAACAAAAACAGCAAAGTTCTAGAAGCCAGTGACTTGCGAGCATTCAATAAAATATATATTATTGTTAATCAAAGGTTTATAAACATTGCTGTTGAGCTTATGTGCTACTTTGGGCCAGGGATTGCGCCGGTATACTTGCGGAAGGTAGAGCTACTAGTTTTGAGTAATGGCTGATCATACTTTTCGCTTGAATAACACCCCTCTTGGTACTATCCTAGTCAAATTCTACCGGGTAGAACCTTACACTCCTGAGGGCCTAGAGCGCCGATTAGCAGCGGACTTCTGGGCGATGACAGAACCCGGTAAGCAGAAAGAGCCGTGGCGAACAGCCAAGTACCAAGGACCACTGGAGTATAATCCGGTGCTACCTGAGGCAGTCGCAGCGTTGGCCAAGAGGTGTCCTGAGTGCAACTGTGTCCGCATTGAATAAGGGAGCAACTGGGCGGTGGGGAACTCAGGCACTGAGGTAGCTACTAGGCATCGACAGACTTGCATACGTGGGGCAGTATCGTACCTTAGAGGCGCGTGTAGTACTCGTTCAACGGTCAGGCAAGTTATGTTTTTCGCTTCGCTCAAAACCCGTTCGCCCGTTAGGCTCACTGAACTTGCTCCTCTGGAGAACTG
>MWWF01000068.1_pt1 | contig 17872 bp, 17 predicted proteins | sample 1047351 | NCBI WGS metagenome assembly MWWF01 (sample SAMN06349970, study PRJNA376086) | soil metagenome | isolation source: MGM-3 sample Antarctic (ecotone) soil | place: Antarctica
GTCCATAATACCTGGTCGTAGCCTTTTTTCTTTGCCTGTGCTGTTGCATACATGGCAGCGCCATAATTACCGGCTGCTTTTGCATAGCCTACACCACCCGGCACGGCCCGCACATATTGCTCCTCTACATAAATACGCATAGGTGCAATGTAGTAAGGCCCGGTTGGGCTTAGAATATTCAAGAATTTATAGTTGTCCGATGGGCGAACACCAATGAGTTCATCACTTGAAAACATGAATGGGCGAATGTATAAAGAGTGGTCGGCCTGGTTAGGAACCCACGCTTTATCCAAAGCCACCAATTGCTTCATGCCTTCCATAAAAAGTTCTTCCGGCAAATGTGGCATTTGCATGCGCTCAGCGGAAATATTAAAGCGTTGATAGTTATCGTACGGACGAAAAATAGCCACTTCGCCATCTTTATTTTTATACGCTTTGATGCCTTCAAAAATGGCCTGCCCATAATGCAAGGCTGCTAACGAAGGACTAAGCAGCAGCGGTTGATAAGGTTTTATCTCTGCATTTTTCCATTCGCCATTTTCATAGTCAGCTTCCAGCATGTGGTCAGTGAAATATTTTCCAAAGGGTAGGTTTTCCAGGTTAATATCTTTTAGTTTACTCTGTTCTGCCTTGTTAACTGTAATATCCATGGTAGCAAGCATAATCGTTTAATTTAGCGGTGCAAATAACAAAATAGATTTTGATAGTACCAAACGTAAAAACCCTTTAATGAGCTTAAACAACATTTCGTTACCCGCTCATTTACTTACAGCCTTCTATCAAAACGTTCTGATAGAGAGCAGTGCAATGCCCGTGCCTCAAAAAGGAAAGGTGAGTTATTTGGGGAAAAATGAAAAAAACATTCTTATACTCGTTAATCAAAAAACAGCTCCTTTTTTACCTGATAAAGAACTCGAATTTTTAACAGCAATACTTGTCGCCTGCGGGTTAGATATCTCGCATGTAGCCATTGTAAACTGGCATAAGGAAAAAGAAAAAGATGATTCAATATTGAAGCAACTATCGCCAAAAGAAATTTTATTTTTAGACGTGCCGCCCGATACATTAGGCTTCTCATCAAACCCAGCACATTACGCTATACAGAAGATGGATAACATTCGATACGTGTATGCACCTTCATTATCACAGATAGAAAAAACCAAACAAGCCAAAAGCCAGTTATGGATAGTCCTAAAACAATTGTTCTGCTTATAACATGAAATTAATTTTTGCAACGAATAACCAGCATAAGATTGATGAAATAAAAGCAGTGCTTCCGGCACATTTTGAAATCATCACATTAAAAGAGGCCGGTATTAATATAGATATTCCTGAACCGCACGATACATTGGAAAAAAATGCAGAAGAAAAAGCAACAACTATCTATCATCTTACCAGTACCGATTGCTTCGGTGAGGATACAGGCTTGGAAGTAGATGAGTTACATGGTGAACCCGGTGTATTGAGTGCCCGGTATGCAGGCGAAGAAAAATCATTTCAAAAAAACATTGAAAAGCTATTGCAAAATTTAAAAGACATAGAAGATAGAAGTGCACAATTTCGTACGGTTGTTTGCTTAATTATGGAGGGGGAAATCAATTTTTTTGAAGGTGTTTGCAGAGGCCGGATAATTGCAGAACAAAAAGGAGCGCAAGGCTTTGGCTATGATCCGGTTTTTATTCCGGATGGTGCAGATAAAACATTTGCAGAAATGGGGATGGAAGAAAAAAACAGGTATAGTCACCGGAGGAAAGCGGTGGATGGGCTGGTGGAGTTTTTGAATCAATAGAATTTAAACGAATAAATATTGAGCGGCATAAGCAACCAATCTTTTAGCGACAGCGACTTAATTGAAGGATGCATTAAAGGCGAACGAAAAATGCAGCGTGAGCTATATGATCGTTATGCCGCAAAAATGTATGGTGTCTGTTTGCGCTATGCCGCCAATGCCGAAGAAGCCGAAGATGTTTTGCAGGAAGGGTTTATAAAAGTGTTTAGAAAAATGACAACCTTTCGCAACGAGGGCTCGTTTGAGGGATGGATAAGGCGCATATTTGTAAACACCGCTATAGAACACTATCGTAAGAAAACGTATCTGCAACCCATAACTGAACAGGAAGAGAATACAGTAGAGGGCAAATATATTTCGGTGTTGGATAAGTTGGCTGAGAAAGATATTATCAATTTGGTACAACAGCTTTCTCCGGGTTACCGCACTGTATTTAACATGTACGTAGTGGAGGGCTACACTCATAAACAAATTGCAGACCAGTTAGGTATAAGTGAAGGCACCTCAAAGTCGCAGCTCTCACGGGCAAAGCAAATTTTGCAGGAGATGGTGCAAACATTTATTGAACGAAGAAAACAGGCCCCATAGCAATGGATAACCAATTACAAAACAAACTAATTCGCTTTGAAGCAGTACCACCCGCAGGTGTATGGGATAAAATTGCGGAGGCTTTAGACGAAGGCCAGCTATTTTCGGAACGATTATATAATTACACAGAAATACCAGGTACTATTAATTGGCGCAAGATTGAAGAAGGCTTAGATATTGAAGCGCATCCTGCGAAAACAATTCCTTTCACAACCCGTTTTAGAAACCCCATCCGTTATGTGGCAGCAGCTTCAATAATTGGGATAATTGCCATTGCCACAACTTTGTTGATGAAACGAACAGAAGCCGGTGCTTTACAAGCCGGAAGCAAAACTACAGTGCCTGTAAAAGAGCCGGTTACTCCGCCCCCAAACCAAAATTCAGTTGTGCAAAATAATACCGTAGCTGTTATTACTCCGGTAGTAAAAGTAAAGGTGCAGCAACAACCTACTTTTAAAAGAAGATTACTGAACATTCTTCAGCCACAAAAATTTCTGGCTTCGGTTGCAGTTGCCGGAAGATTCCTGCCACAAAAAGTTAGCAAAGAAGCCCTGTTTAATAATACCTTACTTAACAGCTACATGGTGTTTAGCGATGGAACCGGGATGGCCATGCGCCTGCCGAAAAAATTATTTCCAATGGTACAGTGCAACGAAGGCGATGGCTCTTGCCTGCAACGCATAAAGTCCCTGCAAAAAAAGCTTTCCACTGCTTCCCTCACTTCCGACTTTACCTCAGTTTTAGAAATGCTTCGGCAAATTCAGTAAAAGCTGTAATCTTGGCTATGGCCCGAATTAAGCTCACACAACCACAAACATTTTCATTTTCAACAAAAATTCCGGTACGCATAACCGATATAAATTATGGTGATCATGTTGGGAATGATACCATCCTCTCCTATATTCATGAAGCGCGGATCCAATACCTGAAAAGCCTTGGCTACACTGAGTTGAATATAGAAGGTGTCGGGCTGATAATGAGTGATGTAACTATAGAATTTACAGCAGAAATTTTCTATGGAGAAGTGCTGACTGCACATGTCGCTGTTGCTGAACCCGGCAGGGCAAGTTTTCAACTTTATTACAAACTGACAAAAGGAGATGATGAGAAAATAGTAGCCATTGCAAAAACCGGCATGGTTTGTTTTGACTATGATAAGAAAAAAGTTGTGAGCATGCCGGAGGCATTTAAGAAAGCTTGTAGTTTATAATATGTGCTCCATTTCCTTTTTATCTGTGATTCATTTTTACTTTTAGATTTATGCGCTTTAATTTATTATACATCTTTTAATGAAATTTTTGGAACCGAACATCAGTACTGCTATTAAACTTCGTTGCAATCTTTGATTTGTTCCATTTTTTTCTTTCAGTAAAAGAGAAAAATAGAACTTGTTTATATTTGCCGCACTTCAAAATAAAATACTCATGGCATCAAAAACAGTTGAGCTCTTAGGCAATAAAGCCGATTACTTATTAAATCACGTTTCCACTGCTATTCCAAAAACCGATATACATCTTCCCTCTCCTACCCATGTTGATGATATCTGGATCAATAGCAACCGGAGCAACCAGGTATTACGCAGCCTGCAAACTTTATTAGATCATGGCCGCTTGTCAGGCACCGGTTATTGCAGCATTTTTCCTGTTGACCAGGGAATAGAACATAGCGCCGGATCTGCATTTTCGCCTAACCCTGTTTTCTTTGATCCTGAAAATATCGTTCGTCTTGCCGTGGAAGGCGGCTGTAATGGAGTGGCTTCCACCTATGGTGTATTAGGAATTATGAGCCGCAAGTATGCACATAAAATTCCCTTCATTGTAAAAATAAATCACAACGAATTTTTAAGCTTTCCCAACAAATTTGACCAGACTCTTTTTGGTACTGTAAAAAGCGCATGGGATATGGGCGCCGTAGCTGTAGGTGCTACCATTTATTGGGGCAGTGCTGAAAGTACCCGTCAGCTAAAAGAAGTTGCAGAAGCTTTTCAGTATGCGCATGAATTAGGTATGTGTACAATACTTTGGTGCTATACCAGGAACAATGCATTTAAGGTGGATGGTGTCGACTATCACACGTCTGCCGATTTAACGGGCCAGGCCAATCATTTAGGTGTAACCTTACAAGCTGACATTATCAAGCAGAAACTGCCAACCAATAATGGTGGATATAATGCTACAAAACATGGCAAAACAAATAAGCTGGTCTATGAAAAATTAACTACCGACCATCCCATTGATTTAACCCGTTACCAGCTGTTGAATTGTTATAGCGGTCGGGTGGGTTTAATTAATAGCGGAGGAGAAAGTATAGGTGAAACTGATTTGCAGGAAGCTATATCAACGGCAGTTATAAATAAGCGTGCCGGTGGCATGGGGCTGATCTTAGGCCGCAAAGCATTTCAACGCCCCTTTGCCGATGGTGTAAACTTTTTAAATGCTATTCAGGATGTATATTTAGATGAAAGCATTACAATAGCATAGAACTAAAAATTAAGAATTGAGAATTAACAGTAAGAAACCTTCCACAATGGAAGGTTTCTTACGTATCTGCCTGTTGCTTGTCCAATAGTATGGTACAGTAAAGTTTCTCTAACATTTTTTGGCATTAGTTTTTACGTAACAATAAAAAAACAGTTTTTGTATGAACGGAGAAATTTACGGAGAACCAAGAAGTCAAAACAATGCAGGCAGGTCTTCTGCAGGTGATGAACAAACGAAGGATCAATTGCCAGAGTCAAATATAAAAAATGCTGCCTATGCCGATTATGCTTATGAAGTGGAAAACGATGATGAAGATATAATTATAGGGGGTGTTGGACAAAGCTTAATCAATAACCTATCTTTATGAACCTTATTGATGTTCTTTTGATATTGATTGTAGTACTTGCCATGTGGGCAGGCTGGGCAAAAGGTTTTATTTATGGTCTAACCGATTTGCTGATATGGATGGGTAGTTTGGCGACAGGTTTTTTTCTTTACCAATATGCAGGTAATTTTCTTCAAAAACTATTGCCTTCACTTGGCGTTTGGAGTTTGCCGCTGGCTTTTATCCTTACTATTATTATCTCACGGATTTTATTTTCACTACTCTTATACAGCTTTGTTCGCAGCACACCCAAAGAAGCTCATCACACTCTTTTGAACCGTGTTTTTGGCATTGTGCCTGGCGCCGTTACGGGTAGTATTTATGCGGCCATTGCTGCTGCTTTGTTGCTAAGCATGCCGGTTTTAAATGGCATTACAAAAGAAGCAAGGGAAAGTAAACTCGCCAATACTCTTGGAGTGCAAATTGCGTGGTTAGATGAGAAGTTCTCGCCCATTTTTGGTGCAGCCGCAAAGGAAGCGGCAAACCGGATATTGGTAAAGCCTGATAGCGACGAAACGGTTGAATTGCATTATACAGTTACTGATGTGGAGCCCCGCGCCGGCCTGGAAGCGCAAATGCTTGTATTAGTAAATGAGGAAAGAATAAAAGCAAGATTAGCCCCTGTTGTAGCCGATCCTGAAATGACCCGTGTAGCCCGTGCCCACTCAACCGATATGTTTGCCCGCGGATATTTTTCGCATTACACACCTGAGAAAAAAGACCCTTTTGACCGGATGAAAAAAGCCGGGATAGAATTTACTTCAGCAGGCGAGAACCTGGCCTTGGGCAGAACGCTAAAAATTTGTCACGAAGGATTGATGAACTCACCGGGCCACAGAGCTAATATTTTAAATCCCGCTTATAGGCGTCTCGGTATTGGAATTATGGATGGTGGAATTTATGGGCTGATGATTTCGCAGGAGTTTAGGAATTAAGAATGATATGGGGACAAGATATGCGAATGTGCAGATATGCGGATGTGGGCAAATCCATAGATAATGTTCCAATTTTAATTTTCTGTTTAAGAAGCGTTGAATAGAATTACAAAGCGTAAAAGTGTGCGCAATAGACGATCAATAGAAGAACAAAAAGGGAGTGTACCAAAAGAAATAGAACAGATGAACATGAAGGGGAAGAAGTAATAACAGACTCTAATCAGGCCCCCCTTTAGGGGTTGGGGGTTTAACTGCTTTCCTTAGCTCTATGGCAAATTAGTTCAACAGAGAAGCTAAAAGCCAATCCAAACGCAATTCCCTGCCATAACGATTGATCTTTAACAAAAGCAATAATCATCATAATAAAACAAAAAATACTTACTACTACAGTCAGTGCATTTTTTTCTGTAAAATATTTTTTCATACATAAAAAATTGTGAGTGATATCTCCCGTTGAAGTACGCTCAAATGTAGTATGGGAAAAGATTTCAGCGTGATAATTGTCGGCAAAATCAGAAAAACCTTCGGCCAATTTTGTTTTCAATTTCTATCTTTTTACCTGTTTCGCCTATCGTAAAACAATTGGGAAATATAAAAGCGTGAAAGAGTAAACAGAACTTCTTTTTTCTTTTATTCGGCGAATCATTGATCCTCCGTAAACAGTCTGATAGTATATTTACGCCTCCCAACAATAGAAATTTAAGGAGTATGAAACCACAGGATTTTATTTTTTCCAATGCCCCGGAACCGCACCGTGGCAGAACAAAGCAAATACTAAAACAACACCCGCAGATCCGCAATCTTATTGGTAAGAATAACCTCACCTTTTTGGCTATTATTTTTTTAGTAAGCTCGCTGGTTTTAGGTGCTTGGTTAGTAGCTGATCAGTCGTGGTGGGTGATTATAGCTGTTGCTTATTTGGGCGGCGCCTTTGCTGGTCATGCCCTCTTTGTTATGATACATGAAAGCACCCATAAACTGATATTTAAAAGTCACACGGCTAACCGGTTGGCCGGAATGTTGGCTAATCTGCCGCAGGTTTTTCCAAGTTCTATTGCTTTTGAACGCTATCACATAAAGCATCATTCTTTCCAGGGTGTTCATGAATTGGATGCTGATTTGCCTAACCGCTGGGAAGCCAAACTGATTAACAATTATTTTATTGGTAAAACCATCTGGTTTTTATTCTACCCGCTTTTCCAGGCCTTTCGCGTAGCAAGACTTAAAGAAATAAAACCTTTCGACGGTTGGCTGGCGCTTAACTGGGCTGCCAACATTGTTTTTGTTGCCGCCATCTGGTGGTTCTTTGGCGGAAAAGCTGTAGCCTTTTTAACCTTGAGCTTTTTCTTTTCTGTAGGGCTGCATCCCCTTGGCGGGCGGTGGATCCAGGAACACTACCTGGTACACGGCGAGCAGGAAACCTATAGCTATTACGGGCCATTAAACAAGGTGGCTTTTAATGTGGGCTATCATAATGAGCACCACGATTTTCCTTCTGTCCCCTGGAACAAACTTCCGCAAATTCGCAAGCAGGCTTCATCTTATTACGATACACTTTATTATCATACTTCGTGGACAAAATTATTTTTCCGGTTTTTGTTTGACCAGGAATTGTCGCTTTGGTCGAGGGTTATACGGCACAACAGGGGTAAAGTAAAATTAACTGATGAATCGAAGCCGGATGTTGAATTGCAGGTAGCGGAAGTGAGGGCTTAGGAATTTAATTTCGTATCCTGCAATATGTTACTTTATAATGCTAACCAACTATGAATACACAAAAAATACTTTGGGCCGATGATGACACGGACGACCTGATGCTGATGCGTCATGTATTAAGTGATATTGAACATGAGTACAACATTACAGAAGTGAATAACGGCCGCGAAGCGATTGATTTTTTAGAAAAAGGCAAACAGGAGAGTAATCTTCCCTGCCTTATTATTTTAGATATGAATATGCCGGTGTTAAATGGTAAAGAAACATTATCTCTAATAAAAAAAGATGAAAAGCTAAAGAACATTCCTGTTGTATTTTTTACCACGTCAAGCAGTGAGATAGATAAGCTTTACTGCAAGCGCCATGGTGTGGAAATGATCACAAAACCACCACGATATTCCAATTTAAAAGATGCCGTAAAAAAGCTGCTTGATTATTGCCTTAATAAAAGTTAGACATTTAAAATTTTTTCATACAACAAAAGGTCTCTATCGCAGAGGCCTTTTTTATTTTATTGCGGCTTTTCTTTTTTACAGCTCTTCTTCTTCAATAAAAATTGGTAAGGTAATATCAGTTGGACATTTAAAGTTGTCTATTGCCGGTGAGATGTCAGACGCCAGACGTGAGACCGGTCTCACTTTTCACGTCTCACGTCTAACGTCTCACCAAAGTGAATGGAGTAGTTTTAAAGTCTAAACGGTATTATATGCATTTTCATCCGGCAGGCTATGGTTGACTTTTAGTAAACAAGGAAATATAGAATGAACCCGCTGGCCCGGTTTTATTGGGTGTATCCCTAAACCACCAACATAATTTATGGAAATGCAAAACCTCCCGCTCACTGTACGCAGAGCGATTGAACTAATGGGCATTTATTTTTTGGGTATGATCATCATTGTTGGGAAAGACGTGATCAATCCGTTAGTGATGGCTTTTTTCCTTTCTATTATGTTGCTACCTATCTACCGGTGGTTCAGAAGGCGAAAGTTACCGGAGACCATTTCCATCGCTCTTTCACTTTTAATTCTTATTGTGGTTATTGCGCTTGTGATTTGGTTTTTCTCGTCACAAATAAGCAGGCTTATTGCTGATTTTCCGCAAATTAAAGCCAATGTAAAAGTTCATCTCGCTTCGCTAAGTTCATGGCTTGATGCAAAGACCGGTTTATCAACGGAACGTCAAACGCAGTTGCTTGCAGATCAAAATGAGAAACTAATGAATGCTGCCGGTGGTATGTTAGGAGGAGCCGCTTCTTCAATTACGGGCATTTTCATTTTTGTTGGCTTGCTGCCTATCTATATTTTCCTAATGTTATACTACAGAAATTTATTGCTCCGGTTTGTGTTCTTGTGGTTTAAGCCCGGCACACATTCTAAAGTTGAAGAGGTGATGCGGGAAACGGAAATTATTATTAAAAGCTACCTCGTAGGCCTGCTGATTCAAATTACTTACATAACGGTTTTATTAGGTGGTATTTTATTTTTTATTGGTATTGAACATGCCATTTTAATTGGGGCCATCTTCGCTGTTTTAAACCTGATACCTTATGTGGGTGCTTTAATTGGAAATATCATTGGAGTTGTGTTAACCATTTCCTCAACGCAAGAGCTTTGGCCCATTTTTGCGGTATTGGGAACTATTGCTTTTGTTCAATTTTTAGACAACAATATTTTAATGCCGCGCATTGTGGGTTCCAAGGTTAAGATAAATGCATTGGCTACAATAGTTGGTGTTATTGTGGCCGGCGCAATTGGTGGTGTGTCGGGAATGTTTCTATCGCTACCTGTAATTGCTGTGTTAAAAATTGTATTTGACAGAACTAATAATTTCAAACAATGGGGTGTGTTGCTGGGCGATGAAAGGCCAACGCAAAGTCCTATGCAGTGGCCGGTGTTTCGTTCAAAGAGAAAAGATGTAAATGAAAAAGTAAAAAGAGATAATGATGTAGAGCCGCCAAAAGAGAAGTGAATCCCTACATATTCTATCTTTTCCCAGCCTTTCATTTGGCACTAAAACAATTTGATTATCAGGATAGAGCTGTGCCAGCAGTTGCATATATTAGCCATTAGCAGTTATGCTTTCGTGAGTTCACTAACAAATTGTAGTAAGCTTTATGTTTAGAAAAACTTAAACTTCCAAAACTTTTTTAAAATGAAGGGCATTTCAATTGTGATCAGTTGCTTGACACCGATGCTTTGTTTGTCCAAGTAAAAAATGACGCCTCATTTTCTGAAAAACCGTCTTTTCCTTACAGCCATTCACATTGGATGGCTATTGTAAATGATAGTGCATGGACTAAAGTTAATACTACAAAATACCTTTCTTATTTAAACCAACAGTCTTCTGATAAGCTTCTTCAACAGATGAAAAGTTTATGCTCTTATCTAATAAAGTGAACTGTTATATTATTCTTGATAAGATTGATAGTGCTTTATTGCTAACGCAAAAACTTAATAATGATTACCCTGTTTTCTCTAAAGTGTGGTATGCAATAGGGGTGGGTTATTTAAGGGCAAAGAAATATAACAAATCCTATTTCAATGAGGTAAAACAGCTCTTTGCAAACGCCACGCTAAGTGAAAAGCAAAAAATGCTGAATGAACAATCGTACAGTCTATCAAACGGATTTTCTTTTATGCTGTGGGCGAATAGCGATACCGGAAAACTTGTTCAATCATTTGAGGGAATGATCCCCGGTTTGGGAAAAACCAATAAAACATTCACCTTAGAAGAAATGGAAGCTTTTGTTTATGCAATATCTACAAGAAAAGTAATGCTGAGAGTGAAAGTTGAACAAAACCGGTTTGTAAAAAAGCTGGAACAGGAAGTTGCTAAAGAAACAGCTTTTTATAAAACACTTTGGGAAAAGAAGGAATATAATTTTCAATCCTTAGATCATCCTACACAAATCGTTGCGGCTAATTTTCAGGCTTTTGATAAGGTTGATTTTCCTGCAGCCAATATCTGGGTTAATCCCAAAGAAACATTTAATGCAATTGATGATGATGGAAACGGCATAGTGGATGATGTGAACGGGTTTATGTTTAATCCTGAAAATCATTATCAAAAAGTACCGGTTTCTTTGGATAGGGAAGTTGCAAAAACTTATTTTAAAGATTCAGCTATAAAAAGGGTTAGTATTTATAACCATGGGACTATGTCAGTTGAACTAATGCTTAAAGGCAATCCCCATGTTCAGATAATCGGAATGGAACATTGGCAATATGACAGCATCTGGACTAAAATTCAAAGTAAGTTTAATACCGATATAGATCATAACCGGACAATTATTGATTCACTGGTAGAACTACGCATCAATTGCTGGAAAGCAATGGTAAATTATTGTAAAGAAAAAGGCGTAAAGGTTGCGCAGATTAATTCAATGGGCTTTGTGCTCAATGGGCCAGAATGGAATTTTGGAACGGGGACAGGTATGAACGACAGTTTAAGAATGAAATATAAAATGGAAAAGTTTTGGCAATTGGTCTATGGATTAAACGACGCTTTTTCGATGTCACCATCCACCTTGTTTGTTATTGCAGGCGGCAATGAAAAAATGGATAATACCACTAACAAGTATTTAAACATGTCCGTAAAGGGTCCGAATCTTCTAACAGTTGGGGCACTGGATAAAAATTTTAGAAAAGCATCTTATTCTAATTATGGAAAAGATATTGATGTATATGCGCCAGCACATTTTCCATTAAAAAGTAAAAACGTCCGAACAAATGAATCAAGCGGAACTTCAGCTGCTGCTCCTGTGGTTTGTAATCTTGCATTGAAACTATTGGGCTTATTTCCATCTCTAACAACTGAACAGCTTAAAAATCTAATTATAAAGGGAGCAGATAAAGACCTGTACGAACCGGGGATTAATTCTATTAACCCGGCTAAAACCGTTAAGTTAATAAAATATAAGTGGCATAGGAGGAGAACCAAATCAATCAAAGAAAGCACAAACCGCTAACATAGTATTGCGTCATATACTGGTTCACCTAGAAACTCTCAAATCTTAAAATTCAAAAATGAGAATAATCACTTTCCTCTTATTACTATCATTTGCAACACATGCATGTTTTGCCCAACCAGTAGCTATCCAAAATATAGCAAAGCAAATATCCACATCAAAAATGAAGAAGAATCTCTATTACCTCGCAAGTGATAAAATGGAAGGCCGGTTAATGGCAAGTAAGGGTGATACATTAGCATCGCTATTTATAGCCGGCGAATTTAAAAATGCTCAGCTGTATGCACCTTATACAAATGGAAAAAATTACTTTCAGGAGATTACAGCTTATAAAAAACTTGATTCGGGCTCACTTAGCATAGCCCGTTCCACCTACCCGGTGTATGATGGTTGGATAAGTTTAACGGAAGTGGCGGTAGATTTAAATGACATCGAAGTTGTGTTTACTAATTATGATAACATGGACAGCATGATGGCAATGCTTTCAGGCCAAGATTTAAAAAACAAAGCAATACTAATTAACGGAAATGCTCAGTTAAAGTGTCTTCAAAACGGAACTTTAGATAGCATTTCTCAAATTTTAAGAAGTCGAGGTGCGACAGCTATGGTGTGGTATCATCCTATAATAAAAAAAATATTTTCCTCCATACAAGCCCAATTTTTACCCACTTATCAAAGCCAAATTTCCCACTCGGAAGGAGCACCGGATCTGCCTAATATAATTTTGAACAATGATAAAATAAATAAGCTCCTAGAAGCAGATAAAATTCAAATGAATGAGGGCGGCAGTATTGTAGATTCGCTAGCTCGTAGAATTTTCATATTAAAAAATAGACTGAGTGTTACATGGCGGCAGTATTTTGAACCGGTACAGGCACCAAATGTTATAGGTTTATTGAAAGGAAAAAATACCACTTTATCCTGTATTGTAATTTCGGCACATCACGACCATGACGGCAGGAATGGGAAAGACATTTATTATGGAGCGGTGGATAATGCAAGCGGAACGGTCGCAATGATAGAAATTGCAGCTATGTTGAATAAAGCAGCTCAAAATGGATTACGACCAAAACGTTCTATTATTTTTGCCTCTTTTACCGGGGAAGAAAGGGGAAAATTAGGTTCTCAATATTATGTGGAACACCCTGTTTTTCCTATAAGTAAAACAAAGGCTATTCTTAATATTGATATGCTTGGAAGGGTAGACACTTTCTATAGCGGAATACGGGCTGACAGTAATTATGCCTATATTTTAGTAGTTGATACCCTTAATGCTGGATTGCGAAATGCGTTATATAAAGCAAACTCGTATGTAAATCTGAAGCTCGACACTTACTATGAACAGCCGCAAAACATGAAGCGCAGATTAACAGGATCAGATCAATATCCGTTCTATTTGAAAGGTGTGCCTTTTGTTAGGATTGATTGTGGCTTTTCTATTGATTATCACAAACCATCAGACACACCGGATAAAATAAATTACGGCCTACTCACTCGACAAACCCAGCTAGCTTTTCTTACTCTATGGAACTTAGCGAATGAGTGAAACAATTGACGGGGTTGTCGGATGTCTATTTCCTGCACTCCTGCAATACCCTCCGTCATACATGGCTTACGACACAGCCTCCTTTAATTGACAGAATATGTATTCAAAAAAAATTACTATTCTACTTATCAGCTTAACCATTGGACAGATAGGGTTTACCCAAGAGAAAAAAATTAGGTTAAGGGAAATAATGAAGACATACCATAACTATAATATGTTTGACGGGGCGGTATTGGTTGCTGAAAATGGCGAAATTATTTATAAGGATGCCTTTGGCTTAGCCAATAGGGAGTGGGATATACCTAACAAGACAGATACAAAGTTTATGATTGGCTCTGTTTCAAAGCCTTTAACTGCAACGTTAATGCTAATACAGGCACAAAAGGGCTTAATTGATTTAGACAACACTATTGAAGATTATTTACCCGAATTTAAAAACAAGCCTGCCGCAAAAGTAAAAATTAGACAACTGCTTACTCATACATCGGGCATACCAAATTATGATATTATAAAAGACTTTTTCCCAAGAGTAAGTCGTCAAAATTTCACCAGGGAAGACTATATAAAAGTATTTATAGACTCTGCTCTTGCTTTTACACCCGGCACCCACTATGCTTACAGTAGTTGGGGTTATTTTGTTTTGGGCTATATCATGGAAAGTGTGACAAAAAAAACGTATGCTCAGCTAATGTCTGATGACATTTTTAAAAAATTAAAAATGAATAATTCAGGCTCCTATTATCACACGCAAATTATACCCAACAGGGCAACCGGTTATGATTACAGTTTTGATGGTTATACTTCATCGGATTTCAGAGACCAGTCAAATACCATGGGTACCGGCGACATCTATTCAACAGTAGAAGATCTTTTCAAATTCCACATGGCTTTAGCAAATAACACATTACTTAATAAAGAACTAACGGCTGAAATGTTTACACCTGGAATGGCTCCTGCACAATATGGATACGGATGGTTTAACAAACAATTTAAATATACCAGCACGGATAGTAGTGCTTCAAATTTTCACCTGGGAATGACCGAGGGATTTATTTCTTTTATCCGGAGAATTCCTTCAACAAAGAGTTTAGTGGTAATACTTTGTAACAGTTCGCCAACCGATTTTTTTGGTATTACAAACAATTTGTACAAAGTATTGTATAACAAGCCTGTTACTTTGAAACAGCCTGTTCACAAAAAAGTGGAAACGTACATTGAACAGTTAGGCGCCGACAAAGCAATTGCTGAATATAAAAAAATGAAAGCTGACTCCGCGCATTATTATATTGATTGGATTTCTATGAATTTTATTGCACAGCAGCTACTGACTTTAAAAAGATATGAGGATGCAAGAGTGATTTCGGAGAACAATGTGAATGAGTTTCCTGACAAAGATTTGATATTGGTTACAATGGGGAACATTTACCTTGCTCTAAACAAAAAGGAAGACGCCATTAAGTTTTATAAAAAAGCACTTCAAATAACGCCTATGTATGAAGAGGCGAAAAATAGACTAAAGGAGTTAGAGGGCAAATAATGGAAAGGCTATGTACAACATTTGGTTAGTACAAATGAGGCTTGACAAGCAACATTGAACTATAGTTCCTTTTTTCAAAAAATTATTTTTTATCAGCAGCGGCTGTGTGGGCATACGGAATTCTATTGCCACCTGCACAAAGCGTTAATCCTTTATCCCCGCGTTTACGTCTCCTCCAGCACCAGCGCATCCAAACTCTTCACTCCAATACTTTTTTTGGAAACGAACCCCTCTGCATACTTCACTCCTATTCTTTTACCCAGCAACCTTGCCCGTGCAGAAAGTGCTTCCATAAACCCCGGCGAAGAAATATAGGTTTGCGGGTCACTGCTTCCATCAGCCAGAAACTGGGTTTTGTAAGCTTTTATGGCCTCCATTCGTTGTTCCCACACATGAGAGATATCTACAATTAAATCAGGTTCATAAAACCGATCCTGGATATAATGCAACAACATTTTAGGCCTCCATTTTTCCTGCTCCTGCCCATCATCGCCAATTGTTTTAACCTGACGCAAGCCCGAGAAAAAGCACGCATCATACGCCAGCAAACCACCACGCCCATGATCGGGATGACGGTCTTCCAAGATGTTTGCAATAACAATTTCGGGCTGGAACTTGCGAAGAACTTTTATCAATTGCAACTGATGCTCTTCATCGTTTTGAAAAAAACCGTCACGCATTTTTAAGTTTTCCCGTATGGAAACCCCTATGATTCTTGCAGCATCAGCTGCTTCTTCATAACGTGTTTCGATACTGCCCCTTGTGCCTAACTCTCCCTGGGTTAAATCAATAATGCCCGCCTTTTTACCGCGCATTATTTCAGCAATCAGAGTTCCGGAGCAACCTAATTCTACATCATCGGGATGTGAGCCTATGGCAAGAATGTCAAGTTTCATAAAGATGAGTAATGAGTGAATAATGATGAGTGGGTGTTTCAAAGTTCAGGTTTTCCTATCCTATCAAACCACATAACTGTTTAAAAGTGCTAACTATATGAATGCCCAATGGCTGCAGTTGATCAATCGTTTTATAATTGAGTTCGCAGGCGATGTCAATAGCCGTATCCACTTCTACAACAGAACCACGTGCCACCTCATAAAAACGTTTGCGCTCTGTTTCGGATTTGCGGGTTGAACCCTCAGCAATATTCAGGTGTGTTGACAACCCAGCTCGTCGGATTTGCTGCACCATGGCAAATCTTTCTTCAGAAGGAAAATCTTCGTTATGCGATAGCATTCCAAAACCAAATTTTTTGAAGCAAGAAAAACTTCTTTCTTAGTATGGCTTAATTGTAAAAACATTTAGTTTTTTCTAAAGATAACAATCGATGTTAAGAGCCAACAATCCATGGTAAGCGACCCACTCATCACTCATCACTCATTACTCATTTGTGCACCTCACTTGTAAAATGAAATTCGATATCAGGGTTGTTAGTACGTTCAGTATTTAAAAACCATTCGCTTTGGGCTAAATAAACTAATTGCCCATCCTTATCCAGCGCAATGTTGGCACCTTTAAATTTTATAAAATCGTCCAACTTTTTGGGGTCTTTGCTATCTAGCCAACAAGCTTTAAAATAGTGCAAAGAATTAAATACTACTGAGGCGCCATACTCGTGTAAAAGCCGGTATTGAATTACTTCAAACTGCAACTCACCTACACAACCTATGATTTTTTTATTGCCACCAAACTGCGTAAATAATTGCGCTACACCTTCATCGGTTAATTGCAACAGTCCCTTTTCGAGTTGTTTGGTTTTCATCGGATCCTTATTCGCCACTTCCTTAAATATTTCGGGAGAAAAAGTAGGAATTCCTGTGAAATAAAAATCTTCGCCTTCGGTGAGTGTATCGCCAATTTTAAAATTACCCGTGTCAAACAAGCCTACTACATCGCCGGCGTAGGCATCATCAACAACACTTTTTTCTCTTGCCAAAAAAGAATAAGGGTTGGAGAAGCGAACATCTTTATCTAATCGCACATGATGGAAATATTTATTGCGGCTAAACCTACCGGAGCAAACCCGAAGAAAAGCAATTCTATCACGATGTTTTGGGTCGAGGTTGGCATGTATCTTAAAAATAAAGCCGCTAAACTTATCTTCTCCAACTGCCACTTTTCTTTTGTTGGTTTCCCTCTCTTTCGGCATGGGTGCAATGCGAATAAATGTATCCAACATTTCTTTTACACCAAAGTTGTTAATGGCGGAGCCAAAAAATACAGGCGCCACATCTCCGGTTAAATAGTTCTTTACGTCAAGCTCACCATAAACACCATCTATTAATTCAACATCTTCCCTAAGAGTTGCTGCATCACGTTTGCCTAATTTTTCTTCTAATAAAGAAGCAGATAAATCAGAAATTGAAACAGTATCATCGTCCGTGGCTTTTGTATTGGCACTAAAAAGCCGAAGGCTTTTATTGTGCAAATCATATACACCTTTAAAATCTTTTCCCTGGTTAATGGGCCACGTCATTGGGTGCAGAGAGATGGATAATTCTTTTTCTATTTCTTCTAATAAATCAAAACGTTGCTTACCATCACGATCCATTTTGTTGATGAAAACAATTACCGGTGTTTTGCGCATACCGATTACTTGCATCAGCCGGCGGGTTTGTTCTTCAACACCGTTCACGCTGTCAATAACAAGAATAACACTATCAACTGCCGTCAAGGTTCTATAAGTATCCTCTGCAAAATCTTTGTGACCGGGAGTATCCAACAAATTAATTAAAGCACCGTCATACTCAAAGCTCATTACCGATGTGGCTACCGAGATACCACGCTGGCGCTCTATCTCCATAAAGTCAGATATAGCCGCCTTCTTGATCTTATTGCTTTTTACAGCACCGGCCACCTGAATGGCACCGCCAAAAAGAAGAAACTTTTCTGTAAGGGTTGTCTTACCCGCATCTGGGTGAGAGATGAT
>MWWF01000069.1_pt1 | contig 17679 bp, 16 predicted proteins | sample 1047351 | NCBI WGS metagenome assembly MWWF01 (sample SAMN06349970, study PRJNA376086) | soil metagenome | isolation source: MGM-3 sample Antarctic (ecotone) soil | place: Antarctica
TTATCTGTTATCGTGATAGAAACATCTGCACTTTTGCAGCCAACTCTTGTAACTGAAACATTTTCGAACCACCATGTATAATTTTCAATAGTGATGGTTCTTACCTGTATGCCGCCGCATGAATCCTGCATCCTGATAGAATACTCACCCGGTAACAGCCCGCTGAATACACCAGTTGAATTAGATGTGCCAACACCGGAAGGTGAAGGGGCGATGATGGTATAATTAAATGGAGAACGACCATATTGCACATTGGTAACGCTGATGGCTCCATCATTATTAGCACAGCTTGCATCCAACTTAATTAATCCGAATCTTGGATCGTCATAGTTACCAATAACCTGCACACTGTCTATTTGTTTTATACAAGCCGTGTTCAGATCTTTAACAATAACGCTGTAATAACCAGGGGACAATCCTGTAATATTATTTAAGGAAGTGATGGCAGTGGTAACAGGCCCGATTGCCTTATAGCTGTAATTACCTGAACCTCCGCTTACATTTACCAAAATAGAACCCGTGGCAACGCATCTTGATTCTGAAGCAATACAGTTTACAGATAAAGAACTGCAGCTTTGCGCAGCAGCCCGGTTCAATAAAAATAATATAAATGGCAGCAGGTAAAATTTCACTTTCATAGGATTGGATTTAGCAACTGTGTCTTATAATAAACAAGGCTTATAAGACATCTCAAAGAAACTTCATTTTAAAGCGGATAGCAATAGTATAAACACTAAAAAATTTGCGTGGTAATGACCAGTTTTATGCGTATATCCAATTAGAAAAATTTCATTGCTTATTAAAAAGCAAAGCTGAATTTTGAATTTAAAATTGCCACGAAGGCACAAAGGCTCAAAGAAAGAAAAATTAAAACTCAGCGCTTTGTGTCCGAAGCTTCGGACTTCGTGTCTTTGTGGCAAAAAAAATATTTTCGGGAAAATATTTTGAAATAAATCAATCATTATTCGGCTCAACCTACCTCAATGACAATAAGACAAAAAATATTAAAGATGGTCTATCCCTTGTTTGTTTTTTTTAAAAGCGGGAAAGGCGATAAGAGAATATTATCTAATAAAGAATCAGTCAATCCGCCGGTTTCTTTTTATTCATTATCAGCTCAATTGAATAACGGACAGGAATTATTCTTTGAAAAATTACGTGGTAAAAAAGTATTGATCGTTAACACGGCAAGCAATTGTGGTTACACTTCTCAATATGAAGAACTGCAAAAATTATATCAGCATTCAAAAGAAGATATAGAGATCATTGCTTTTCCTGCCAATGATTTTAAAGAACAGGAAAAAGGAAGTGATGAAGAGATAGCTAAATTCTGCACAACCAATTTCAACATCCGTTTTCCTATTGCAAAAAAAAGCAGCATAAGAAAAAGTTCTGCACAGAATGAAATTTTTAAATGGCTAACTCACGAAGAACAAAATGGATGGAATGACCATCAACCGGTGTGGAATTTTTCTAAATACTTAATTAATGAAGAAGGAAAGTTGACTCATTACTTTCATCCTGCCGTCTCGCCATTAGGTGAAGAAATGCTTAAAGCAATTAATGAGTAAATGAATTGGCTATTGAAGTTTCCGAGCTTTGCCACTTAATTACAAAACCATGAGTACAAGTGATTGGATTGGAACAATTGGAGTCGGGCTTATATTGATTGCCTATTTCTGCAGCACTTTTAACTGGATGTCGGCGCACAGCAAAATATTTTTTTTATTGAATGCAGTTGGTGCAGCCATGACCTGCTACGCATCTTATCTTATTTCTTACTGGCCTTTTGTTGTATTGGAAGGAACATGGGCAATTGTTTCTATAATTGGCTTCGCAAGAGCGAAGGAGTAATTTATCCGCAACTATAAGCCATTGTTTCCATATTTACAGTTCTTGCCGCAAATTCATAGCCCGTATAATTCTTTTCAATTTCGTTAAGTATATCATCTATTTGTTCCACTTCAGAAATAGTAACCAATTTCAAACGGTACTCTTTAATATTTGGCAAGCCTCTTAAATAATTTGTGTAATGCCTGCGCATCTCATTAATTCCGGCTTTCACTCCTTTCCATTCAACAGAGCGGTGCAAATGCTGGCGAATGACATCAACTCTTTGTTGAATAGTTGGCGGCGCCAAATGCTCTCCTGCTTTTACATAATGTTTTATCTCGTTAAATATCCACGGATAACCAATAGCTGCACGACCAATCATGATGCCATCAACACCATAACGGTTTTTATATTCCAATGCTTTTTCGGGAGAATCAATATCGCCGTTTCCAAATATGGGAATATGAATGCGTGGATTATTTTTCACCGCAGCAATATGCGTCCAATCTGCAACGCCTTTATACAATTGACATCTTGTTCTGCCATGAATTGCCAATGCTTTTATGCCAACATCCTGCAATCGTTCTGCCACTTCTTCAATGTTGATAGTGCTGTCATCCCAACCTAATCTTGTTTTTACAGTTACAGGTAATGAAGTAGAATTGACAACTGCTTTTGTCAGTCGAACCATCAAATCAATATCTTTTAATACAGCAGCCCCGGCGCCTTTTGAAACTACTTTTTTTACAGGACAACCAAAATTAATATCAAGTAAATCAGGATTAACTGCTTCAACAATTTTTGCACTCATCGCCATGGCTTCTTCATCACCGCCAAAAATTTGAATGCCAACTGGTTTTTCATTTTCAAATATGTCAAGTTTTTGCCTGCTCTTTATTGCATCACGAATCAAACCTTCGCTGCTGATAAATTCCGTGTACATAAGATCTGCACCATTTGCTTTGCAAACGGCACGAAATGGCGGGTCGCTTACATCTTCCATTGGCGCAAGCAATAATGGAAAATCGGGGAGTAATATATTGTCAATTTTTACCAATGAAATTTGTATTCTTTTATCAGGTCTTATCTTGCAGGCTTTCCCTATAAATAGAGGGAGCAAATTTACACTGAAGAAAGTAAGGAGTATGCAAACATATCTTAAAACAAAACCAGTTTGGATTCAATTGTTGTTATTCGTAGGAATGGCATTTGGATTATTCATGGTGTTAAGCCTCATTGGAATAGCAATACTCTCAAGCATGACAGGCATAGGTTTGAAAGACTTGCAGAATATGGCTGACTGGGATTATACCAATCCAAAAATGATTACTTATATCCGGGGGTTGTTGGTGGTGCAATTCATTGGGTTATTTGCAGCGCCTTCTTTGCTGTATGCATATTTTGCCGACCCAAAACCATTGCAGTTTATTGGCTTGAAGCAACCATTAAAAAACAGGTTTTGGATATTAGGTATTGTTGCTTTGCTTGTAGCCATTCCGGCTGTAGAATATATTGGTGTACTTAATCAAAAAATACATCTGGGGAATGAAACACAAAAATGGATGAAGGGCATGGAAGAAGAAGCAGCAAAGCAAATTCAATTCATGCTAAATAAACATACACCAACTGAATTAGCTTTGAATCTTATTTTCATTTCACTATTTGCCGGCATTGGTGAAGAATTATTTTTCAGAGGCATTTTGCAAAGATTATTCATCAGGGCTTTTAAAGAACCATGGGCTGGAATTGTAATTACAGCAGCTTTGTTTTCTGCATTTCATTTTCAGTTTTTTGGATTTTTTCCTAGATTATTTCTTGGTGTCTTGTTGGGCGCAATTTATTGGTACAGTGGTAGTTTATGGACAGCTATTCTTGCTCATTTTCTTTACGATGCTTTGATCATTGTTTTAGTTTACATGAATCCGGAGATGTTGAAAAATGCAGACAAGCCAATGCTTGATATGAGCAATATGGGTTTAATGGCAGTGATTAGTTTAGGGCTTACTGTATTGGTAATTTGGCAAATGAAAAAAGCATCCACTGCTTCTTACGCAGAATTATATAAAGATGATCGTCCGCCAAAAGACCAACTTACATTTTAAAATAAATGGCATTAAACCTGCAAACATTTAAAACAAGAACACTTACTGCTATTGTATTTGCAGTGGTAATGTTGAGTAGCTTACTATGGAGCAAATGGTCATTCTTCATTTTATTTTCCATTGTTCATTTTGGAGCATGGATGGAATATCAAAAATTAGTTGCCAGGTTTAACCCTGATTATAAAAAAATTATTTCTTTTCATAAATACGGCATCATGATTGGCGGTTGGTGCCTGCTGCTGTTTTTTACCAATTATGAATTAAAGTTTTTTGAAATTTCCTTGACGGAAATTGGATTTTGGACAGGTGTTGTATTTATGATTTTATTGCCTTTGGTTATGTGGCTTGAATCGAAAAACATTTTTTTAAAGAACATTGCTTACTCCATTTTTGGATTGCTATATATTTCATTACCACTTTCTTTATTGATCGAATTAAGAACACATTGGAACGAAGCACAGTATCAATTATCAATCACCATTCCATTGCTCATTATTTTTTCTTTGTGGATCAACGATACGATGGCTTATATCGTTGGATCTTTTATTGGAAAGACGCCGCTTTCAAAAATTTCTCCCAAAAAAACATGGGAAGGAACAATTGGGGGTGTGATATTGACCATCATTACAATTTCTTTAATTGCCTTTTTCACTAAAAGAATTTCTGTTGCTAATGCAGCAATCATGTCTGCACTTGCCGCCATCAGCGGAACGTTTGGAGATTTGTTTGAGAGCAAATTAAAACGTATGGCTGGCGTAAAAGACAGTGGCAACATTATGCCCGGTCACGGTGGATTTTTAGACCGGTTTGACTCTATTTTATTTGCAGCAGTAGTTGTTTGGTTTTATGCAAGAATTGTATTGGGATGATTATTTAACACTCTTTAGCCAATCCTTTATTCCTTTATAAATTTTCTTTGCCACTGCTTTATGAAAGTCATCATCCAAAATTCTTTTCTCATCTTCTTCGTTGCTAAGAAATGCAACTTCAACTAAACAATTTGGATATTCTGTTGGTCCGCTTAATGCAAAATTGAAAGCGCCAATATTGCCAAAATTGTTTAATCCGAGGTCTAACATGCGGTTTAATATTTTTTGAGATAAGGGACGAAAACCTATGTAGCGGTAATAAGTGCTTACTCCTTTTGCGATGGCATTGCCAGAAGAATTTAAATGAATGCTGATCAAAATATCTGGATCTTCTTTTCTTACCATTAATGTCCTGTCAATCATGCTTACATCCACATCTTCTGTTCTTGTCATATAAACACTGACGTTTTTTTTCTTTAAATATTTCTGAACTTCTTTGGCAATTTTCAATGTGTATTCTTTTTCGTTAGCGTTCGATTTTAATCCTGTTGCGCCATTGTTTGAACCTCCATGTCCGGCATCAATGGCTACAGTCAGTGATTTTGGTTTTAATGAAGAAGGCTGCCGCTTTACACGAATCTGCAAAGCGTTTTTATTGTAATAAATAAAATAACCCCAATGCTGTTTGTGTTTCAGTTCAATATAAATCCTGAACACATCATCTTCAATTTGCTCTTGCCAAACATTCTTAATTTCCTTTGCTGTTTTTAATTGTGTGATCCAATTTGTATTGCTTGTTGCGCCAAAAACATCTACCATAATTCGTGCAGGATCTATTTGCTGAATGCTTCGGTAAGGCAATTTTTCCGTCAACGAAACAGATACATAATCGTACTTGTCATCGCCCCAAACTTTACAGCTTGATGTTAAATAATAAGGCTGCAATTTTAATGAAGTATCTGGCTTAAAGCTTTGTTTGGACAAGTATGCAAAATGATTATTTGCCAATTGAACTTTATAATCGGTATTAAAGCTGTCAACTACTTTTATTGCAACGTTGCTGTCTAAGTAAGTCATCTTTGCACCACCCAAACGATCATCACCAAGGCCATATTCAAGATAAGGAAGCTGGCCAATTGTTCTTCCGGATAAAAATTGTTGTGCATTGGCTTTTTGAAAGCAAAAAAGCAGGAGCAAAGCATAAAATTGTTTCATTTTACCAAGATAGAACATATAAATACTCAACACAATTCCGTAATTATACTAAGCAGGGCAAAAGTGGTAGTACCCAATTTTTAGCAGGGGCTTAGAAGTAAAGAATATCGAAATTATATTTACGTTTAGTAATAGTCGAAAGACATATCCAATATCCTAAAACCAAACCCTATGAACTGGAATACCCTTCCCGGTGTTGCTTGTATCATCACATTTGCCTTGCCAGCAGCGGTAATAATTTACAACCGCTTTTACACACACCGCAGCCTTGCTGCCTTGCTTATTTATTATACCATTGCAGTTACAGATAATGTGTTAGCGCAACAATTAATTCCTGCGCCTGACTCCGTTAGCAGGGGCCTTGGTGTATTAAATAATTATTTTGATGTGCCTTTAATGCTTGTAACACTTTTATTTTTCTGTCCTAATAAACAAAAACAAAGATTTGTGCATATTGTATGCGGAGTGTTTCTTAGTTATGAAATTGCTATCGCATTCATCTTTGGATTCACCACAAAAGCAGTTACTTACATTATGGGGCCCGGGCTTCTTATAATACTTGTTTATGCATTTTATCTTTTTCTGCGACAAGTAAAGCTTACCGTAGTGCATGGTAAAAATGAAGGACGAACATTCATGCTGGCATCTATATTTTTTGCCTACGGCTCTTATACTTTGATTTATTTTTTCTACTACATTTTAGAAACGCCTTACAAAGCTGATACGCTTTTGCTTTATTTTATTTCTTCCACCATTGCTTCTGTGTTAATGGCAATTGGCTTGCATCTAATGCGCAAACGCATGAAAGAGCTGGAAGCTTTAAAAATTACAAGAAGAGAATTGGCTACTATTTTCGGAACAAGTAATGTAAAGAAGTTGACAAATTGAGCGAAGGTTGACTGGTTGATAAGCTAATTAAGCATCTTTTATCATATCAACTTAAAAACCAATCAACATATCAACCTGCACTATAAACTATATCTTTTATCGGCAATCAAATGATCTGCAATTCTTCTTCGTCCTTCTTTGCTGTTATAAGGTTGTGCTTTTGTAAAACGCTTTAATCCCATCAAAATCATTCTTTGTTCATCACCTTCAGCAAAAGCGTTAATGGCGTCTTTACCATTTTTATGAATACGGTCTGCAGCATCGTACAAATAACAATTCAAAATTTCTTTGAGAAGAGATGCATTTCCCATTCCATCTAATTTTATTACACGAAGCAGTAAACTTTCTGCAACAAATGTATCTATTGACATATCTGCAATGCACATCAGCACCTCCTGCTCACTTTCCAATTTCATCATCAACTTTTGGGCAGCAGCACCGGCCGTCAACAAAATTGTTTTTTTAAAATTGTTCACTAATTTTCTTTCCTGTGTATATGATGTTTCATCTTCTTCGCCAAAATCCGGGATGCTCATTAGTTCTTGCGAAACTTTCATGGCTGGTCCCATAATATTTAATCTTCCCTGCATGGCACGTTTCAAAGTCATATCAACAGTTAGCAAACGGTTGATCTCATTTGTTCCTTCGTAAATGCGGTTGATGCGGCTGTCGCGGTATGCTCTTGAAATATTGTATTCTGCGCTGTAACCATTACCGCCATGAATCTGCACACCTTCATCCACACAAAAATCTGCCACCTCGCTGCCATACACTTTTAACATGGCACATTCAATAGCAAATTCTTCTGCAGCGCCAAGAAGCGCTTCATTAAAAGGCTTGCCTCCATCCAATAGCTCATGTTCTTTTTCATCAATCATTTTTGCCGTTCTGTACAAAGCGCTTTCGCAGGCAAAAGTTCTGATAGCCATTTCTGCCAGCTTGTGTTTGATAGCGCCGAAGTTTGCAATGGGTTGTTTGAACTGCTCTCTTGTAATGGCATATTCAACAGCATTGGTAATTGTTTTTTTTGCGCCGCCAAGTGTAGCTGCACATAATTTTAAACGGCCAATATTTAAAATGTTGAAAGCGATCTTATGTCCTTTTCCAATGTCCCCTAAAACATTTTCAACAGGCACTTTACAATCCTGGAAATATAATTGAACTGTAGAGGAACCTTTGATGCCCATCTTGTGTTCTTCGGGACCTTGCGTAAATCCTTCATAACCTCTTTCTACAATAAAGCCAGTGAACTTATCGCCATCAACTTTTGCAAACACAGTGTAAACATCTGCAAAGCCGCCATTGGTGATCCAGCATTTTTGACCATTCAATAAATAATATTTTCCATCTTCACTTAACCTCGCCGTTGTTTTAGCACTCAATGCATCGCTTCCTGCGTTGGGTTCTGTCAATCCATAAGAACCTGTCCATTCACCGCTGATCAATTTTGGGATGTATTTCTGTTTTTGTTCCGGTGTACCGAAATATAAAATAGGTAAAGTGCCGATGCCGGTATGTGCTGCAATGGCAACAGAAAAAGAATGTCCTGCACCCAAATATTCATTGATGATGGTGGACGTAATAAAGTTTTTTCCAAGTCCTCCATATTCTTCCGGGAATGATGCAGCAAGCAGGCCTTGCTCACCGGCTTTTTGCATTAAAGATTTCATAAGGCCAGGTTCCATGCTGTCAATCCTGTCAAGATTTGGAAGTACTTCAGTTACTAAAAACTGATCGCACATGTCGCGAATCATTTTTTCTTCTTCGGTAAAGTCTTCAGCAATATAGGTGTTGGCTACGTCACTTTCTTTCACCAACCATTCACCACCTTTTAAGGCTTCGTTTGTTATTGTTTCCATATATGAGAAGTTTAAAGTTTATTTTTAAAGATTAAGGTTCATTAATTCTATCATTCACTATTGCTCATAATACTTCGTATCATCTAATTGTGTATTGCCCCGGTTGCCAATTGCTTAAATCCTGTTCAAATTATCATACACTTTCTTCAGCACTTCCTTGCACATTTCAATTTGATCAGCAGGCACGCCTTCCAATGCTTCGTTTAAAGTTTCTTCGGCTAATTGCATGGTGTCCTCCTGTAATTTTTCAGCTTGCTTCGTTATAAAAACTTTATTGATCCTTCTGTCCTTATCATGCGAAACTCTTTTTACAAGATTCAATTTTTCAAGGTTGTCAACCAATCTTGTAATGCTGGGCTTGTCACGAAAAGTAGCGTTGCAAAGTTCCTGCTGGCTTTTGCCATCTTCTTTCCACAAATGATATAAAACACTCCATTGCTCAATGGTGAGATTAATACCGGCGGCATTCAGTTTTTTCTGCAATCTCCTGGCGATAGCAGTTGAAGCCTTACCGGTGATAAAGCTGTATAATTCTCCTTTTTTAAAATGGTTGTTTGGCATACGGTTGTTTATGCAACTATGTAAATCTAATAAGCAAGGTTAACATTTCCAAAAAAATTCCGTCTTTCATCGAAAGCTGCTTTTACAAATCTGGAATTGTTTTACCTTACAGCCCCATTTTATCCGGTTTAATTTCTTCCAATACTGCTGCTGCTAACCATTTTATTATTATTATGAAAAAGCAACTGATCATTTCTTTATTGGCATTTCAGTTTTTGTGCATTGGAGCAATTGCGCAGGACAAAAAAATTGTGGTATTAGGTTCGTCAACTGCCAAAGGTTTTGGAGCTTCAACTTATCCCTATAATGGTGATTGGAATTTTAATGATTCCTGTTGGGTAAAAAGACTGCAAACTGATTTCAGAAAAAACACTACTGATGGTATTGACACTATTATTACCAATTTAGCAGTCGGCGGCAAAAATACTTATCATGCTATGCCTACTAATTTTGTTCCTCCACCCGGCCGCCCTCTTTCTGATCCAACAATGAATATTACATTGGCGTTGAGTTATAATCCTGACGCCATCATTATAAACTTTCCATCGAATGATATTGCAGTTGGCCATACAAAGCTGGAGATCATGGATAATTTCCGGTTGATGTTTTCATTAGCCAATAGTAATGGAGTTAAATGTTTTATTGCTACAACTCAACCAAGAAGCGATTTTTATCCTAACCTGACAATGATGCAATACCAAAGAGATCTGGTGGATTCTATTCAAAACAATTTTGGCATGTATTCTATTGATTTCTGGACTGACCTGGTGGGAACAACGCCAGCTTATAGTATCAGGCCAGAAGTTGCTTATACCAATGATGGAATTCATGTTAACGATTATGGTCATCGTCTCTTGTTTTTAAAAGCTGTTCAAAAACCTTATTTCACCGTTAACGCTCCCCTTCCTTTAAAACTCATTGATTTCAATGCACAACTGCAAAGCAATACCGTTCTTTTAAAATGGAAAACAACCGATGAAGATCCGAATAGTTTTTTTGAAATTGAAAGAAGCAACGACGGAAGGCAGTTTAATAATTTACACAGGCTTAATGCCAACGGCTTAATGAATGTAAACGATTACGCCTTTACAGACCCACAGCCACTCGAAGGAAAAATTTATTACCGGTTAAAAATTATTGAACCGTCAAAAACTTCTTATTCAAAAGTAATAAGCATTACAAACAAAGGCAGGCAACTTTCCATCAGTTCCATTTATGTTGACGGAAGCAATTTGAATATTAAAATAAGCAGCAAAAAAAATGAAAGCATTGATGTCAACATCATCAATCTTTCTGGCATGTTAGTGAAAAAATGGAAGCAGCAAATAAATACCACAAGCGCTGTTTTTTCAATACCTGTTTCAAACCTAACTGCGGGAGAATACATTTTGCGAATAATAAATGCTGATGGTAATTCCGATACAGAGCGTTTTATTAAGCTTAAATAAAATTGCAGACTTTATCAGCAGCCTTTAGATTTGTTGGCAGATGATACTGTTGCTGCTTTCAATAATTTTCATGTTCGTTTATGCGTTGCTCATTCTTTACTACTGGCAAGGATGGAAATCGTTGAAAGAATTTACTGCAACAGAAGCAAATAAGAATGTTTTTATTTCGGTGGTTATCGCTGCAAGAAATGAAGAAAAAAATATTGCTGCTTTATTAACTGCATTAAAACATCAAACTTATTCTCCAAATTTTTTTGAAGTAATTATTGTTGATGATTTTTCAACTGATGCAACCGGAAAAATAGTGAGTGAATTTTCATCAACAAATATTCACCTGATTCAACCTGAAATAAATGCAGACCTCTCTTCAAAAAAGAAAGCAATAGAAGCAGGTATAAAAAAAGCAAAAGGTGAACTGATAGTTACAACAGATGCCGATTGCATTCCAAAAGAAGGCTGGCTACAAACCTTTAATGATTTTCATACTCAAACAAACGCTTCTTTCACTGCAGCTCCTGTAAAATTTTTTTACAATAAAAGCTTACTGCAAATTTTTCAGTCAATAGATTTTTTAACCTTGCAAGGCATTACAGCCGCAAGCGTGGCTTCCAATTTTCACACCATGTGCAATGGCGCCAACCTTGCTTATAAAAAGCAATCTTTCACTGATGTAAATGGCTTTGAAGGAATTGACAAAATAGCAACCGGTGATGACATGTTGCTAATGCATAAGATCTGGAAAAAAGACCAACAAAAAGTTTTTTATTTAAAAAGTAAAGAAGCGATTGTTGCGACAGAACCAATGCAAAGCTGGAAAGATTTTATCATGCAGCGAAAAAGATGGGCAAGCAAAACTTTCGTGTATAATGATTACAGAATTATAGCCGTTCTCTTTTTTGTTTATTTATTGAATTGCCTTTTTATTGCGCTTATTGTTTCCTCTTTTTTCAACAGCTTTTACTGGTGGTATGTTGCTGGATTCTGGATTGGCAAAACAATTATTGAAGCTCCATTTGTTTACAGCGTATCTAAGTTTTACGATGAACAAAAATTGATGCGCTATTTTTTCTTTTTTCAGCCGCTCCATATTTTTTACACAGTTTTTGTTGGTCTTATAAGTCAATTTGGAAAGTACGAATGGAAAGGAAGGAGAACGAAATAAAATTTATCTTTCTCGCATGAACAGTGCATCACCATCTTTTTGGCAGGCCGCATGGCGCAGATTGAAAAAGAACAAAGGCGCTATGGCCGGATTAATTATGATTGCTATCTCTGTTTTCGTTGCCATCTTCTGTTATATTATTGTACCAGACCCTTCTCCAAATGCCAACAGAATTATTTTAGAAATTGGTGGTGAGAAACCCGGCTTCAAACAAAATTTTTTATTGGTAAAAAAAACAAACCCTCAATCAACTGATTTTTTTTCCAGGATTATTTCGGGTAAAGGAGATCAATTTGATTATGTTCCAATAACAACTAATCAACAAACAAACGACAGTATTATTGTTCAAAAATACATAGATGAAGGTGTAACAGAAAGATTGGCTTTTGACAAAAATACTTTAAGCTCCAAACCAATTATTTCCAAAAAATTTTTACTGGGCACAGATAAATATGGACGTGATATTTTAAGCCGTTTGCTAATTGGAACAAGAGTGAGTTTAAGCGTTGGTTTAATTACTGTAATCATTTCGCTTACTGTTGGAATTATACTCGGCGCTATTGCAGGTTATTTCAGAGGCAGGGCAGATGATATCATTATGTGGCTGATAAATGTTATCTGGAGCATCCCAACTTTGCTGCTTGTTTTTGCTATTACACTTTTATTAGGCAAAGGTTTTTGGCAGGTTTTTATTGCCGTTGGTTTAACCATGTGGGTGAATGTGGCAAGGTTAGTTCGTGGACAAGTGATGGTTACCAAAGAACTTCAATACGTGGAAGCAGGAAGAGCATTGGGCTTTTCAAATTTCAGAATTATTGCAAGACATATTTTGCCAAATATTCTTGGTCCAATTTTGGTTATTGCCGCATCCAATTTTGCATCTGCCATTGTAATTGAAGCAGGTCTTAGTTTTTTGGGTGTTGGTGTGCAGCCTCCGCAACCAAGTTGGGGATTGATGATAAAAGAGAATTATAATTTCATCATTACACAAAATCCAATGCTGGCATTGGCTCCGGGTTTTGCCATCATGTTATTGGTTCTTGCCTTTAATCTATTTGGAAATGGATTGAGAGATGCGTTGAATGTGAGATAAAATATGACACGAATTTTAATGCACGAATAAACAAATTAATTCTTAAAAATAGCAGCGTTTGTTTGAGTACGTGTTTTAATATCAGCAACAATAACTACCGCCACACATAAATAAAATATACTTCCGGCTTTGTCAGTTTCAATCATATCGCTTAAAAAATTCACCGTGCATTCCATCATTAATATAGCCCCAACTGCAGCAATGATGATCTTCCACATTCTTTCTTTTGTACGATAGTAAATTGTTTGCACATACCAAAACAATGCTGCAAGCAAAGTCAGAAATAATAATAATCCAACAACACCTTGTTCAATCATCATCAGCAAAAAATAATTATGCACTGTTGATTTCTCTACGTTTTTGCTAACCCAGGTTTTAAATGCAGGTTGCGTATAGCTTTTGTATTGGCTATAAAATGTTGAAGGCCCGAAGCCGGTTTGCCATTTTTCTTCAGCCATTCTTGCACCAGCCACCCAACGGTGAAAACGTTCCGCAGTGGATGCATCTTTTAAATTGTACGTGGCAGCAATGTGTTCATTAAAATTGGTATGAAAGATAGTTTTATTAAAATCGTTAGAAAATTTCAGATAATGATCTTTGATTGCTAACCAAATTACTGCTCCGGCTCCCAAAAAAATAAAAACAAACAAACTAAAAAATAATAAACGCTGGCGAATCAGGATGTAAGTGGCTGTTCCCGTAAACAATGCCAGCCATGCGCCTCTAGCATAAGAAAGGTATAACGCAACAAGGCATACAAAAAATATACAGCCAAAAAAAAGCTTTTGCCATTTTGAATGAGACAATTGTATTGCTGCAATTTGAATGGGAATAATAAAAACAAGCAGCGCAGAATAGTTAACGTGGTTTCGGAAAAAAGGCGCCAGCGCATCATTAATATTTTCGAAAGTATAGTTGTACTGCTTATGCGCATACAAGGCATAAAAAACAAAAATGCTCATAGAGATCATCAATACCAACGCAGATCGTTTTAAAAATTTTTCATCCTTAAAAAGAAACAATGGCATTGCAACAAATGCAAGCAGGTACCAGCATTTGGCCAATAAATGTTTTACCGATAATAGCACACCTGTTGAAGTGATTGCAGTAAAAACAATCCATACCAATTGCAACAATAAAATAAAAAGTAAAGAATGCAGTTGCTGAAATTGAATGATCCTTTTTCTGTAAAAAATAATGAGTATTACACTTGCAAAAGCTGTCAGCAACATTAATGGTTCATCAGGCAAATCGGTGCCAAGGCTTGGCGTAAAATTATATTCGATTGACCATGGAATGGAAAGCAATAGAAAGTAAAAAAGATATTCAGGATGCTGAATAAAAAATAAAATTGCCAAAAAACCCAAAGGCGCTAATAAAATGTAGACATTCTGCAAATAGGCAAAAAAGCCTACTGCTAATAAAAAAACAACAGTAAATACATAAGTGAAAATTCTGTTCGTAATTAAAATCACAGCATTGTTTTTCTGCTTTCAATAAATAAGGAAATTAAAAACGCAAAAGCAAAAGCAACAAACAAGGCAAGTAAAACTGTTGGCAAAGTGTTGGGCTTATCAGGCCATGGAGAAGCTTTTGCATTTTCAACCGTTAATAAAATTTTCGGGTTTGTGTTGATCGTCAACTCATATTGATCAATCAATTTTTCATACTCTTTTATTTGCTCCAGCATTGCTGTTTTTTGCGAAGCCCATATTTCGGCTTCAGCGCCAGATAAGCCGGAAGCTGAATCTGACATCTGCTTATACAGTTGCTGCTTGGCAGTGTAATCTTTTTTTATTCTTTGCAAAATGAGGATGCTGTTTTCGTTTTGCAAGCGTTGGTGCAGTTGCTGAATCTTTTCCAATAAGCTGTTTGCAATTTTAGCAGCCATAACATTATTTTTATCCCACACTTTTATTTTTAATTCTCCATAACCGCTGCGGTTAATCTTGCTGTTCTTTCTTAGTTCCAACACGGCATTATAGATACTTTTATCACTGGTATTTATCTGGTAATGCTGAACAAGATTGAGCTCTTCTGTTGTTGCTGTAAAAATTGTATCCAAAGCAGCCGTGCCTTCCAGCTTGTCTAATTCATCGGGTGATCCAAAATCAGAATACAAAACCTGTATGTTGTTGCTGAATATTCTGGCTCTTTCATTCACCATTACATTAACGGGTAATGCCGTTGCTGTTGATACAAATTTTTTTGGACTTAACAACGAAAACACAAATGCAATGAGGCCTGCAACAAGTGTTAGCAACAAAATAAATTTCCATCTTTTAGCAAAAACATTTAGTAAGTCTGGCATAATTAATTTTGACGAAATGAGATAAAATATTTTTTCTTGAGTTGTGTGGCTAAAAGTAAAAGGGTGATCAATACAGCAAAGATTACAGTGAACCAAATATTGATCTCTGCTGATTTGGCAAAATAAAATAATCCTGTCAATAAACCCGCAGTCAATAAATAAATGAAGATGGATTGATAGTGAACACTCATATTGAAAGTTCTTGTTGTTACAATAAGGCAGGTAATTCCGCAAACATATTGACTTGCCAAAGCTGCAATGCAACAACCTAAAGCGCCGTAAGAAGGAATAAGCACAAGGTTTAAAACAATATTCATTGCAACTGACACAATAAGTATAGCAATAAACTTATTGAACCTTGCTGTTGCTGTTAATATAGAACCATATACCTGCACTAAAAAATATCCAGGCATGGCAGCAATGCAAAGCTGCATCACTGTGGAATTATAATGATCGCTTGAATGATAAAGCAATTGCTGAATCCACGGGGCAAACATTACTGTAAAAGTTACAACGCCAATTGCTAAAAATAATAAACCATGTCTTGTGTTGATAGCAGTGGTTTCAATTATTTGCTTATCCGCCTTATGCCTTGCAATGAAGGGCACTAAAAAAGAAGCAGCGAGATAACCAATCATATTTCCGGCATCCAGCAATCGGTAAGCAGAAGCATAAATTCCTGCTTCCAATGCTCCGTTATAATTTATGCGTTCCAATAAAAATCCATCCAGCCGGTAATGAACAGACATTAATAAAATGATGATGGCAAAGGGCAAAATCAATTTAATTATCCTCTCCATTTTTTCTTTACCGGCAACTACAAGCAGTTTTTTATTTGTGATGAAAACGAATGCAGTTATTACAGCCAGCAACGAACATGCAATTTGTATCTGCAAAAAAAGAAGAAGATTGATGTTGCCGAAAAATGAAGTGTAAATAATAGAGCCGCAAATAACTGTCATCAAAAATTTATCAAGCACAGAAAACCAGGCATCCACATTAAAAAATTGATTGGCTGTAACAATACTTCTCTGAAATACAAACAGTGAAATAAGCATTTGAATAACGAGTATGTGCAGCAACATGCTCCATTGTGTAATCTGCGTCAGCCATCCAACAAAGCAGCAGACAATAAAGTATATTGACAACAAAAGATATTTGATGCGGAGCAATTGCTGAAGGTTAAGTCTGGCTCCATTTGCAATACGCTGGTTCAGCATATTACTTAAACCGGCATCTGCCAAAAAGAAAAGCACATAAGAAAGATTGAGCACTGCAAAATATCTTCCGTATTCTTCATGCCCCACAATATTTTGCACCTGCCTGTCAATAAAAAAGATCCACACCGGTTTAACCAGCAGGTTCAATATTATCAACCATGAAAGTCCTTTGAAGAATGTGGCGGTTTTCATTCTTTTAATTGGTGGCTACTTTTACACTTCGGTTCAGGCTTTCTTCCAGCGAGATAAAAGTTTCTGTTCTTTCAATGCCTTTTATTTTTTGCAATTCGTCGTGTAATATAGAACGAAGTTGGGCAATATCCTTACACACAATTTCTGCAAAAATACTGTAGTTGCCGGTGGTGTAATTCATGCGAACAATTTCAGGGATTTTTTTTAAATCCTTTGCCACATTATCATACAAAGAACTTTTTTCCAAATAAATTCCAATGAATGCAATTACATCATAACCCATTTTTTTCAAGTCAACCTGGAATTTCATTCCACTGATAATTCCAGCATCTGTCAATTTTTTTATACGGACATGAATAGTGCCGGCAGAAACAAATAATTTCTTTCCCATTTCAGCATAAGAAATATTGGCATCATGCATCAATTGCTGAATAATTTCCAGATCCAATTTGTCAATATTTAAAATAGCAGCCATTTTAGTAGTTTATTTTTGATTTTATTCAATAAAGCATGAAGATATTGAACGAAATCTAAATTATTTACTGCATGATTGAAAATTATTCATAGCTCCTTAGTTTTGACATATTAAGTTCATTGAAAAGGTCAGTAAGTCAAATTATTGAAAAAAGGTTCACATCGAAAAGACCTGACTTATTTGACACATTTGACCGAATGACTTTTGTAACTAATTATTGTGGGGTGATGAAACCCGGCAGACATGCCCTCTCGTCTCGGGGGTGAGGACAAAAGGACAAACTAAGTGTAGTGCAAGTGTTGCTTATAGTAATGCGAGCCAGGATTGACCACTAATCTTTGCACTTCAGCTAACAACCTCGTGAAGGTTCGACTCCTTCCCCTACAGCCTTTCATGTGTGTGTAATATAGCCTTGCTTTTCGGCGCTTGCGTTTGATTGGCGGGGCTTTTTTTATTTCCCCAAATTACCCTCAATAAAAAATATTAGGCATTTAAAATTGATGCTCAATCC